>CEUS01275675.1_pt1 | contig 15002 bp, 12 predicted proteins | sample 427031 | NCBI WGS metagenome assembly CEUS01 (sample SAMEA2622837, study PRJEB7988) | marine metagenome | biome: marine biome (ENVO:00000447); feature: marine epipelagic mixed layer (ENVO:xxxxxxxxx); material: "saline water (ENVO:00002010), including plankton (ENVO:xxxxxxxx)" | depth 140 m | reverse complement strand
AGCCACCTTGTTTTCATCTCGTCTCACCAGAAACGGATTAGGATCTTCGTATTCTGGAATCGCAGCAACTAACGATCCCAACACATACGTCAGTTTTTCAGCATAGGGCCTAGCTTTTTGTACTGCATCTTGGGCACGAAACATCTTAGACGTAGCTACAAGTTGCATCGCCCTAGTGATTTGGCGTGTAGAGTCAATGCCTCTGATTCTCATGCGGACATCGCGTAAACTTGGCATAGGAGATTATTGGCCATCCCCACTGGCTACAAATTGGTTGTCTATAAACGCCGTCAATGCTCCATCCAGAGCCTCAAGATCTTCATCAGGTAATAATCCAGTGTCCGTAATTCTAGACATTAAATCGCTGTGTGATGCCCTCATAAATTCAATAAGTTCATCAAGGCATCTAGCAACATCATCAAGAGCCACATTGTCCATAGCCCCCGCAGTACCAGCTCTAATCGCTACTACTTGATTCGCCAAGGATTGCGGTACGAATTGACCCTGTTTAAGTAGTTCAAGCAACCTCTGACCGCGCGTCAACTGTTGTTGAGTGGCGGCATCCAAATCAGACCCAAACTGTGCAAAAGCAGCAACTTCACGATACTGTGCCAAATCCAGTCTCAGACCGCCGGCCACCGTACGCATCGCCTTAACCTGAGCATCACCCCCAACTCTCGAAACAGATAAACCAGCATTTACAGCAGGCCGAAAACCAGCATTGAATGCATCTGGCTCAACATATATCTGCCCGTCAGTGATTGAAATAACATTGGTTGGCACATACGTTGTAAGATCACCTTCTTGTGTTTCAATGATAGGTAGGGCCGTTAGGCTTCCTCCCCCTAGAGCATCGCTCATGCTTGCGGCACGCTCCAATAACCTTGAGTGCAGATAAAAAATATCTCCTGGGTAAGCCTCTCGGCCAGGCGGGCGACGGAGCAGTAACGAAATCTGTCGATAGGCCCACGCATGCTTAGTAAGATCGTCGTAGATAACCAATGCATGCTCACCCTTGTCACGGAAGTACTCTCCCATGGTACAACCGGTAAATGGGGCGATATACTGCAATCCAGCAGGATCACTTGCAGTGGCTGCCACGATGATTGTGTGATCCATAGCACCATGCTCTTCAAGTAACGCACGAACTTGGGCAACCTGCCCTGCTTTTTGACCAACTGCAACGTATATGCACTTAACACCGGTGTCACGCTGATTGATAATAGTGTCCAGCACTATGGCTGTCTTACCAATTTGACGATCGCCGATTATTAGCTCGCGCTGCCCTCTCCCAATTGGCACCATTGAGTCAATAGCTCGAATTCCTGTCTGTAGTGGGGTGTCAACATTTTTCCGGTCGATAACCCCAGGGGCAACTTTCTCTATCACTTCATAGCCATCAGCGGCAACAGGACCACGTCCGTCCAGAGGATCTCCAATCGCATTGACAACCCGACCTAAGAGGGCCTCTCCAACCGGAACCTGGGCTACTCGCCCCGTCGTACGTACTTCATCTCCTTCGCGTATATTTTCAAATTGCCCAAGTACAACAGCACCTACGGAATCCTCTTCCAAATTCAGTGCCATTCCAAGGACTTCATCAGGAAATTCCAGAAGTTCACCGGCAAGAGCTTCAGACAGCCCAAAAACACGGGCTATGCCATCACCTGCCTCGACTACCGTACCTACATTTGATTCGCTAACACTAGTATCAATTGACTCGATTCGCTGCCTAAGCAGCTCTGCTATTTCAGAAGGATCTTTTGTCATTACTCTCTATTGCCTGCCTGGGTATAGTGTGCGTCTAAGCGTCTGCAAGCGAGCTGCCACGCTAAAATCACGTCGCCAATCGCCTTGTCGGAGTACCAGCCCGCCGATAATGCTGGAATCCTCCTCTTGCGTAAATATCATACGTCGTCCAGGACGCTGCATAACATCACGCAGTTTATCTATTTCTGCCCCTACCAAAGTAGATGCAGTCCTGACCGTGACCCGGTCCACAGGACCTTCAATCTCACTTCTCCGCACAAATTGAGAATAAATGCGGGGCAGAAGATCAAAGCATCCGTCTTCTAAAGTCAGTTCACCTAAGCCAACCCCAAATTCACTGAGCAATCCCTCACCCAGTTTTCGGAATTCACCAAGATTATCCCTAACATCTATGCGAGCCCTCGACAATAAATTACGAACAGATGGGTGCTTCCCCATCTGGGAGAGAATCGACAAATCCCTATCCCAACGTTCCCAAGAATCGTCATCTGCAGCAAATGCCATTATGGCACTGACATACTGCCCAACTATTCTTCGGTCACTATGTTCGTCACGTCTCACTCGCGTTCACCATCTATTTCCGACAACACGCTGTCTACCAGCCGTCGTTGTTCCGGATCATCAATACTTCGATCCAAAACCCGACTAGTTGCCATAACCACCAAATCAGCTACCTCATCCCGAGCATCATCCAAGGCTGCTGATTTGATCTGAATCGCCTCGCGCTCAGCATCGGCACGCAGCCTATCGGCTACATCCCGAACCTTCTGCATCTCTTGAGCCTCAACTTCTTGAATACGCCCAAGAGATTCCTCTCTCATGCGCCGAGACTCCTCTTGTCGATCACGCAAATCGGTCTTGAAGCGCTCTTGCTCTGCTTCGGCTTCAGCCTTAATAACTTCAGCCTGTTCTAGGCTGCCGCTAATACGCTGACGACGCTCGTCCATTGTCCGGCGCAACGGGCCATACAAGACCTTATTCATAAGGAATACAAAAACGACAAACGTTATTAATTGAAAGACGATGTTACGGGGGAAAATCCCCAATCCATCAAACAACTCAATCACAGTTAATCACCTAATCCCTTACTTTTTTAGATTTCTGCGAAACCACCTATCCCCCAAGACCCAATGCCAGGAACAAGCTGATCAAAAAGCCATAAATCCCAATGGCCTCGGCTAAACCTAGACCAATAATCATTGTAGTCCTAACCGCATTCTCCGCCTCGGGATTGCGACCTAACGCCTGCATAGCAGCGTTAACACCGCTACCGATGCCTATTCCAGCGCCTAGACCAGCAAGACCGATAGCCAATCCAGCACCAAGCGGACTCAAGTCCATTGGGGCGTGTGCAATCGCCTCTGTCGCCAAATGTAATGCCATTTATTCGCCCTCCTTTTAAGGAACGATCAGTGATGCCCTTCGACATCACCTATAGCCACGCTGGCAAAACTCAGCGTAAGCATAGTAAAGATAATTGCCTGAATAAGACCAAAAATAACTTCCAGCATCAGGAACACCACTCCGACCAAAGGAAAAGCCCAACCAGCTAATCCTAGTAAAACCTCCCCTGCAAATAGATTACCGAAAAGCCGAAACGATAATGAAACAATAACAAAAAGTTCGATTAACATGAATATAGGTGCCAGCAACCAAGATGATTGCGCCATGGCCTTAAAGTGTCCTATCAAGCCATGGGAACCAATCCCTGACGAGTGAATTAGTACAAATGCTGCAAAAGCCAAAGCAAGCGTCATATTCAAATCCGCTGTAGCGGGACGAATGTATGGAATCAAAACTTCTTTCCCATGGTGTTCTCCCATATATCCTACCGTCCCGACGAACGGGAGAAGACTCATCCAATTAGAAAACAAGATAAACACAAAGAAGCTGGCGATTATAGGGAATCGAGAACGTGCATATGGCCCAAGAGCCGGCTCAATCATTCCCTCGACGAATTCAATTATCATTTCTGCAATATTTTGAGTAGTTCCTGGCACCAGAGAGACAGTTCGTCTAACCATCAACCCTACGCTTAACAAGACTGCCATGACTACCATCATCATAACCATAGAGTTGGTGATGATCAGTTGTCCTAACCCGACCGGCAGATCTAATTTACAAGATCCGCATATGGGTTCAGCAGCTATAGAAAATTCTGGTAGCAATACACCCTCTCATTTCTGCCATTTATAGATGAGATACATAGAGTACGCGCTACAACCCAATCCAAGCAATATGCCAAGAACGAGCAACCACGGGGAACTCCCAAGCACACTATCCAGATGGGATCCCAACAATGATCCTGTGCCAATAAACGCTCCGACAATGAATCCAAACTCCAGTGCGAGCGCAGCTGCGCGAATTGTGCCCAATCCAACCTCCGCCACTAGTAATGCGCGCGAGTTAGTGAACCTTTTCACATCCGCGCGCGGCGAATAGTAGCATGGTATGGCCAACACGCCAAAGTGTTGCCTGTTTCCTGTTAACATCTACATTGATAAATATACGGAACAGAATTGTTAAAACCAACTATCAGTTCATCAATAATTACAGGACTTTTCAAAACAATGAAACACAAATCCCCTGAAATTCGCCGTGAAAACACTTCCACTCCCTGGGCATTTATCATCCTGGTTATCCTCGGAGGGATTGCACTATCTGTATTCGGTACTTGGGCATACTCGGCACTTTAGCGAGGTATCAAAATAACATCTTTTGGATTGGTAACTCGACACTAAATTAGCTTGACTTGGTCTATCACTTAGTCGAATAGCGAATTAGAGGGTCTGTTGTCGCTAATAATTGTGAGAGAACTCAATATTTCATGGTGGTTATATTCACATATTGGCCCACTAGCAGCCGCCTGCAAAAAGTGCCAAACCGAATATGTCAATGCTCTTTGCCTAGGCTACGAGTAATACTTAAATGATGACAAGGTTGCATTAGTTATCCAGCTGAGAAAGTGAACAATCAGCGTTCTCTTGAGTATGATAGGTCATCTAAGACTTTAGCAGCACGCTGGGCTATTTCCTCAATAGATTTTTCACCTAACATCACAGGGTGATCCAACTCTGATGTCATAAATTGCCGATCAGATGGCGAAAGATTTAAGGACGTGGCTTTAGTCAAAGCAGTCTGCATGTATTCCATATCTTGCGAGCGTAATACTGTCTCGACTTCAACTGCACGATCCAAATCCTTGCGTAGAGCCGATGGGAAGATTATTGATGGCACAATATTTGCCAAAGCTTTCATTCCGGCAGCAGCAGCATCTACGTTATTAGTGCGACTAGATATCCCAGCCATCATATGTATATCGGTAGGGGTACGAGTTGTTTGCCCCTTTGGCATAGGAGCCAAGTCGAAGCCATCCTTCTTTCGCCATTGATTTAAGAGCCAACCGCTATTGGTCGGCAAGGACATCATTGCAAGATCCCTGCTAGCAGTCGCACCCCACACACTTCTACCACGTAACGTCGGCATAGTAACGACACTTCTCTCCTCCTGCACTATACGCCGCATTAATTTCATAGCCTCCAGAGCGGAATTGGAATTGAGGACTTCAGAATCGTGGTTGCGATCCGGCAATTCCGAACCCATCCCTTGCATCCATACCCAAGACGGAGGCAGAGGCTGGGTCCCTTTGGTTGTCGGCAGCAATTGAAGAAACCCAAGAGATTCGGGATCTTGTGACCCAGAGCTCCTCGGTGTCAGTCGACGCACATTGTCCGCGAAAACGTCAGCACTCCACCCACTTGAAGTCGGAATCTCTACCCCAAATTTATTAAACACTTTCGGATTAAACATGAGAAACCAAGGTCCTAAAACCAATGGGACAGCAAACTGCCTGCCATTTATCGTCCCTGCACTATACGTATTGCCCCAATACGATCCTTCATCTAGCAGTTCTGTAATTCCCGATATTTTGTCGAGTGCTAACAACTCTTCCGAGCCAACCAAATCCCCCAAATGCTGGACAGGAAACAACATGATGTCCAGTTCTCTTAACTCCGGAAGAGAATCCAAAGCGGCAGCTAAACCAGCTTCCCCTACTGCCAATTGATTTTGAAAAATGCGCGGGACCCCAGGCTCACTCCTACTAGCCAAACTTGCTAATTGTCGATAACTGTCCCCTCGTGGACCCCAAGGACTGTGAATAACTAGAGCCTCCACTGTTAGTTTTTCCATATCAGAATCAAGTGGAGATGAACTGACATCAGCAAACCCTGAAATATCTTCTAGGACAGCCTGCTGTTTATCCGACAAAGATGGTTTGCTATTTACTCCACCACAAGCCACCATCAATCCCGCAACTATCGGAGTGATCATCGTTAACACAGTGCGTCTTGCAAATCTTTTTTTTGATTTGCACTGCCCCCTCCCTGACGAGCCCAATGGTTTTTGCTCCATCACTAAATCACCTGGCGATCCGCCACAGATGCCTATTTGTCTTACTAGCCATCGAATTCTATGTTATCTCTCCACACAAACGTAGACATGTCTAATACCTGTGGGCCTCGATCATCCGGCACGTCTACATATCTCCAAATCTCGCCCCCCAGCCCCACCAAGTACACACATCGACTAGAATGATAGTCATGGGGAACTGCTACCTGCAAAACCGCCTTGTTCTCCAACCCCGTATTTAACTGCTCCCAAGTCAACCCAGCATCTCCCGACCTATATACCCCCTCACTCGTACCAGCAAAAAGGACTGGCTCAGTATCAAAGTCAGGGACAGAAACCACTGATAGAACAGCTGTGTTTTTACCTCCAGGTCTCACGCCACTCCACACCTGTCTAAACCGCCGAGCAGGTTTAAATACTTGATTCTCAGTAGCAAAATACCAGTAATCATTATCTTTCGTGAACACGGAGGGAATTGCCACACTAGCCCACTGTGAATCACAGGCATTTTGAACCCAGGCTTTCCAGGAAGTTCCTCCATTGAGAGATCGATGAACCGTCACTTTACCTCTTCCAAAAGTAGCCACAAACAAATGCCCATCATCGGTGTAGCGGGGCGACAACTGTACGTCCACTATCGAATCTTCGTAAAACTTATGATCCAACTCATTAAACGACTTACCTCGGTCTACGCTGAGAAAAAGTTTTCCTAACACTCCACCAACCACCACCACACCAGATTCGCTGAAATCATCCGCTATAGAAACCGCTCGCAGATCATTAGTACCTACATCGTCAATAAGTTCCCATTTGCCCCCACCATCAGTCGTGTGCAACAATCCCGCCTCAGTCGCAGCAAGTGCATATCCGTCATCACTAAAATTTGGAGAAACAGCTATTCTATGCACCGTCAATTCCTCCGTGTCTATAGCTGCATCCGTCCAATCCTTGCCACCATTTATACTCTTAAAAACCCCACCATTTGCACCACCTGCAAACATAGTCTGATCCCGAGTAAAAGACGAAGACAATGCAAAACATAGCCAGTTCTGACTAGCTAAATTGTCACTGGAATCGCCCCAGTTTTCTCCACCGTCTTCTGACCTTATTACCCCATTTTCGTAAGTCCCAGCAAGCACTAATATATTTCCCTGCTCACCAGCAAGTGCCAAGATTGAAATCACTGGATTCCCATAATCATCGTTTGTCACCATTTGAAACGATTTGCCACCATCAGAAGATCTATATACCCCGCCTTCACCGGTTCCCAAAAACACAAGATTGTCCAAATCAAAATTTGGAGATACAGCTATGGCATTTACAGACAGACCCTCCACCCCCTCAGACTGCCGCCAATCTTTACCACCATCATCGCTAAACCACATTCCGCTAGTCTCGCATCCGGCAAACAATCTCCCTTTTCCTTCTAGCGACGGAGAACAACCGAATGCTTGGATAGAATCACTGCCTAGGAATTCATCTCCAGTTGATTTCCAAGTTCGACCCCCATCACTGGATCCGAAAATGCCTTTTTCAGGAACAGCACAAAACACCCTCTGGTCAGATCTAAAGTCTGGAGATATCAATAATGCCAACACTGATTCCTCAGGCAGGCCGCTATTAGATGCATTCCACGTTCGCCCGTTGTTTACAGTACGAAAAATCCCATGGTCATCCGTACCAATTATTGCTGTCTTATCATCCGCAAATGCAGGCGAATGACCAACACAGGTAATCTCTGGCACTACTCCCCAGAAATCCATAGCTATCCATTGGCTTGCTCCAGTCCATGAAACAAACCCACCAGCTTGATTTGCCGACGCAAAAAGATTGCCATCATTGTCATAATTCGGACTAACGCCCATGGCCTGAATAAACGGACTAGTAAGGCCCGAATTGCTAATCGACCACGACTTACCTTCATCATCGGAAACAAACACTCCCGCCATTGTGCCAGCCCAAACACGCCTGTCACCCGCGGCGCCAGCCGAGGCTGCTAACGAGGCGACTGTACCACCGCTACGGCCACCTATCCTTTTCCAAAGATTGCTATCCCCTTTTTCATATAATTCTTCAGACAACTTCGATCGCTTTCTCAGTACATAAATGTTTCATTTTTTGCCAGATCAGATACGAAGTCGGATTCTGGAATCTAAAGTGTACAAAACTCCAATACCGACATAATACGAAAACATCACAACATAAGGACTCATGACAGAGTGCTACATATTAGGGTATGGACAACACCTGACCTACAAATATCGAATCTGGGTTTGCAATATTGTTAATTGCCTGTATTTGATCAAGTGAAACAGCATGTTTATTTGCAATGGTCTGTAATGTGTCACCTTCCAGAACCGTATAGCTGTCTAAAGTAGAACTCTCGTCAGTGATATTGTCACGCACCTCTGGAATCACCAGCACCTGTCCGGAAAAGATAGAATCTGCGTTGACAATCCCATTAGCAGACATCAACTGATTGAGGGACACGCCAAACTTTGCCGCTACATTAATGAGGTTGTCTCCAACCCTAACCACATATTGGGAAGTTCGACTTTCCACTACTACCTCATCCTCATCGTTGTTAGTCTCGTCATCCAAGTTATCAACAATACCGGACGAGTCGATTGAATTTTCCGTGACAAAAGGTCTAAGAGTTGGCAACTTGACATCAGGCAAACCCCTCACTTGCGACGTGTCTACTGGGACCGTTTGAACCGTTCCGCTAGCAGTAGTCGCCGCCCGATCGTAACCCTCTTCCTGTAGCACCAACGCCCACCACGTCACCAGAACGGCAACCAATAGCAATGCAATTCGGGTGATTTGCACCCAATTCCGATCTATCGCTTTAATTGATTGTGGACTGCTAACATTAAACCATTGTGCTCGTGACGACTCTTCAGTATCGGCATCCGAAATAGTCGACCCTTTCACAGACGAGGATTCCCAGAAGCAAGTATCAAGTCATTGACATTCGTCAAGGTGGCTCCAGTCATGAATAAATCGTTAGTAACGCTTAAAAAATTATACGAGTCGTTGTTATTAAGGTAGGCCCGTGCATCTAACCCGGCCTGGAACCCTCGATCCACAGTACCACCATCCACAATAGCTCCCGCAGCATCAGTCGGTCCATCGGTACCATCTGTCCCAACCGATGCTATTGCTACGTTTTTTATGCCATCCAATACCAAAGCTGCAGACAAAGCTAATTCTTGGTTCCTCCCTCCCTTTCCGGTCCCTTGAACTGTAACCGTAGTTTCCCCTGCATATATCTCTATAAAAGGGACTTTCCTACATCTCATACTATCAATCAATCTATTAGCAATACGCCTACCCACATCTCGTGCCTCTCCTTCAACGGCAGGATCGATTAAATCTACCGCGAAACCCAATTGTTTTCCAGTCATCATTACAGCATTCGCCGCAGTTACCACGTCTGCCAGTATGAAATGACGAACTCTGTCGAAGATCGGATCCCCAACCTCGGGCGTCTCCTCTATTAAGCCCTCTTGACCACGCCGCATCTCATCCATCACACTGACCGGCATATCATCTCTTAGATCATACTCATCAATGATACGAAGAACGTCCGAAAAACTACTTGAATCACCCATAAAAGGGCCAGAAGCAATAACATCCAAATGGTTCTGCAATACATCGGATATAACCAAAACCAACACTTGTGCTCCCAAGGACGCTTGGGCGAGTCTGCCACCCTGAACAGAAGAAATGTGCTTCCTTACAGTGTTAAGGTGCCCAATCGGAGCTCCGGAACGGAGCAATAAATCAGTGGTAGTCTGAATATCTGCAAGCGACAAGCCTTTTGCAGGAGATGTCAACAAAGAAGACCCACCCCCTGATATCAGAACAATCACCAGATCATCTTGTGAGCCCGATCGAAGGAATTCCTCCAATTCCTTAGCTGCCTCAACACTCCTATCATCCGGCAACGGGTGAGATGCCTCATATATGTCACTTATTTTAAGTGGAACAGAATGGCCTTCTTTTGTTATTACAATCCCATCTTTAATCCAATGCCCCAACATATCTTCCATTACACCAGCCATACCACATGCTGCCTTACCCAAGGCTACTAGCCTTACCGAACGATAAAGAGTTAGATCGTATTTTTCTTCCCTAATGCGCAATTCTCGATCGTCCAACGTTATCGAACTTCTTAGCACTTTTTCCGGTTTTGCTGACTCGATTCCTGCATAAGCAGCAGTTGTCAATAGGTCACGCAATGCAATAAGCCTCCAGCTGGATCTGTAATCAAAGCAGTCCGGGCCCTTTGAATTTGATCAATTTCTGTCGAGTGCATTCACAAAATGAATCTTCCATATCACCTGTCATTCTTACCGGTTCCGAATTCAACAAGTCGAACTATCCTCATCCGAAGCAATCAAAATCATCGCCCCAGAATATTCGGGACGACTGATGCAAACTAAGTGATGCATCGATTACCTCACCAGTATCCCAGGCCGCTTTACCTCTAGATATGTATCAATCATTGGCCATTCCGTGGACACCGTAAGCACTTCCGGCTCGGATTCCTTTGTCAATATTGTGTCTTCACTTTTTACACCGGCAATCGAAGGATTCCATGCAAAGCATTGACCTGCATTAATTTTCCAATCTTCAGGACTACCGGCAAATATCTCCCGCGAGGCGTATCCTGCTAGGCCACCTTGATGGTGCAATTTCCATTCATCTGGATAACCCCAATCAGAGTACGCCTTTTTCCCAACCGCCAACACGTCCTGCAAACGGGATCCCGGGACCGTAGACGACAAATACGACGCATCAATATTTGCACAAACTTCAGATTTTTCAGCGAGTTCGACTGGCAAAGCCCCAAAGTGCACCAATCGTGTCACCGAACAGTACAACCCATACCGAGTAGTTGAAGCAACTAGCATTGCATATCGTTCAATCTCTTTATTTGTAGGCAAGGGGTGCCTATGCCTAAACAGCCTTTCATCTGAAGCTACTAGTAGTACAGGGCTCAAAATTGCCTTCCCATTCAATTCTTCAGCCATAGCAGACGCAACTTCAAACTCAGTTTGCAAAGGTTGGAACTTCCGAGCCACTTCCTGAATACTTTCACTAGTTTCCCTACACAGATCAGCTAATCTTTCTTGCTCTACCCCAAGTAAATCCAATCGCAATTTCATGAGTTCGCGATTCCCATCGATAGTCCCAGGAATAGAAATATCAGCTGCCACCGTTCCCTTAATGATTCCACTGATTCCCTCATCAGGTTCAAAATAAGCTTCGTGCCACGGCAGGACCGCAAATTCCAGCGGAAGCCCGTCAACCTCCTCATCTTTTAGACGCGGCATTTCGACATTCGAAGTCAATAGGACAGTGCGGTCTCGTGAATACAACAGACTGGCAACACCCTTAATGTCGAATGTATTTATATACGATCGACCACCACCAGTAGCCCAAGAAAAACCAGAAATACTGGAAATTACTACCCAATCCCAATTCTGCTTGTCCATCAACCCCAGAATTCGCTCACGTTTCAGTTCAAACTCAGACACCCGACTTACAACAGAATCGATCATCTTACGGCCCTCGCAATACGTTCACGACGAGTCGCTATTACGCTCCGTACAGACTGTAAGCGATTGAGCAATCTTGTCAATTCATCCAGGCTCGGTATTTCCATACTGACTCTAACCTCAGCAACACTATCGTCGTTAGTTTGTACATTAGCCGAAATTATGTTGTATCCCTCCTCAGCGACAACAGTAGCGACATCACGCAGGAGACCTTCTCTGTCCGCCGCCTCTACGATCAACGTGACCGGCAAACTAGCTTGTTCTTCTCGCCCCCAACTAACCTGCACAAGTGCGTCAGTAACTTCATCTAAGCGTGAACAATCTTGTTTGTGAACAATCACTTCATTTTCACCTAAGGAACCAGCGATCTGTGTCCCTGGTAAGGGCGTACAACATTCTGCAATTCTCGAAGGTAAACCTAGTGAATTAACTATTCGTCTTGCACCCCAAACCACTTTCACTAGTCGCTCAGAATCGGGAGTCTTCACAATATTAGGACAATCTATTCGATGCACAGTAACCCTCCTGTCTCGTGTTATATAACCAATTATTTGATCTCCGGGAAGAGGGCTACAACAAGAAGCAACCCTTGTATATAAATCACTGACACCCTCTCCGTCTATAAGTGAGGATGTCTCTCGTATCTGCCCGTCTGTGACTGAAACTGGTCCAAACAGCTGCTTATCGTGTGAAGGGGCTTCGAGACCTAATCTATTGATCACTTGAGCAGTGGTCACCGCTCCATAGCCCACCGCAGCAAACAATCCAGCAGAATTAACAAACGACAGTCTATCTACAACCCTAGACAAATCCGCATCTGGCAACGCATCTAGGCCATCATGCCCCAATCGCTTAAGCTCCCGATCAATTAGATTGCGTCCAAATTCTTCATTCTCCTCCCTTTGCTCCCGCTTGAACCACTGCCTGACCTTATCTCGTGCATGACCCGTGCGAACAATTGTCAACCACTCTCTGCTGGGCCCCTTGCTTGACTTACTAGTCAGCACCTCTACCAAATCACCATTCTGTAGCTCATGCCTTAATGGAACCAGCCTTCCACCTATCTTGGCCCCAATGCATGTATGCCCAACTTCAGTATGTATCCGATAAGCAAAATCGACAGGCGTAGCGCCTCGAGGCAGATCAATCACGTCACCCTTGGGAGTAAAGACAAATACCTGATCAGCAAATACATCAGCCTTCAAAATATCTATCAATGGAGCTGCAGTATCAAGATCCTCTTGCCATTCGAGAACCTGCCTAACCCAAGCTAGTTTCTCATCAAAAGCTTCAGGACCAAGCCGTCCTTCCTTATACCTCCAGTGAGAGGCTACCCCATACTCAGAATCCCTATGCATCTCTTCAGTCCTGATTTGAACTTCAAACGGACTACCGCTGGGACCCATCACCGCCGTGTGTAATGACTGATACTTATTCGGCTTAGCGGCAGAAATATAATCATCAAACTGACCAGGTATAGCCCTCCATTTCGAATGTACCATTGCCAGTATTTGGTAGCACTGTTCTACAGTTTGAACAATCACACGTATAGCAATCAGATCATATATTTGATCAAATTCGACTTTGTTCCGTTGGATTTTTCTGAAAATGCTATATATGTGCTTGGCCCGCCCAGATAAATCAGCCTGCAAACCACTTTTTTGAATATCCCCCCTGAGCTCATCAATTACTTGTTTAACCATTGACTCACGTTCCACACGACGGGCATCTAACATCGACGCAATCTCATGATAAGAATCAGGTTTGGTATACCTAAACGCTCCATCTTCAAGCTGCCATTTCCAAGTCCAAATCCCAAGCCTTCCACACAACGGAGCGTATATTTCCAGTGTCTCTGCACAATAAGCTTGTCTCTTAGCATCGTTCAGAGCATGGACAGTCCTTATATTGTGCATACGATCCGCTAGCTTAACGAGCACCACCCTAATGTCACGTGCCATAGCCAGAAACATTTTTCTGAGCGTCCATGCCTGTTCATCTTCAAGATTGGTTAGATCCAGCCTTGTCAATTTGGTAACCCCGTCCACTAGATCTCCTACTTCAGGACCGAATCGTTCCCTGATCACAGACAACGAAGTATCAGAATCTTCTACGACGTCATGCAACAGAGCTGCTGCAATAGCTGCTTCGTCTAACCGCAACTCGGTTAGCAATAATGAAACGGATAAAGGATGATATATATAGTCTTCACCAGAAAGGCGCTTTTGACCATCATGCGCCTCCAAGGCGTATTGGTATGCATCCTCTATTAGAGACATAGCGCTATCCCGATGTGGCCCAACTATGTATTCCCCTGCACGTGCAAGCAGTTCGGAAATGCTTACTAGTTGGGGGTTATGGGATGAATACTTCGCACCATATTCATCAAATTTGAAATCCGTAGTCATTAACCCAAGTCCATAGATTCAACCGCGTTTACACGGACATCTTCAACATTCATTTCTAGCATGTCGCCACCGCGGAACTTATTTTTGCGAAGCGTAAAGGCAACATCATAGCGACCACCTTTACGCAACTGATTAACATACCGTCCGCCCCTAAACCACACACAATCAACCGTCGCCGACAACTCGGCAAATCGCAGCTTAACGTGCGCCCCATCCTTGCCAATAGTAGTAACTCGATCTAAGGACATCTTCTCACAAACGTAGACAGGCTGTGAAAAACCCATTCCATATGGTGCTAGTTCGGTCTGAACGGACAAGGTATCCGAATTAACACTGGCCGGATATAACCGACAATCAACCTCTAGCACCAGTTCCCCCTTCTCTGTCGACGGAATGCTTTCCCAATACTCAAACAACTTTCTCTTGAATGATGTGATGTTAGCCTCATCTAAGCTGAAGCCTCCAGCAGCTCTATGTCCGCCAAAGGTATTAAGATAATTAGCACAATTTTCCAGTGAAGCAATCACATCAAACCCCTGAGGAGCCCTAACAGAACCACGAACTATTCCTGATTCGTAACTACCTATGAAGGCCGGAACTCCATATTCCTCCACAACCCTGCCGGCTACCAAACCGACAACCCCAGATGCCCAGTTATCGTTAATAGCAAATATTGGCAACCCTGTTGTCGAAACATAGTCGTCAACTACATTTTTCATGATCTCTAAAGTCGCTAGCTGACGCTGCCTATTCAATACCTCAAGCTTTTCGGCAAGTTTTTCAGCAATATCCTCAGACTCAGACATGAGCAAATCGAAAGCTACTTGAGCGTCTGCCATCCTGCCAG
>CEUS01131087.1_pt1 | contig 15003 bp, 13 predicted proteins | sample 427031 | NCBI WGS metagenome assembly CEUS01 (sample SAMEA2622837, study PRJEB7988) | marine metagenome | biome: marine biome (ENVO:00000447); feature: marine epipelagic mixed layer (ENVO:xxxxxxxxx); material: "saline water (ENVO:00002010), including plankton (ENVO:xxxxxxxx)" | depth 140 m | reverse complement strand
AAGAACGTTCAGATGCAATTAGAAGAGCACAACTCTTGGCGCCTGGAGACCCTTGGGTCATAGAAGCTAAAAAACACAACAAGCCTCTAGGTTACAAACAGAACAACTACAGCCACATCAAAGATATTGCTAAAGAAAGTGCTAAAGATGATGAATTAGATACTCAGGAAATTGATAAAGCAGAGATTGTTGAGAAGATTGAAGAATCAACTGAAGCAGATACAATTACTCAGCACTCTAATATTGCACAGGATCAACCTAGTCTTGAATCTACAGATTCCCCCGATCTGGCAACATATTTTCAAAAAGAACAACTGATTATAAAAACTAGTCAGAAGTCAAAACAACCATTTGGGCTGATTTGGTTAGCATCGATAATGGGAGTAGCAGGTATTATCCTTTTATATATTGCCTGGAGCATGAGTTAGTTTCAACGTAAGAAACGTACATCAACCAAGTATCCATTTGCTTTCTAAATCGGTAAATTTTGCCACAGTATATTACGTAAGGAGGCCTAATGACAACTCGATCAAGAAATGAGAAAGTTTTCATCAGTGCTTTAGTATCAATAGTTTTAGTATCATATTTGGTAATAGCATCCATAGGAAATACTGATATATACAGCCTTACTCGAGTTCTTACAGGCAAGAACATAAGCTGCAATTTGCAAGGTATAAATTTAAGCGAAATCAACAAGCCCGAAACTAGTTTGGCAGGTGCTGATCTCGAATATGCGATATTGACTGATGCGAATATGAGTAACTCTAATTTCACAGGAGCATTTATGCGACATGCTATTCTGTCTGGAGCCAATCTACAAAATTCTGTTTTTAGAAACGCTGTGCTTAACAGTTCCGAACTTATCAACACAGATCTGCGTGGTGCTGACCTAAGTGGCGCATATTTAGCCGACGCTAATCTCACTGGTGCTTTGGTGACAGAATATCAGCTTGAAAGCGCCCGTACACTTACAGGTGCAACATTACCAAATGGACAAAAGCACGACTAAATCTAACTTTTAATATCACTACTTAGGGGAGAATTAAAACCTGTCCTTTGAAAACAAGATCAGCATTCTCTATATTGTTTGCAAGTACAAGGGATTGTACTGATGTATTATGAAGCACAGCTATTTTAAATAAATAATCACCTGATTGAACAATATATTTGTTCTCAGAAGCTTCCATTACAACAGTAGCAGGTAGTGGAGTAGGAGTAGGAGTAGGAGTAGGAGTAGGAGTAGCTGTAACAACCACAGTAGTAGCAACGTCAGCGACACCCTCGTAATGAAAATGTGAAGTCTCATCTAATGTTCCAACTATAGTTGTTGTGGACACAACATAATCGCCAGAACCATTATAAGTAACTGTGATAGACTGGACGCTGTCCACATACTCATGCTCGAGGATAATACTGTTACCTGATCCGCCTGACACTAAGGTCTGTAATTGTGCAGTCGAAATGTGGCCAACATGCCCTTTATTTCCTGACCAAAAATCTATGCCTGCATCTATCTTTGTTGCCCGTATAGGCGCAGTACTATACATACGAATAGATGACACAGTGTCATGACCAATTTGATTGTCCATAAAGTCAGAATCGTCATTGCCAAAAAACTCGCTAATTCCACCATAATTGGGTAAGGTATACAAATATACAGCTGTATGTGGTCCCACGCGAATAGATGATACAGCATCATCTCCTATTGCATTTCCAGCTAGCAGTACGTCGTCCACTCGAATCACTTCCTCAATCCCATTATAATTAGAATGCTCATATATTTTTGCCCAAACCTGATATATTTCAGAAATTCCTGAACCCGTCTCACAGGCATCACCTTCACTTGTACCCCATGTATCTTCCTGGTAAGGATTGTAAACAAGTGGACAATTGTCACCCTCATCTGGTATACCATCAAAATCTACTGTTAGATCAGGAGAGCATTTATCACCTCTGCCATCTTTGTCTTCTAATACCACTAGGCGAACCTCATCGTCCAATTTAGGGGCAGTGGTGAACTCTATTTTTTTGCCATCTGAACTCCATGTGTAATCAGTTACTGATACCTGTATTGTTCCACCGACATAAACTCGAGTAGTACTTTTGTCAGCAGGAGCCCATAATGGCTCAAATGATGTTTTCCATTTGTCTCCATGCCCTAATATAAAAGCGGTAACATTATCTCGTTGGTCTGGGTTGCTTACATAGACACAATTATCCGAACTATCTGGGATTCCATCATCATCAGAATCTACAGCAGCATAGACTGCATTAAACCACAAGCAAATGCTTAGAATACCTGATAGACCGGCTGCCCAAGATAGTCTACTGACTCTATTATGTGAAACACTTGAAACGAACTTGTCAAAATTCATAATTTACACAAAAAATACAATGTATAGCCCACTATATGAATATAAAACTAACTTATCCGTTACTTTTATAACACAGTTTTGCTAAATAATGAAGAAAATATAAACTGCACGGATGCCTAAACTCTACAATTATTACTCAAATCATAATCTATAGTCAGCAAGATATATAATCCAATTATTGCAATAATGTCCATCAAATACTTTGAGTGTACCAATTGATACAGATAGACAATCGTAAGACAATCGTTAGATGAATATAATGTAATAGTTTAGGAATATGGTTTAATTGTAACGTAGTATCTTGAAGAAATGTTTACCCTTTTCTCCTATTTTTAAAAGATTGAGAGCTAGCAAACCTAGCTCTCAAATCTTTTAAGTATCATATACAAATCCCATAAGAACTTTTTATTGACTATACAGACAACTCCTCTACGATATAATTTTAAGCAGACTTTATTATATGAACAGTAAAACAATGATTGAGAATAAAACTGGGAATATCCATACAGCTAGATCAGCTAGCACAATTATGTTAGCATTTGTGTTTGCAAACCTGCTCGGATTAGTCCGACAAGTGATAATCAATCGCACATTTGGTACAAGTCCTGTTCTAGATGCTTATTTTACTGCATTCAGAGTACCAGATTTGATATTCCATGTAATTGCAGGAGGTGCTCTAGGATCTGCTTTCATACCAACTTTTACCACTTTACTTGCAAGAGAAAGTAAAACAGAAGCTTGGAAACTTGCTAGCGCAGTCATTAATTGGCTATTTATTGTATCGACTGCTTTTGCTGGCATTTCTGGGTTATTTGCTCCATGGCTCACACAACAATTTTTAGCGCCTGGATTCTCACAAGAACAAGCCTCTATTGTAGTAACCCTGATGCGAATTATGTTAGGTTCTACAGTAATCTTTGGTGCTAGTGGTCTATTGATGGGCATACACCATTCCCATCAACATTTCCTTAGTCCAGCTTTAGCGCCAATACTGTACAACGCTGGGATTACAGCAGGTGCCATACTACTTACACCAAATTGGGGGATTTATGGGTTGGCATACGGAGTATTGATTGGAGCATTCTTACATCTAGCAATACAAATCCCCAGATTAATAAGATATTCTGGCAAATACACACTAACATTAGGTATACAAAATCAATTTGTTAAGACTGTCGGACGCTTAATGTTACCTAGAACTATTGGATTGTCTATATGGCAAATCAACTTTTGGATAAATACGGTGATATGCTCTGGATTACCACCTGGTAGTCTCTCTGCTCTAGTAATTGCCTTTCAAATTTTTACGTTCCCACAAGCTGCAATAGCTCAAGCAATTGCTACAGCAGTTTTCCCTACATTTTCCAAACAGGCAGCTCTAGGTCACACCGATAGAATGCGCCAATCTCTCAATTCTAGTTTGCGTGGAGCACTATATCTTGCCATTCCAGCTAGTGCTGGTTTATGCATAATTGGACGCCCCATAATTGAAATCCTCTTCCAAAATGACAGATTTTCTGCAAACTCAACCAATATGGTAGTTTGGGCACTAAATTGGTATGCACTTGGATTAGTATCGCATTCAGTAGTAGAAATAGTCACAAGAGCATTTTACGCTTTCAAAGACACACGTACTCCAATGATTGTCGGGGGCATCTCTATGATATTAAACGTAATACTTAGCCTTGTGTTAGCAAGTGCTTTCCTAGCCAACAATTATTTTCCACATGGTGGCTTAGCATTAGCTAATACCATAGCTACCACTGCTGAGATGATGGCTTTACTCTGGATAATCGGACCACGACTTGCAGGCCTGCAAATTTTTATATTACTAAAAAGCGTTTTGAGAACTATGATTGGAACAATAGCTATGTCAATCTTTTTATATGTTTGGTTACAAATAACAACTCTTCCTGTTATTGTAACCGTTCTAGGTGGAATAACGCTAGGAATAACAATATTTTGGGGAATCACTGCAGCTTGTGGTAGTCAACAAGCAAACAAGATACCTATGATAATTGTGCGCCAAATCAAAAGATTAGGGACGTGACAACACATATATTATTCATCCGAAGAAGATTGTTCATCAATCTGAGACTCGGCCTCATCAAGTAATTGATTGCAGCGTTGTGAAAGCAGCTCACCTCGTTTGTATAACTGCAATGATTCTTGAAGTGAAAGCTGGCTATTTTCAAGCTTACTAACTATGGATTCCAATTCTGTAAGTGATGCTTCAAAGTCAAGTGACTCTGGCTCCCTAGATTTTCCCATCAACTCTACTCCTCTGAAATAACTCTTCCAACTTCAACCTCGAATTTTCCTTTTTCTACAAGCACATCTAACAACTGGCCCTTCGATACGACACTTGAATCAGATATTGTTTGCGTTGTACCAGCACGAGTCACAATAGCATAACCCCTATTCAAAGTCGCATTAGGCCCGAGACTGTCTAATAGATGGTCAAACTTTTCCAATGTCAATCGCTTTCTGTAAATACTATTGCGTATGTCAGATACGCACGTACTATACAGGTGATTTAATTTTTGGCGCGCAGTCTGTATCGCATTTACCGGCGACAAAGCTTGCAACATACTGTTGATTTCATCCAATCTCAAACTGCTTATTTGGATTTTATACACAACTGCCTCCGAAATCTTTTCCAAATCTGAGTGAATTTTCTGACGTAGTAAATGATGGTCCGGTGTAGCAATCTCTGCAGCAGCCGATGGAGTGGGCGCACGTACATCAGCAGCTAAGTCCGCTAATGTAAAATCTGTTTCATGACCAATCCCAGTTACTATAGGAGTTTTTGTTGCAGAAATAGAGCGTATCACATCTTCCGAATTAAATGCTGCTAAGTCCTCTGCATCACCACCACCTCTACCCAACAATATGACATCTGCATTCACATTGTCAGCAGCATTTAAAGCATCAACTATTTCTACAGGAGCTTCGGTACCCTGAACAGAAGTTGGTATAAGTTGAACTTTTGCGATAGGCCAACGTCTGTTGATCACATTCAGCATATCATGATATGCTGCACCAGATGAAGACGTAACTATTGCTATTGTAGCTGGAAGAGACGGTAATGTTTTTTTATTGTCCGATTCGAACAGTCCTTCAGAAGCAAGTTTGTCCTTTAATATCTCCGTCTGGACCAATAAATCACCTACTCCAACTGATTCGACCATGCTAGCATAAAGTTGATATCGCCCCCCAGAAGGATAGATAGTTACATGTCCATATACAATTACTCGATCACCATCATGTGGAAAATAAACCAACCGAGCAGCAACGCTGCGCCACATGACACATTGGATAGTAGACTCTTTGTCCTTAAGAGAAAAATATACATGGCCTGATTGCGGACGCGAAACATTTGATAATTCGCCTATTACCGCAACATCATGCATCTGGAGGTCATTCTCAAACAAGTCTCGTACATAATCTGTTAGTTCGCTGACTGTCCAATGAACACCCGGTAGACGAAAAGGTATTTGCATGCTCATATGCATAATCTGTTGATATTTCTGTATATATGATAGTAAACTACCACATCCAAGCTGTCAATTGAGAGCTGTGTAAATGTTATAATGACCATATGGTCAAATGCATATACAACTACATTATTGTTGGTTCTGAAGAATTGCCATGAGTATACAATTTGGTACTGACGGATGGCGAGCTGTGATTGGAGATACGTTCACATTCGGAAATTTACGACTCGTGTCTCAAGCAATTGCCGATGCAGTTAGCTCTCCAGACTGGCTTGATGAAGAACATCAAAATCATGACCCAAATCTGATGGTGGTAGGATATGACACTCGTTTTCTATCAGATCGTTTTGCAAGGGAAGTAGCCAGAGTACTTGCAGGTAACGGGATTAAGGTATACCTTGCTCATGCCGACGCACCGACACCAGCAATTTCATACTCAGTACAACACCTAAAAGCTGCTGGGGCAGTTATGATCACTGCTTCCCACAATGCCCCCCGCTACAACGGTGTAAAAATTAAAGCTGCTTATGGTGGGAGTGCACAACCTAGTCAATGCCGTAGGGTAGAAGTATGCCTAAACGACAATGAAACACGAGCACGAGGTCCTAACCTGGTCGATTTTGACCAAGCAGTCTCAAATGGAACAATTACACGTTTCAATCCTTACCAACCATACGCTGAACATCTTCACAATATTATAGACATCGACTGTATTGCAAACCATCCTGATAGATTACACGTAATATCAGATGCGATGTATGGATCTGGAAGAAGTTATTTGAAAAGTATCTTGAGCGGTACTGGCATCGAAGTTATGGAAATTCGTAGTGAAATGAATCCAGGATTTGGGGGAATTCACCCTGAACCAATAATGAAATATTTAGGGGCAACAGCTAGCGCGATAGCAAATGGAAAAGGTGATATAGCAATTATTACAGATGGAGATGCAGACCGCATTGGCATTATGGACAACCATGGTCAATTCATTGATCCTCATCGAATCATGGCCTTATGCCTCAAATATCTTGTTGAACAAAAGGGTCTTACAGGCACTATAGTTAAAACTTTATCCACAACACATATGCTCAATCGACAAGCATCTTTATACAATCTTCAGGTAAAAGAAACTCCTGTTGGTTTTAATCACATATCTAATCTCATGCGTTCAGAAAACGTAATAATAGGAGGAGAAGAATCTGGTGGAATAAGTATTAACGGACATATCCCAGAAGGAGATGGTATCCTAATAGGACTGCTGATATTGGAATTGATGGCTAAATTCATGACCCCAATTCACGACCTTGTGAGTGAACTGCTCAACACTTTTGGTCCTGTAGAATATATTCGCAACGACCTAAGACTTTCTCATCCTGTTGAAAAAAACGAGTTAGTTGCCTATTTACATAAAAATGCTCCCAATAAAATAGGGCATCTTCAAGTAAATAATGTACAGACCAATGACGGAATAAAATATCTTATGGAGGATGACAATTGGCTATTGATTCGTCCAAGTGGAACTGAACCAGTTCTACGTATTTACGCTGAGGGTCGCAGCAAAGAGAATGTGGAATCCCTTATGGAATATGGCCGCAAAGTTGCAGAAAATACATAACAATTGTTACAAATAGTCTGCTCATCTACGCCGACGACAACAATACGTCTCCACGGCAAATGAATGATCAATCGCCGGCGCAGCAATAAAATTACAAAAGCAACCTATCTATCCATTAGCAAACCGTCTTACTGACCTTGTAACAATCACCACTGATATCAGCACAAACATTGCCAATACCAACACAGGCAATCCTACCTCATCAGCAAATCCAGTATCTGGAAGTGTCTCTGGAGAAGCAACACCCTCTGCCATGTCAACCGATACTAAAGATGTATTTGCATCATTATTGAGATCACTCGTACTTGATGATGCAATAACCTTGTTGTCAGTTTCAACAATGGATGACTCTGAATTTGGCGACGAAACCTGTGCCTGAACAACAATTGGTTCTGCCGGCAATACCTCAACACTATCTATAGCTGCCTCATTTGCATCAGACCCCAAGCTTGATGCTAATCTTGCTTGTTGCTCAGTGTCGGACGATACTACAGCAGCCACTTGAGCTACTGAAGTAGCCTCTGCATAAACAGCTACCTGAGTATTACTAATATTTATTTCTGCTATCTGGGTTGCACTAGCACTGGCCTGGGCAGGTTTGATTTTGAATGCGTACAATCCTAAAGACACCAAACCAGCTACAAAAAGACCACCTAGTGCCACGGACGCTACGATGAAAGGCCTATTTGAGGACTCTTCCTGATACTCCATGATACACCTCCCCTAAAGTGGATATCACAACCATCCTAATCTAACTTTATACTTACAAAAAGACAAAGTCTTTTTGTGTGCCTTAGAATGACTATGCTAAGACAACTGCCGGGGAAGCAATACTGGCTATTTTACATGGTAAAGACAATTTTGCACAGCCTTTTAATTGTGTCATACCAATAAACATATTCCCCAGCAGACACGCTAAGACTATATTAGAAGATGCAATATTAATGCCAGGATCTAAAAATTTACTTATAATTAATCTAAATGCACAAACTGAAATCCACATACTCGCAACATGACCTAGAGCTACTTAGAATGATTGCCTCGGCAGCAGGACTGCTGTTGCATGCTAGCAATAAAAGAAATGCAGCTATTGAACTATCTTCAGCAATGCAAGAACCTGACAATTTGAAACTAAATTGCGCGGGATTAGGTGAAGAAGCCCAAGATGTCTTATATGAACTATTAGCGTCAGGGGGACAAATGACGGTTTCGTCAATTAGTAGAAAATACGGTGCTATTCGACCGTTGGGTCCAGCTGCGCGACAACGGGAAAGACCCCAACTAGAACCCGCTAACCCTGTTGAAACATTATGGTATCACGGTCTAATCGGAAGAGCTTTTGACAATCAATCAGATGCGCAGGAATATTATTATATTCCATCTGACCTACTACCATTATTGCCATTGCCAAAACCAAAAACTCTCAGTATTCGTGAATTGCAAAACCAATCTCCCAATGAAAACAATATATTAGTAGCAAAACAGACTTTAGTAGATGATGCTTGCACAACTCTTGCATTTCTGCGCGCATACAAAGAAAACTCTTATGATCACTCTAAATCTGAGTTCAATGTAAGTCTTGACAAACTACATGCATATCTACATCAGCCAAAACACTTGAATATGCTTCTTTCACTATTACAAGATATAGGATGCATATCAAAATCAGGATTAACACCCATATCCAAAAATACCCGTGTATTTCTGTCTAATAACCGCTCAGAACAATTAAGGTCCCTAGCCAACGCATGGCACAAATCCACCCGATGGATAGATCTTTTTTCCGTACCCACGCTTGAATTCAATCATTCTGACTCAATACGATTACGTCCAGAAAAAGTTCGCAATTCTATACTGGACCAACTCAACATGATAGATAGTGACGTATGGGTAGATCTAAACAAATTTGTCAAAATAATCAAAACAAATTGTCCTGACTTCCAACGTGTATCTGGCGACTATAACTCATGGTACATAATCAACAAAGCAACAGGCAAACAACTCAAAGGTTTCAAGTACTGGAACCTAGTAGAAGGAGCTCTAGTCAAACAAATAGTAACAGGTCCAATACACTCACTAGGTATGATAGATCTATCTCGTAATCACGAATCGTTTCGTCTCAACCAAATGTTCTATAAATTAATGCAAAATGAGCCCTGGGAAATTGTAGAAGAACAAAAGCCGCTGGCCATAAATGATAATGGTCTTATAACAGCATTTAGGTCTAGTAATCGCGCTGACCGTTTTCTGGCTGCTAGACTGGGAAAATGGGAAATGACACGCAATCCTGACTTGTACCGTTATCGCATATGCGCAAATAGTTTGCAACAAGCAAAAGAACAGGGATTCACTGCTAGTCATGCAATCTCATTTTTGCAGCGAGCCACTGAACAAAGTTTACCTGATTCGATACTTAAAGCACTACAAAATTGGGCCAATGAAGGAATCGCAGCCCAACTAACAAAGATAACTGTAATTACTTTTAATTCAGAATCCACCTTGCAAATGCTATTAAGTGACACTCAGGCCAAACAATACTTAGAAGAACAGATAGGACCACTAACTTTTCGGGTAAGATACGATAGTCGCAAACAACTGCGTGATCATATGATCAAATTGGGTTTGATACTTGAAATTAATGATTCATAGGCGTAATGTACTATTGTAAACTTATATCCATAACGCTAAATTGCTGGCAATTGATAAAAATACAAAACATCCTTCATGAATAACATATGGATACTGTAGCACCCCTGCCGCGACTCGAACGCGGGACCTCTTGCTCCGGAGGCAAGTGCTCTATCCACTGAGCTACAGGGGCAAGTGCCGGATGTCATTTATAATAGTGATTGTTTCCTATTCATTTTACTTACTAAGACAGCCCAGCGCGAAGACAAATGTACCAATGGGTTAGAAATATTTGTATCAAGGATTGCATCATTCAAATTATTAACAAATGCATCGGAATCCACATAATCCTGCATATACATGGTCGATGTACCCACCTCAGAATAAGAATGAGCATCGGAGCCCACTGTGGGCATCAATCCTAATTCATTAGCAAACAAAGACGCATCGTGGTTCATTGATGCATTTAATGAACGTGAGTTAAACACTTCAATTGCATCTACATGCGGAGCTATCATACGCAAATCTGATTCAGACCAAGAACCATGACGATGAATGTCAAATGGATGTGGCACCAAAATCACAGCTCCCTGATCTCGAAAGCGCTCGACAGTGTCTAAAGGATCAAGCCCATATGGAACTTCCTTCTCAACAAATAGAGCTATTAGTTCACCTTTCGTTGTCATAATCTCTACGCCAGGAATTATCAGGTCTGGTGCAAGCGAAGCCATCTCAAAAGCACCTTTAGTAGTGTTGTGATCTGTCACACAGAGACGATTTATGCCGCGCTCATGACAAACTTCAATCAACCGTTTGGGGCGCATCAAACAATCTTTAGAATAATGCGTGTGACAATGAGTTTCAATCCTAATAGCATTTATCATGAATAAGACAAAGTATACCTCTTACATGATGGTAAAATTACTTTATTCGTATACTAGATGTTTTATCAATTATGACTAAAATGATCAAAAAATATCTATGTTAAATAGAAACAAAGAGCAAATATACCTTTATAGTAGCCTAATCATACTAGCGCTTCTATCTGTAACAATATTGGTCTACGCTACCATGGGAGTGCCAACAAATATATCTGCGATAGCGGATGGAATATTAGTATTATTACTAGTACCAATCATTATCTTTGCCGGACTTGCATTGATATTCATTCTAATATTATCCTACTATCTGGGACGATTATACAAATCTGCAAACTCTCTATTAGATAATTTGCAAATATTCACTAAAAGAACTAATAGGTCAGCTAAAAGATATGCTCAAAAAACCAACGCACAAATAAACCAGTTTAACCGAATAATACAAATCCCCTTAAATGCTATTGGTTACTTGAGAAGACAATTCACCAATTTATTTTAGGAATATATAGTGAATAAGCTCAGAAAACAAACTGTACTCCTGTCTGGTATAGTCGGCGCTTTAGTTGGAATTTGGCTAGTATCCTTCCTACACCACAATAAAGAAGCCGATGATGATACAGAATTTTCTGCCAGAGAAATAATATCGTTAGCTATGGAAGCACTGAAATTACTCCAAAACTTTTTAAATAAGACAGGTTAGATACCATTACTAACTGGTTTACTACAACACCTTTGTTGACACAAACCTTAATCAATAGGTCATCTGCCTGAATTTAATGAGCTGTAATCAATGATTCTGAGATTGCAGCCAACGAAGTCACTCTAGTGCAGTATAATTTTATTATGGATCATTGGAAAATAGCTCCACCTAAGCCATCATCATTAGGGGATCATGATGTACAAATCGATGGGCATCACCTGAAAGACAAAAGGGTGGCACTCGTGATAACTGGTGGAATAGCAGCAATGAAAGCCCCTTTTATTATTAGAGCTTTACGCAGGCAAGGGGCATCAGTAGTAGTATTTGCTTCCGAAGAATCTCTGCGATACACGACTATTGATGCACTGGAATGGAGTTCTAATCATAGGGTAGTTAACCACCTTACTGCAGCATCCGAACATCTAAGTGATAACAACCCATTTGATCTATATCTCGTCGCTCCTGCTACTTACAACACTATCAACAAAATAGCTAATGGTATAGCTGACAATACAGTCACCACTGTATTGGCAGTAGCTATTGGACGAATGGAACGAGGAAAGTCAAAGCTTGTGATTGCTCCTACCGCACATGGCATGTTACATAACTCGTTGCTTACAACTTCATTACACAAGCTAGAAAATCTCGGTGTGCACATAATCCCACCACGGGAGGAACATGGCAAACACAAACTACCACATGAAGATAATATAGTAGCCGAAACCAGCCGTATGCTGAGCAATTCCTCTCTCAAGAATCTAGCAATTATTGTCACTGGTGGACCTATACCATCATCAGTAGATGATGTACGACAAATATCCAATATATTTACAGGTCAACTGGGACTTACAATAGCAAAAGAATTACATTTGCGAGGTGCGGATGTCTTACTAATACAAGGCTCTAAAGCTATCCAATCTCCAACGTGGTTACCTATTATTAAAGTAAACAATATAGTGGAATATGCTGATGTAATCACACATTCACTAACAAATAAACAATACGCTGCAGGAATTTTTACGGCAGCAGTTGCAGATTTTCGACCAAATTCACCATTAACAGGAAAGATTTCTAGCAATAATCCACTAGAGCTAAGTTTGGTGCCAACAGACAAGATAATAAATCAAGTAAAAACTAATTTTCCCGATGTTTACATGATTACATTTAAGTATGAACATAATATGACTTATGATGAATTGCTATCAAAGGCACATAAGAGAATCGAGCAAGGATATCCGGTGGTGGTAGCAAATTGTGGTAATGAAAAAGGGCCCGGTGGTGAACAAATAGCTCATCTAGTAAGTTCTAGCACTAAGCAACCACAAAAAGGCACCGGAAAACTAGAGATAGCCAAGATGATAACAAATCACCTTGAACAAATACAGGAAACAGCAGAGTAAAATTGATAAACTTAGGACAATAAAATAATGGCAAACCACATAGTGTGTTTGACTTTCGATTTCGATGTCATGTCAGGACACATTGCCCGAGGCAGGACTACACCTACTCCTATCTCACGAGGAGAATTTGGCATCGTTGGTGCAGGTCGCATTCTTTCCTTGCTAAAATCCCAGGAAATATCATCTACTTGGTTTATCCCTGGTTTCACAATCGAAACTTACCCAGAAGCTTGCGTACAAATTGCAGCAAGTGGCCACGAGGTTGCACATCATGGTTGGACACATGTTCCACCCGACTTGTTGAATGTGGAACAGGAAGAATATGAAATGATTCTTGCCAACGAAGCCATAGAAAAATTGTGCGGCAGAAAAGCACAGGGATACCGATCTCCAGCCTGGGATCTAAGTCCCAATACTTTAGACTTGTTGGTCAAGCATGGTTTTTTCTATGAAAGCTCTATGATGGGACATGACTATTTACCTTACCGGGTCCGTCAAAAAGACGTAATCAAATTGCATGAACCCATGCAATTTGGTGAAGAAACCCCATTAATAGAAATGCCTATTAGCTGGTCGCAGGATGACCACCCTCATTTTGAAATGCGCAATGATTTGCGACGGTCTGGTCATCGTAATGCCAATAGTGTCATGGAAAACTGGATTGATGATTTTGTCTACATGACCCGCTACACTAATTGGGGAATCATCACTTATACTTGTCATCCTTATGTAATTGGACGTGGGCATCGAATGCTAATGCTGGAACGTTTTGTCACAAAACTCCGAGCCCTGGGAGCAGAATTCATGAGCATGGAAAGTGCGGCTCGCTTGTACGACAAGCATAACCCTTTCGACTAATTGTTAATCAATTGAGATATTGCGATATCAACATCATTAGGAACACTATATAAACCTTCTCTTTTTACCGAGTCAGAAGCTACATTAATTGCTAGCCTAGCAGCCAAGCTATGGTCTCTAGTATGATAATACAACACGAAAAATACTGAGGCAAATATATCTCCAGCGCCTGTAGAATCTTTCATCACCACGTTAGGTGCTTGAAATTGATGTCTTTTCCCTCCCCCAAATACAGTTGCTCCTTTGTCAGACTCAGTAATCACTAACACTTTTGAAACAGCAGCACATCTTTCTATGTAGTCCCAATCCCCATCTACATCTTCAATACTGAACACTACAACATCAGCATTAGATATAACTTCTGTCAACTTTGGGAATGCACTCCTTATTATTCTTCCATCATGATCCCATTTACGAAGCCACCCTTGTAGTGTTACCCCAATAAATGCATCAGAAAATTGGTGGGCTATTGACTGGTCTATATCGTTAGCCAAAGGACCTATGTGTACAATTGGCGCTGTCAACCATCGTACTGGTACACTATCATAAGATAATGATGAAGCCCGCTTTCGCAAATATTGTACTCTTCCAGTATCAGTATATATATTTTGATATTCTGTTGTCACGTCTGAATGCTGGCGCGCAACCAATATGCCATTTTTCTCCAAAGGCAGAAGGTTCAAGTCTGTACTGATAGACGACACAATCCCAACTCGCAGGCCTAATACGTTTGCCATGAGACCACTATAAGACGCTGTACCTCCTAGAGAATACTTGCCATTAGCACTCAGATCGCGAGTAATACTACCCAACATTAAATAATCAATTGAGTTTGATACAGCTGAAGGGTTTTCACCAATCATTGTGAAAACATTTGATAGAATAAATTGATTTCGATTTATTGTCCAAGCAAATTTGTAATTGTCTGCAGCTAAGCGCCCAAAATAAAGTCTTCCACCATTCTACGTGCCTCATCATCAGTGTATTGAACTGGAGGAGATTTCATAAAATAGGCGGAGGCCTCATGCAAAGGTCCTGAAATATTACGGTCCAAC
>CEUS01135995.1_pt1 | contig 15007 bp, 14 predicted proteins | sample 427031 | NCBI WGS metagenome assembly CEUS01 (sample SAMEA2622837, study PRJEB7988) | marine metagenome | biome: marine biome (ENVO:00000447); feature: marine epipelagic mixed layer (ENVO:xxxxxxxxx); material: "saline water (ENVO:00002010), including plankton (ENVO:xxxxxxxx)" | depth 140 m | reverse complement strand
GCAGCGTCCACCGCAAGCAGGGCAAGACGTTTGACCTTGTCGTGTATTACAAGGTGTGGAGCAAGGGCGGCGTTGGGGCGAGGATGACCGATGTCACGACCCCGCTGAAGGATGCGTTTGACAAGGTCGTGGGAGATTACGCTTACATCGTGGTCAGCCCGGACGTTCCGTTTCCGCTCAACGCCCCCATGGACTCAAGCGTCCTCGAAGAACCAGGACCCACGATCAAGAGTGCCAAGGATGAAGAAGTCGCTGAGATGTTTTCTTGGCCAACTCCGTTCTGGCGTGATGCTCGCTGGCCGGTAGCCATTCTGGACTTCTACTCGCGCCCCGGAAGTGCGTGGCCAATTGCACCAATCGCCCCCGGACTGGGTGAACTGGTGTTCATGAATGTGATCATATCCCACCTGGCAAACAGGATTTGGAGCAGCAGTCGTGACTTCATCGCCGTCTTGAAGTCGGCGGAGAAGGAAGTCGAGCGGGTAATCAAGAGTGGAGACGACCAGGCGATCATCCCTCTCAACGAGGTGCATAGCGACATCCGTCAGGTTGTTCAGTTCCTTCAGCAGCCTCAGACCAACTATGACGTGTGGAGAATCCTCGACCACGTCATGAATCTCTTTGAGAGGAGAACGGGACTGACGGAGCTGATGTCAGGGATTACGGCAACGCAATCCCGTAGTGCTGAGGACATTGCGACAAAGCGGGAGCAGATGAACATCCGGCCAGACCACATGGCCTCCAAGGTGGAGAAGTGGCAGGCCGAGGTGGCACAGATGGAGAAGATGTGCTGTCGGTTCTTCATCAAGGGTCAGGACGTCGAGCCTTTGATTGGAAAGGCTGGTTCCATGCTGTGGGATCAGCTCGTGTCTAAGCAGGACCCGGAGCTGGTGGTGAGACAGATCGACGCCACGGTGGAGGCGGGAAGTGCCCGAAAGCCCAACCGGGCACGGGATACGGTCAACATCAACACCGTGATGCCTGCACTGTTCCCAGAGCTTTCCAAGCACGCCGATGCAACTACCGACACGAACCCGCTCAACGCCCTGATCCAGATGTGGGGTCAAGCCATCGACATGGATGTCACCAAGTTGCAGCTTGACAAGCGTCTGCCGCTGCAATTCCAGCCTGAATTCCAGCAACAGCAGCAGCAGCAGAACCAGCAGGCCCAGCAGGCCCAGCAGGAGGCCCAGCAGCAGCAGCAGCAGATGGAAATGCAGAAGATGCAGATGGAGGCTCAGGAGTCGCAGCAGAAGGTGCGAACTGAGGCCATGAAGATGCAGGGCATGCAGGTCAAGACCCAGGCCGAAATGATGAAGATGCAGCAGCAGCAGCAAATGGCTGCCATGGAAGCGCAGCTCAAGCAGCAGATGATGCAGCTTGAGATGATGAAAGCCCAGTCTGACATGCAGCTTGGTGCTGCACAGGGACAGCAGGCTATGCAACTGGATGCTGCAAAGACACAGCAGGCCATGCAGGCAGCCGCGATGGGGCAGCAAATGGATCAGGCCAAGGCTGTGCGAGATGCCCAGCAGGAGCAGCAGAGCTTTATGGCTGACCGGGCGAAGCAGCTACAGGAGATCATGTTCAGCCAGACAGAGCACCAGCAGGACCTGGGGCAGAAGGCTGACGTCCACCAGACGGAGCAGCGTATCCGGAAGCGTGAGGCCGCCCAGAAGCTCCTGATCAAGCAGGCAGAGCAGAGAGAACGCTCCCGCCTCAAGAAGGAGGCGGCCAAGTCGAATGGCAAGGATAAGAAAGACAAGGACGAAAAATAGTGATCTTTCGCCATAGGTGGGCGAAAGGGTATAGTCAACAGATAACTGTCAGGTACGCACGGAGGTCCCCATGACCACTACTCTCAGTTCAAAGTCGCTCAACCAGTTGCAGGTTGCGCTCGCTGACAACACGACAAACGACGAGGTGCGTGATCTTCTTGATGGAAGCAAGGTCCCCCATCGTCCTATCATCACGGTCACAGACGCCACCAAGACGCTGACTGCCGCCCAGAGCGGTTCTCTCGTCGTGCTCGACAAGAATGACGGCATAGTTGTGACGTTGCCCGAGGCCAACGCAACCAACGTGGGCTGGTACTGCGACTTTCTCATCAAGACAACAGCATCGTCAGCAGGGTTCAGCATCGACGGCAGTCGTGCAGCCGATCTCTACTACGGACACGTCGTCATCGCGCAGGACGCCACCGCCACGGCAGCAACCAAGTCGGTGTTTCTGCCCAACCAGTCGAGCCATTACAAGCTGGCCGCTACTGGTGCCACCAAGGGGTGGGTTCAGGGTGGATATGTCCGGGTAGAGATTGCCGCCGCAAACATGCTGGTGGTTTCTGGAACCCTTGCTGGTGTTGGAACTGCGGCCACGCCGTTCGCGTAGTAGAAAAACTTGAAATAGGGACAGGCATGGAATACCCGACAGTTAGCAGCAACGAAGGAATCCAGTCGGATTACGAGTGGCTGCGGGATAATGGCAACAGCCATCGGATGGCTGAGATGATGGCGTTTCGTGAGGGTCCCCGGTCCATGACGGACAGGGAATTCTTCGAGGGTCAGGGGACCCTTGCCAAGCAGTTCGAGGGGGATGAGCGGGCATTGGACAAGCTGGTGGAGAATGCCCGTGCAAAAGGCTACACGCCGAATTACAACGACGTGTATATCGGTGGCCTTGCAAAGTATCCAGGGGACCCAGAGGCGTTTATATCTCCAAGCGGAGGCAGGGGTCAGATCCAGCGGCTCTGCGAAAAGAGGGGTTGGGAATGTTCTGGTGCTGTGAATGTCAAGCACAGGCAGCCGGAGACGGACCCGCGTGAGAAGCGAGAGAAGCTGGGCAAAGACTTGACCTTGAGAAAGATGCAGCAGGAGATCAAGAAAAACCCTGATAAGTCCCGCATGAACATGAGGGACTTGAGGGATGACGTGACGGACAAGCATGGTGGAAAATAGTGTTTCAGCCACAACTCTCTCCACAGATACCTTCAAGGTTGTCCGCCGTAGTACATGGTGGAGAGTTTGCTGGTAATCATCCTGGTATCAGGCCGCCTGGTTTGCAGCAGCAGCCTATGCAATCTGTACCGGCTGGTTTGCAGAGAAGGAGCCTGATACACACCGAGATGATGAACCGTTTATTCCGCCAGCTACGCGAACAGTCCATGGCCCAGAGGTTGCATAAGAATCTCAGAGAGTTCAATAGACCTCCCATTGGCCAGTTGCCTGGTCAAATGAAGAATATCCAGAGGAGATACTGATGCCAGTAGGATTGAGAGACCTTGGTCGTCAGGACGTCAAGTACGCAAAGATAGATGCAGCCGGTTCGGCAACCACGGCACTCGTTACGCTCACGGCTGCCGAGATTGCAGCCGGCAAGAAGGTGTGCGTGGTTTCGTATTATGGGTGCTCGGCTGGAAACACAACATTCATATTCAAAAGTTTTGACAATGATTCCACATACACGGATCTGACCGGGACGATGCGGATCGAGAACGACAGCAGCGGGATGTCTGCTGACTGGTCCCCCGATGGGCATTTCGAGACGCTGGCTGGCGAGTCCCTGGTTGTCACCAACGGCGGCAGTAATGCAGTGGGCGGCCACCTGAGCTATTTCTTGTACGAATAATATGGCAACACAAGTAGTTTGGACATTCTCTGACGTTATCGACCACTTGCTTGACCACATGGGTGGGACGAGTGAGGGGAGGAACGTCCGTATGGCCAAGCGTTCCATTCTGTCCGCCTACCGGAACCTGTCTACAGCCACCAACTGGTCGTACTACTACAAGCGTGGTCGCGTGACGACCGTGGCAGCCTATGACACGGGGACAGTGACCTACGATCACGCCGGAGGCAGCAACGAGCGAGAGGTGACTCTGGCTTCTGGAACGTTCCCATCGTGGGCAGCCAGAGGTATCATCAGAATCAGCGGGATCGACTACGCAGTGTCCAAGCGTATCAGTGACACCGTGGTCACATTGAGCATAAACAACAACCCCGGTGAAGACATCACGACGGCGTCGTCATACACCATTGCCAGGGATTCGTACACGTTACCTCTGGACTTCCAGTCGGCCAACCAGCTCAGGAACGCTGACAAGAACTGGTCGTGGCCCACATACGTCGCTCCCGGAGAGTGGCTGAAGCACCACGAGAGCAAGGAGGCCTCCAACGACCCTAGGATTTACACCTACATGGCTGACCCTGACTACCTTGGGGCCATGGCGGTGTTCTTTTATCCTCCTCCTTCCAGTGCCAACAGCTTTGACTTTGTGTACCAGAGGACTCCGCATCCCGTCCGGATCACAGATTACAAGACAGGGACAGTCACCGGAACTGCCGGGGTTGCGACACTAACGGGCAAAGGCACGACATGGACCCAGAGCATGGTGGGTTCCATTGTCCGCCTAGGGACACTGGAAGACTACCCAGACGGCATTGATGGTCTGAACCCATACCAGGAAGAAAGGGTTGTGACCTCGGTGGACAGTGCAACGTCGATAACGTTGGACCAGGTTCTGGATGATGGACACACGAACGTCAAGTACAGGATCTCTGATCCTCTGGATATCGAGCAGGGCGCAATGTTTGAAGCGTTCCTAGCCCTTTGCGAGGCACGTCTGTCGATCCTGACCAAGTCCGACGACGTGTCCATGAAACAGGGCATCTACGCCGGAGCGTTGCGCCTGGCTATGCAGGCGGACAACAGGGACTTCAGTGGTCAGGATGACTCAATCAATTATCCCGTCCACCACCTGCGGGACTTTGCGACAGTTACACCGAATTCGTAGGAGACAATACGATGGGTAGACGGTACACGGGTATCGGCAGTGCCGCGAGCGGCGCAAACAAAACCGCGCTCAACCTGATCTCAGCGGCGACGATTCGTCCGGCGTTGTACGATCTTGTTATCGGTAGCGTGGCCACCCCGGCAGACGCCGCCGTTAAGTGGCATGTTCAGCGGACAACGGCAGTCGGGACCGAAGGCAGCGGGTACACTCCGGTCGCTCTGGATCCAGGTGACCCTGCGTCCCTGGCGGATTACGGGGTGGCCCACTCCAGCGAGCCTACCTACACGGCAAACGCGGTTTTGCTCCAGATTTCCATGAACCAGCGTAATACGTTTCGCTGGGTTGCTGCTCCCGGTGGCGAGCTGATTGCTCCGGCAACGGCTAACAACGGATTGGGTTGCAAGACATCGTCCGTCAGCACGGGGACCACAGCCTACGAAGTGGTGATGTTCCATGAGGAGTAAGGATGTCCGACAAGAAGTGGACAGCCCTCCGCCCAAAGGGAACGTCTATCCTCTCGGGGCCTGATGGGGTCATAGAAGCCGACACGCTTCAGTGCGTCCACTGCGGATGCCACTGGCAGGTGCAGCCCGGCAGCGGAAAGCTGCGCGGGTTCTGTTCGCGTTGTAACGGCCCGGTCTGTGGCCCGTCCTGCGCTGAGTGTGTGCCGATGGAACGACAGCTTGAGATCATGGAAGGTTCCAGCAACGGGACCGAGGTGTCCGCGTCAGTGATCTGGACACCTGGGAGCTAACTGATGTCATTGCTGACTGAACTCAAAGCCTACTGGAAGCTCGAAGAGCTTAGTGGTGCGCGTGTTGACAAGGTGGCTGGGCACAGCCTGGCAGACAACAACACGGTCACCTATGGCAACGGGAAGGTGGGGAGAGCAGCAAAATTCTCCGCTTCTACTAGCGAGTTTTTGAAGGTCAATGACCACGCAGACCTGTCTCTGGGAGGGGTCGACAAGTGGACAATAGCGTTCTGGGCCAAGTCCGGGGACGTAGGGTACACGCCTCTCATATCGAAACGCAGCGACGCGGCTATCGGGGCTACAGCCAACAACGAGTATACGATTTCCCAGTATGTCAGGGCGGGGCGACCTGAGCTTACGTCAGCAGAATACGAGATACGGTATCAGTTTGTTTGGGCAAACCAACCATTCACATTAAAAACAGGTTGGATTCCGTGGGGCTACCAATGCACAGGGGACCCTTATTGGACTTTTGTGTGCATTAGTTTTAATCAGAGCTTGCCCTGGTCCGGTTACAGAGCGCACTGCCGAATGTCAATTGGGCCATGGTCAACCTGCAATCACATTACGCCCCAGTGGTTTGCCCCATACATGGATGGGTCAGTCCCCGCACACCAACACATTATGCTGGGCGAGAACTATATCACAGGTACTGATACGGCGCATCCTTTCCGTCTTGGTGCAGGAAACGATAGCGGCCCATTTTACGAGGGGATGATTGACGAGTTAGGAATCTGGCACAGATATCTGTCTGACGGAGAGGTGGAGTCCCTGTATAACGGTGGGTCCGGGACGACATACCCGTTTGACGAACAGGTTGGTTACGAGCTGGACTGGCTGTCTACTGGTTCTCTGGAGTCCCTGCACAGGAGGCACCACACGCCGGATCGCACCAACCCTGTGTTTGTGCAGCACAACTACTCGTGGCCCGGATTCCTCAACGACAAGTTTTTGTCTGTTCCGGACGTCACCGACTGGGCTTCACCCCCCGAGGTCCCGGTGCTGCCACGGGAGCACCGGCGCGCACCATACCGCTTCTACAGTCAGGAAGACAGTAACATATACCCGGACGTGAGCGACTGGTGGTTGCAGGCGTCTGAACCTGTGATGGCCCGCAAGGGTGCTGGAGAGAGGGAATACTGGGCTGCCGGGATGAACAGGGATGCCCCCAGTGGTGACCCGTCAGTGCCTACGACCAACCCAAGCGTGTCCAGCCCCTCCAGTGCCACAGGTGGTGGTGATGATACGGTAATTCCTCCAACAGCAGAGCCGTCCATCGACGGAAAGTCCGGACTTTACATTCCAGAGAGGCCGGATCCGGAAGAAACGCTCAGGCCAAGGGTGGAGGATCCAGAATAATGGCAGACGCGCCATCAACAACCATCGTCATCAAGGACTTTCCGGGCCTCAAGAGAGAGACTGACGTCAGGGACCTTCCCCCTGGTGCATCAGACAAGCAGATCAATGCCGTGTGCGAGGACGTAGGGACGTTGCAGTCCAGAGCCGGATACGCCGTTGTGAAATTCGAGGGTGAATAATGGACGATATTGGATTCATCGGCTTTATCGACTTGGACGCTACGCTTCCGGTGGCTATCCAGTGCCGTAATTCGTCTGGAGTGCCTACGACTCCGGCGTCTGCACCTACATACACGGTGTACCCACCGGGTTTTTCTGCCTATATAGCCACTGGGTCTCTGGATGCCAGTGACAAGGACTCCAAGACAGGCTTTAGGACAGGCAGTATAGCTGCCACGTCGTCCACAGGGTACGAGACCAACAAGCTCTACACGGTGATTTACGAATACACCGCCGACAGCCAAGTGCGGGCGTCCATCGGGACGTTTATGGTGACCTAATGTCGATGAGTGACTACTGGAAGGACTTCGGCCTCGGGCTGATGAACCTGTTTGACCTTCCTGGGTCAATGGTCAGGGATATCTTTGCGTGGGAAAACCCTCTGGACCAGATTGCGTCCCCGTTCAGTGCCAAGGACAGGGCTACGGGTGCTGATGTTCTCCGTAATTTCGGGGTTGAGGACCCCGGAATGCTGGCCGGCATGGGGGTTGAGTTCCTTCTGGACCCCCTGATGCTGGCTGGAGGACTCGGCGCGCTGAAAGGCGCGAAGATGTCCGCGAAGCTGGGACCCCGTTACCGCACGACGTTCAGGAAGCGTATTGAAAACCTGGACGATGCCGGAAGCATCAGGGTTACCGATGAGAGGAGGATTCTGCCACCGTCCGATCCAGTGGAGAGAGCACTTCTGCGGGAGATACCTCCGGGAAGCAAGCGTCTTGGCGAGGGCTTTGAAGCCATGGCCTTGGAAACACCCCAAGGCGGAGTGGTTCGGGTAGCCCGATCTCCTCTACACGGGGGGAACATACATTCGACTGATATTCCTGAATCAGCGATTGTAGAAAGCATGAGGATTCCGGACGTAGAGCAAATGGTCCCGGTCAGGCGACATGCGGTTATCAGGTCTGATACTGCCACTCCGGGGATGGCGCAAGATATCCCTCCTGGTCAATTCCCCTCTCTTGGCCTGACGCCGCCCACTGGTTACGCCGGTCGCGGCTCGTCACTTGGCCCTCGTTCTTCCTGGTTGCGGTCGCAGGAGGGACCAACGCCATCTGTCTGGACTGGCCCGCATACATCCGACTTCTCGATACGTCCTTCTCCGGGTGCGGCGAGAGAAGCAAGACTTCACGGAGATAGGATGCGTATTAGGCGGGAAAACTGGCCCGCTACGAATGCTCCGGATGAAGTCGTCCTGCGTCATTTGAATGTTGACGACCAGCGGATAATTGCTCCGCTTTTAGATGCGCACTGGACCAAAAATGTGGCCGACATTCAAGATGCTCTTGGGGCAACCCATGAGGAGATGGTCCGCGCCATGAATAATTTTCATGACGCTAGGAGGAAGCTAGCAACTCCAACCCCAGGCCATGAGGCTATCCAGATCACGCATTCCCCCAAGCTGGAGGAGATCCCAGACGGGATTCTAACCGCTGGGCAAGGATCGGACATCATAAATGCGATGGACGATGCCGAGAAGGCGGCGTATGTGAGACGGCAGCAACTCGACTTAAACACACACGAGTCAGCAAGACACCAAATACACGGCAACGAATTCTACGCCTGGAAGGACCAAGTAGAAAGGCAGGACCTGGATCCATGGGACGTCAAGGATTTTGGGCCATGGATGGAAGGAGGAGAAATAAAAGGGCGGAAAATGCACAACCTGATGCTGGACCCGGATACCGGACGGGCAGTCACCAATGATCCAGGTGCATTGAGAGAGACCATGATGCCAGAGGAGTATGCCGGTAGAGCCTTCCATGAGCCGACTGTCGTCGATATCACAAGCAACAGGCCAATCGGCAAAAAGATCACGGATATGATAGAGGACATGATCTGGGACCCGATCACGACAGCGACAGGACACAGGGCAAGGACACGGGCAGCGGTGGCCGGTCTGGAACCAGGAATGTACGGAAAGGTCATGCCATACATCGCACCTGTTATCCCACCTTCTCTCAGGATGTCTCGTCCGTTATTAGGCACAGAGGAAGAAGAACCGGATGTACTTGGGCCGCTATAAGCTGGGAGAGTGGATACCGTTGTCCGTGCAATGCAGGGATGCCAATGGTGACGCTGTCGCTCCGGACAGTGCCCCCACGGTGACCGTGTATGATGGGGACTTCGCATCCGTGGTCAGTGGAAAGACCCTGCCAGCAAAAGATGTTGGAAACAGGACGGGTTTGTTTGAGATTGAGGGCAGGCTGGCATCAGGGTTTAGTGAGGGTGTTCACCACGCCCTGTTCCAGTGGTCGGCAGGAACTCACAGCGGAGCGGAGCTGAAGCGTTTTCGAGTGGTAGGTGGTGGACATCAGGATGGTGCTTACACATCGTTGCAGTATTACAAGAGGCCGCAGGCAGACCATATCGTCGGACACCTAGACTCAGGCGTTCTTGAATTCAGGAAGAATCCGAGGACCAGTTGATGAGCGATAGCTTTACATCCAGGGTTCCAGTTCCCACGTTCACCAAGACGGCGGACGGAAACATCTACATGGCCCGTGGTGACCAGCCGGTCAAGAGATGGGACGGGCTGTCTTCCGCGTTTGCGGATGCAGGTGTACCCGCTCCCTCGACAGCGGTGACTGTGTCGTCATCGGGCACAGGGTCCATCATGGGCACTATCTATGCCTATGTGAGGTTCCTGGATGCAGAGGGTCGTGTCAGCAATCTGTCCCCCCTGTCAGCGTCATACAACATTGCGACAAGTAGTGGCTCAATTACCGCTGCTACCAATGAAAGCCCAATACAGGTCACAACGAACGCGGCTCATGGGCTGTCTACTGGTGCGTCAGTCAAGATTAGTGGAGTGAGAGGGAACTACGGATCGAATGGACGGTGGACAGTTACCGTGGTGGGCACGACGTCATTTACTCTGGACAACTCAGAGGGCACGGGTGACTACACCAGTGGTGGGGAGTGGTCGGGAGGGGCGTCGACAATCAACTACAGCAACGTCGAGGTCCCCACGGACAGCCGTGTCACGTCGAGACAGATCCTCAGATCAAAGGACGGGTCCGTCAACGTATTTTACATAGACGTAACAGACACCGATCTTACAGACACCAGCTTCAGCTCCACCAATTCCGACAGTGATCTGGGTGCCGCAGAGGAGGTCACCCTGATGGACGACAACGGCAATGACTTCGCCGTGTCTGTCCATGGTGAGCCACCGTCCCTGAAGAAGGTGCTTATCTCCCACTACAGCAGGCTGTGGGCAGCGGTCGACATGACGTACACGGAAGGGAGCATTTCCCTTACGATGAACTCCACCACTGTCACCGGCATAGGCACAGGGTGGACTGCCAGCATGAAGGGCAGAGTGCTGTACCCGAACGTGGTTGGCAACACCAAGAGCTACACCATCTCGTCGGTCAACACCACGGCACAGACCATGGTGTTGTCATCGGAGTACACGGGTGACACGTCGCCTTATGCCGACTACGCCATTGCTCCTGGTGGGCAGAGTGCCTTGCGTATCTTTTACAGCATGGTGGACTATCCGGAGTCGTGGAACAAGGAGGAGGCGGACGGGGACTACCTGACCCTGACAGAGGATCCTCAAGCCGGAGACATGACGGGCTTGATGCCCCTGTCAAGCTCGCTGTTTGTGCTGTTTGAACACCGTGTGTATCGACTGGAGTACGTCACCAGCCCCAAGGATGACGGCAGGGTGTTCCTTGGGACATGGAGAGGGTGCGTCAACCAGAAGTGCTGGGTCACAGTGGAGGGCAATGGCTACCTGCTGGACCGCAAGGGGATATACGCATACGACGGCAGGCAGGCACGAGAGCTGGCTGCTGACCTGCAACCCCTGTTCTCGGGTCGTGGCGAACTGGCAATCAACTGGAAAAATGCCGACAACTTCCACGCGGCTCACTATCCCAGCGAGCAGACAATCAAGTGGTTTGTCTGCCTGTCTGGAGTGAGATACCCCAGACACGCTCTGTGCTACCACTACCTCCATTCACGCTGGTGGATTGAGGAGTATTCCAGGCCAGTGACGTCGTCGACTGTGGGGGAGCTGAACGGCAGCAGGCAGTTGTATCTGGGTCTTGATAACCGGCAGGTGGTGGCACCAAACACCGGCTCCCTGGACGGGTTAGGGACGACGGACGGAAAGATATCAGGCACCGTGAGCGAAGCGACTCAGGTCACAGTCAGCGATGCCTCCGCCCAGTTCAGCACAGCCGTTATCGGAACTCCCATCCAGATCACAGACGGAAGGGGGAAGGGACAGTCCAGATTGGTTGTCGCTGCTGACGGGGAGAGGCTTACGGTTGACCGCCCATGGCTGGTCAGGCCGGACAACACGAGTAAATACCAGCTCGGCGGAATACGCTGGACCTGGAAAAGCGGGATGCTCAGGTGGGTGTGGACGGACAGCAATGACGTAAGAGGGTTCGAGCTGGTCTTCGAGCCTGACGATGGATCACGGTTGTCGGTAAGGCGATATATGGATCACTCCACCGAGGCAGACTTGATGCAGTATGACCGTGCCCAGTCAGAGGGTGACGGTACAGCTACGGATAAGGGTTCGTTTGACATTGTAGTAGACACAACAGAGAGCACAGGTGTTGTAGAGCACTTCTTTGATGGGGTGCGCCAAGGACGGACAAAGGCACCTATGTATGTGCGACTTGAAGTGGAGGGTGTCCCTTCCACGGATAGGCAAAAGGTGTTTGAGGTGTCAGTCCATGGGGTACAGCAGTGAGCTTGAAGTCTTTATTTAGTGGGGTTGTGGCCAACCTGACGCAGAAGGAGTGGTCTCCGGAAGTGCAGGAGTTTGCCGAAGCGTTGGTAGCGGCACTGTCCTCGTCGGATGGTATCACTCTGGATGAACCGCTGGTCCTGAATAACAAGACCAACGGTTCTGCCATAAGAATCAATAACGTTGGTAGCACAAACCACAGTGGGTTGTCCGTCATCAATGACAATGGTGAGCAGTCCACGCTGGGTGTGGGAATGGGGTCTGAGGGCATAGTGGCAAACGAGCTGGTCCCCTTGGTCAACTACTCTTTAGACCCGGACCTGGTCCACCAGAAGTATTCGTCTTCGGGAAAACACGGTGGCGACACGACGTTGACCCCAGACAGCACGGAGAACCCAAGCGGTTCGCCGTCCGGGCCGGGTGTGAAAAAGAACACCCAGGGGGGCGCGGATCTAAAGAGTGGGTACAACACCGGAAACAGTGGCACGGGGATACCGGGACTGGTTGGGGTGGACCCGCCCACGTTCGTAGCGATTGCTGGATACGGTAAGATGCTGGCCAGCTTGCAGAAGTCCTCGCGGGTCAACTGCTCAGACTCATCAACCCTGCAAGGCAGCCACCCCCCTGATACGTCGCACCAGTTAACACTCAATGGCAACCCTGTCTGGTGGATCAAGAACCTTCACGGATGGGCCGTCAACCGTGGGGAAGTGACGGCTGTGCATGACGAATACCTTGAGGTCAAAAGGGAGATCATCGGTGACACTGTCACAGTCGCCAAGCCTCCGGCGTTGAGGACCAGTGGATACGACGATGAGACCATCAGTGGTATCACCTACGCTGGAGTTGAGGGCGACAGCCAGTCTCGTACAGCGTCGTCGGGAGGGGTCAGCGAATCCCAGTCGGTGGACCCGGCGTATGACGCGGAGACAGCATATGTCGACGGGTCCGAAATATACATCCGGTGGGTCAGCAACGGCACAGGGGTGACGGACACTGGTGGTAGTCCGGTCTGCTACATAGACATCAACGTCGATGCCAGAGAGTGGGTGGCATCATGAAGCGCAAGAAACGCAAGCTGGGGGCCAAGGTTCGTAGCAAGCTGAAAAAGGGTGTGCCTGGCGCAAGCTCGGTGTCGGTTGTGATTGTGTCGCACAACTACGGCAGGTTCCTGAAAGACTGTATCAATAGCGTGTTGGCTCAGACGAAAAGGCCGCAGGATATACTGGTGGTCGACGACAGCTCATCTGACAACACCAGGGACGTGGCTCTCGACTATCGGCTTGATGGTGTGAGGTATGAACGGGTTGAGTACCAGGACGTGTACCTATCTAGGGCATTTGGATTCAGGCAGACAAAGGGAGATATTGTCTGCTTTGTTGATGCTGACGACATGATGGAGCGTGACTACCTGTCCGGTGGCATGCCCATGTTCTCTGACTACCGTGTAGGGATTGTGACATCAGACCTGCACACAATCGGAGACAGGTACGAGACCAAGAGGTTTCCTCCTTTCAACCGTGAGATGATGGAGAGGGACAATTACATCCATTGCAGTGCCCTTGTACGCAGGCACGCCCTTGAGCTGACGGAAGCCTTTGAGAAGAAGGGGATCGGCTACGCCCCCATGGCTGACTGGTACATCTGGAGAGAGGTGCTTCGTGCTGGATGGACCGTAGCCAAGCAGGAGTCGATGCTCCTCTACCGTATGCACGGATCCAACGAACACCTCAGAAACGGGAGTGTTCCGTACTACAAGTCTGCCAGCCTGGAGATGGAAGACCTGACCTTGTTCATCCCGCTGTCCGGCAGGGACTGGGCATGGCCCAGAATGCGGGAGTTCCTTGAGGAGCAGACGTGGCCGAAGGATCAGATCAAGCTGCTGATGTATGACGGCAGTGACGATGTGTCATTTGGTGAAGAAATCAGGGAGTGGTTGTACCAGTCCGACTATCAGGATGTCCGCTACGTCAAGAGAAAGGCCAGCCGTGCCGGGCTGGCTGACATGGACAGGCGAGAGAAGGACGTGCAGGCAGAGGTGACCCTTGAGGTGGGGAAAATTTACAATCGCATGATTCGGGACGTCACAACCGAGTTTGTGTGGATACTTGAGGACGACGTAATTCCTCCCAGGGACGTGGGGTTACGACTGATGAAATCGTTTTCCTCGCGGGTTGCGTCTGTCGCAGCACCTTACCGGCAGAGGTATACTGACGCATATTGCCACTGGGACAAACGCCGGGAACTTTGCCGGCACAGGGGTTCGGGCGTTGTTCGAGTTGGTGGAAACGGATTCGGGTGTACTATCTTCCGCCGGTCGTGTCTGTCTAACGAGGTGCTGTCAGCAGACACGTCATATTGCAACGGGTGGGCGGACTCAGCGATATACGGCAGGCTGAGTGATGAGACTGGGTACAGGTTTTTGATCGACTGGTCCTGCGAAGCCGAGCACATCGAGGACGTATGGAACAGGGTTGAACCATCTGGTAAGCTGCTTGAAACGAGGTGAATAATGGCGTATATCCCGCAAGCGCAACGTTCTCGTCAGAACGGAATTTCCAACCAGTCGATGTCCGGCAACGCCCAGAACATGGGTGCTCCGTCCATGGGTGCTCCGTCCATGGGTGCTCCGTCGCCGGTGGGTCCGGCTGTGAATCCTGGTTTCGGTGTCGACATCCCGTCCATGGGTGCGCCTCAGCAAATGTCCAATCTGGCCCCCAATCAGTATCCTGGGGGCATCACCGTCCAGCAGCCCGGTACATCTCCGTTCGATGCCCCGTCTCCTCAAGGACCGATGGGCGGCATGGGCGGCTATCCAAATAATCCCGGTGGTGGCGGCCCGCACATGGACTGGAGCCAGCCACCACAGGACTATCCAAATAATCCCGGTGGTGGCGGCCCGCACATGGACTACCAGCCGCCTTTCACCCCGATACCGTCAGGCCCAGGGTTCCCTAGTGTCCCGGCAGACCCGAGCCAGCCCGGTGGGGTGCCAGCCGACCCAGGAAGCACAATGCCACCTGTGTGGCCGCCAGGACCAGTAGGACCCGGTCAAGGTCCAATCGCCCCCGGCCAGCCCGGAGCACCACCGCCGTGGACGCCGCCGGGAATGCCGGGTGGAATGCCGGGAATGCCGGGTGGCATGCCCAATATACCGGGAATGCCACAGCCCCCTC
>CEUS01062385.1_pt1 | contig 15010 bp, 20 predicted proteins | sample 427031 | NCBI WGS metagenome assembly CEUS01 (sample SAMEA2622837, study PRJEB7988) | marine metagenome | biome: marine biome (ENVO:00000447); feature: marine epipelagic mixed layer (ENVO:xxxxxxxxx); material: "saline water (ENVO:00002010), including plankton (ENVO:xxxxxxxx)" | depth 140 m | reverse complement strand
AAACGCTTCACCTAAAACTCCTAAAATAATTACAACACTAGCTGCCAACAAAAGTATTGGAGCTGACGCGATTAACGAACCAGTTCCACCAGAAAATTCTGCAACAACATTTTGAACATTTACAATTCCCTGAGACAGAAAATCACTACTAATCTGCCCGCTATCTACTGCTTCAATAGGATTGTGCTCAAAAAACGAGCTTACGAGCTCTTTTGCATTTGAGCCACTAACCTCATCAGTGTTAAAATTGGACCAAATTACCTTATCAAAGAATGCTTGAATGTCCTCAAAAATTCCCAAAAAGATCCAATTCATGCTAAAGTATGCCAACACCATGTTAATTTAAGAATGTGTCAAACGAGGTTGATTCAACGAGTGTCAAACAATGAGCGCAACTGAAACCCTCAGAAAAGATCATCAGGAGATCAAACGAGTTGAAAAAATTGTCATAAAATGTTACCAATCTCTCTATGATGGAAAAGACGTTCCATTATCTGACATCGAAAAAATTACATTTCTTATTTCAGAATTTTTAGATTCTATCCACTATTCTCGTGAGGAAGATTCCTATTTTCCATGTGTTGCAGCATATGACTCACTAAAAGAAGAGATTAGAGCCCTACTAATCGAGCACGAATTTTCTCGAAATATTGCAAGAATGCTTTCTACAAATCTCTCTGCATGGAAAAATGGAGAGGATAAGCGTGAACCAGTTGCCAGATTTCTCAAAACATACTCAATCTACCTACAAGATCATCTATCAAAAGAAGAGGAATTTTTCACAAAGGCTGAAGAGCAGATTCTCTCAAAAGAAGAAGAAGATGAAATGTATCAGCAGTTTCAGTCAGTAATTGCCATTGTTGAGAAGCTTTCAGACATGGTCAAACTGATCGATTATCTAGAAGATCAGAACTGGTACAAATATTAACCGTAAATTTTAGTTCATTATCATGAGTTCATTTTGTTTGTGGATGACAGGATTACCTTGTTCTGGCAAGACTACCATAGTTAGAAAACTAGCTGAAACCATTCCAAACCTAGCCATCCTAGACGGTGATGAGCTCAGAGAATGGTTTTCACCAAAAGACTTCTCAAAGGCAGCAAGAGACGAACACAACAGAAGAGTTGCTCATTTAGCAAAATTACTTCTAAAACACCAAGTTCCAATGGGAGTGTCTCTAATCAGCCCATACAAAGAGAATCGTGCAAATGCAAAAGAAATAATCGGTGACGATACAAAATTCTTTGAAGTTTATGTCAATGCTTCATTGGCAAAATGTGAGGAACGTGATGTAAAAGGAATGTATGCAAAGGCCCGTTCTGGAGAAATCAAGGGATTTACAGGCATAGACGACCCATATGAGGCACCAGACAGCGCTGATCTTGTACTAGACACTGACACAAAAACACTAGATGAAAGTGCACAAGAAGTCTTGGACTTTTTGAAATCAAAAAATTTACTCTAACTTAGAAATTCTAGAAACTGTTTCTTGATGAATTAATCCATTTGTAACCAACAGACCATTTTCATGATTTACCGATTCGGTATTGTAAACCAGGTCATTTCCAGAAATGTCAGTCATCTTTCCACCAGCCTCTGAAATTATACAATGTGATGCGGCTGTATCCCATTGTTTCATTTTGTTGGTACTAGTCAAGTAGATATCTGCATTACCAGACGCGATCTCCATGACTTTCAGACAACTTCCAATGCTTGCAGTGTTTTTGATTTTCAAGTGATCTAACATTTTCTTTTCTTTGTCAGATAAATGATGTCTACTTACTAATGCAAGGGATTTCTCAAAACCCTCAATTTTTCTTACTGAAATTTCCGTCCATCTTTCAGAATTATGGCAAAAAGCACCAAGATCCTTTTCTGCAAAATACAATTTTTTTTCTGTTGGCCAGTAAACCAATCCCATTACAGGTACGTGGTTTTCTATCAACCCAACCATTACAGTAAACTCACCCGTCTTGTTTACAAAATCCTGTGTTCCATCCAATGGATCAACAATCCAGATCTTATCACTGGCTACTCTGGATTTATCATCCGTATCTTCTTCTGATAAAATTGGAATTTTAGTTCGCAAAAGAGACTCTTTGATTATCTTATTGCTTTCCAAATCAGCTTGTGTTATTGGGGAATTATCATCTTTTTTCCCTACTTGAAAATCGTCCCTGTAAATTTCCAAAATTTTCTCTCCAGCGTTAGTTACAGCATCAATGATAGTCTCTAAATCTGGTATTTTTGAAGAAACTGGTGGTTCTGCCATTTTATGAATTCGTTGTTAATTCCGGCTTTAATGTCCAGGCTACTGCTAGGGCAATAAATGGGATTGATACCAATGCAGTCATCTGCAAAATCACTACTAGCTGTGTGTAGGCTACATCTGGTGTTGTGATTAGCCAAGGCAGTGGAAGCGAAATTATGAACCAGATTCCTGATAAAAGACCGATAATCTCAATTTTTCGTTTTGTTTTCGGGTTCATCTTATATCGTCATTTGTCCTAGAATTTAATTCCAAACGTCCATTTTCTATTTGCAAAATAATTGAAGGAACCGGCAATAGCAATTGCAATCATAGCAGCATGAATATAATAAACAGACAGATTTTCAACCAGACCATATGTTATGCCAAGTTGCATTCCTGTTCCAATCAGACAAATTATGATATACTTGACATATTTTTCAAGAGTATTTCCACCAGTACTTTCTTTTCTATATGTCCAATATTTGTGCAAAATAAAATTTGACGTCATTGCAACACCGATTGCTATACTCTGAGATACCACATACCAAAGTCCAACAAAATCAGTCAAAAAATACAGGAGCCCTAAACCTACGCCAACTCCAGACGCTCCAACAAGATAATACTTGAAAGTCTGCTTAACAAACAGTGAAAACCTTTCCGCCAGTTTTCTATCATTAGTTGTCATAAGCTTCATGATATTAGGTAGTATTATTATCAAACGAATTGCTTTTTTTACAACTTTTAGCCTATTTCTAGTGCCTTTCCAAAAAATTATGTTCTTTATTTAAATACTTTAAAGACGTATTGGGAGTTAATGCGTAACGATATTAACATCGACTAGCGCAGCGTGATTCCGCAAAACAGAATCGAGTCAAAACGCAACAGCGTCGGCAGGAGAGGAAATCTCTCATTGTTTTGCCAAGGGGTCACGCCCACTTTATTCTTGATTAATGTATACGGAAACTGTTCCTTTGGTGTTTTCATGCGGGTCTATGGTAATCTTCACATTTTCTAAACCTGAAACTTGAAAGCTTTTTTGCCCATCGTAATCCCATGTGTAGTATTGTGAGATGTCAGTTTCAACTGATGTTCCAACAAGCTCAAAATTTTCCAAAAATGAAATGTTATCGCCGTATATTGAAATGCTTAATGTTTGTGGACTGTCACCATTTGGCACAAACCTGAACTTGTAGTCGCAGAACCTCTGGCAACTTTCATCACCAATTTCAAATAATTCCTCATAGATACCGCTTTCTCCATATTTTGATTCTGACAAGTTGACATGGTATACATAATCAGAATCTTGGGTGTTATCTTTTGGCGAACCAAGCACGACTATAGCAATCACAACAGCAGCTAGACCGACTATTGCCAGACTTGATTTTTTCACAATTTTAGTATGTTTGCTAATAATTTAAGAAAATTCATTCGTGAATTGTGAAAATAGTCATGTAAATTTAATGAACTGTTAACCATTATTCACACCTGAAATTAATAATTAATTCTTAAAGCACGTTCATGGGTAATTTCCAAGATAAGTGGTCAAAACCACAAAAGCAGGGATTTGCAGAAAGAATCACTGATACCTTAAAACCAAAAGGAGCATTAAAGCCACGCGTAGAGGCTGCAGTTAAGCGCCTTCAGGCACAAATATCCAAAATGGACGGAATGGTTTCGAAACTAAAACAACGAGACCAAGAAATTTTTCAAAAAATAGTTACTGCAACACAGCAACATGACACTTATTCCAGTAAAGTTTTATCAAATGAATTAGTCGAAGTTAGAAAGGTTCACAGAATTTTAAGCAATGCAAAAATGGGATTAGAAAGAATTGAATTAAGATTAACCACATTCCACGACCTAGGTGACACGGTCGTAACATTAATGCCAACAATCGGCCTCATGAACGGTCTCAAAGGCTCTCTTGTCAAATTCATGCCAGGAGCAGATCAAGAGATTGGAAGAATGACAGAAATGTTGGGCGGATTGATGAATGAAACATTTAGCAGCAGTGATAACACCTTTGGTGTAGAAGAGTCTACAAACTCAGACTCGGATAAAATTCTCTCTGAAGCAGCAGCAGTTGCAGAATCACAAACTGGAGATAAATTCCCTGATATGCCTATGATGGATCAAATGAACATACCATCATCATCATCAACTGAATCAAAATTTATGTAGATTTTTTCTAAATACTACTGGTTTTATCTCGTGATTCTCTAAAATTCTTTATTCTACTACCTTCATCTTCAATAATTCTATCAATACCAGTTAACTTCTCCTTCAAACTTACAATCAAATGACCAACGTCATCAGCCTCTTTCTCAACAGAGAGTCTTTTTTCTGATAATTGTTGAATTCCCTGTGTTTCCTCACTGATATAGTCACTAACTTTAATCAGTTTTTCTTTAAGATTTTTTATGTCCACAGATTCGTCCTCAATTTCTTTTTCAAGTGAGGTTCTTTTCTCCTTTAACTGCGAGATTAATCCTCCAACATAATCTACCGCTTCCTCCAATTTCGCCCGTTTATTCATCAAAGACGAAATTCCGATGTTTTCACTCGATTCAGCCGTAGAAAATTCTGTCTGTTCGCCTGTTTCTTCTGAACTAGATTGATATTCTGTCTCTTGAATCACTGATTCATTGTCCTGTTCAGCTTCAGGTGGTCTTTCCTCCACCATTTCCCCACCACTTCCAGACTCTTCATCTTTGAATTGGTCAAATAATCCTGTCACGATTTCAAGTAATTAACCTCAAATAAAAACTTGAACAGAGAAAAAGATTGAATCAAAAGATAAACAAGAAAACCGTCATGACAAACTTCATATAGATTTCAACATCGGTTCATACATGGCATCAAAGGCAATCAGTTTTGGCGTTGGAATCCCAATGATGGTTGTTGGAGGTCTAATTGCATTGTTATGGGCACCTGCAGAAGCTGAATTAGGTTCTACAGTTGAATTCATTGGGGCTTTAATCGGAATTCTCGGTGTTGTATTTTTCATATCTGGTATTTTCTACAGAAAAGAAGTTCTGATTTCATAGAACACGTTTTTGCAAAAATCTAGGCATAGATTTTTCACATACTTTATAGCATCTTTCAAGACCAAAACAGTCATGGATAAGAATAGAGTCGAAAAGCTGGTTAGAGAGCTAATTATCGAAATTGGCGAAGATCCCACCAGAGAGGGTCTTAGAGATACTCCAGCAAGAATTGCCAAGGCGTATAAAGAAATTTTTGAAGGCTATGATTCCAATTCAGAATTATCTGTGCAATTTTCAGAGGACTCTGAAGTTGTAGTTGCAAAGGACATACAATTCTATTCCATGTGTGAACATCACATGTTACCATTTTTCGGAAAAATCCAAATCGCATATGCACCAAACGGAAGAGTATTTGGAATTTCCAAACTAGTAAGACTAGTAGAAAAATATTCAAAACGATTACAAATTCAAGAACGATTAACAAAAAATATCGCTGATGAATTGCACTCACACGGTGTGAAAGGGGTTGCCGTTATGGCAGAAGCTGAACATCTATGTATGAAAATGCGAGGTGTCAAAAACGATGCAAAAGTTTCATCTTCTGCATTTAGAGGCATATACGAAAATCAGAATCAAAAAGAAGAAATTGTCAGAGTTATTCAAAACCGTCCCCTAGACCCAGTTTAGAGTGATCACCATCAAAAATAAATAATCAACAATTTGGAGATATCTTAATGACTTCACATGACAATGTCCACATTCCAAAAGAATCCTGGCCAAAATTTAGCTGGTTTCTAATTGAATTTGCCCTAGTCATTGTAGTTGCTTTAGTCATTGCATGGCAAACATCACCACTCTTTGAAGATTATGTGTATTCATATGGTTGGGACTGTGAACAAGAATCACAGGAGACTAACTGTTCTGTTGAAGAAGAAAAATCAATGGATCAAACCATGCTAAATTGGATATTTTGGTCAATTGTAGGAGGAGTGTTTATTGCGTGGTACTTACTGATTCGGAACTTTGTTTTTAAGAAACCAATTCTTTAGTTTCCATATTTTGTTTTATCAGTAATTTTCGTTTTCAGAAAAGCTTTCTTTCTGTTATTACATGATTCACATTTTCCACATTGTGTTTTCTGATTAAGATAACAACTCCACGTTTTGAAAATTTCATTTCCTAAAACTTTGTAACCAGTTTTAATTAGATCACTTTTTGAAATTCCTTCTGAATATGGAGACCAAATCTTTACTCTGTGCCTGATTTTCTTTTTAATTCCATCAATTTCTCCTTGGTTTAATGCAGCAGCAAGCTTTCTTGAAAACTCTGGCCTACAATCAGGATATTTCGTGTCTCCTTTTTGTGCGCCATATGCAACTAGTTCTGCATTAAGAGTAAATGCCCACGCAGTTGCTATCGACAGAAATACAGCATTTCGTATTGGAACTACAATAGAATATTCAAACGTACTGGGCATCTTTTTCTTTGTACTGGTCAAAACATTGCTCTCACCGTACAAGTTCTTCATAAATCCAATATCAAGAATCTTGTGTTCTTTTAATTTTAGTAATTTTGCTATGCGTTTTGCTGCCTTTATCTCCTGAGACGCTCTTTGGCCATATGCAAATGTAACTCCATACAATTGGTAACCTTTTTTCAGATATGACATCATGCACGCTGAATCTAAACCTCCACTTAGAATGATTACTGCTTTTTTCATTTTACTACTTTTACTATTTTAGGACCTTTACTTGGTTTACAAATAATAATTTTAGAATTTTTTTTTGCAGATTTGAATCCTATTTTCATTGAAGCACCAATTTTTGTTAAATTCTGCTTCTTACTTGCAAATGCAATCACAGATGGTCCTGCACCACTAATCGTCACACCAAACGCTCCAGCTCTTAATGCATTATTTTTTACATTGTTAAATCCAGGAATCATGTGTTTTCTTGCAGGCTCAATAATTACATCCTCAACAGATTTTCCTATAAGGCTGGAATCTTTATTTATAAATCCAGCAATAATATTTGCGGCATTAGCTAGATTAGTAATTGAATCAGATAATTTTACAGTTTTTGGAATTACACTCCTTGAAACTTTTGTCTTTTTCTTTGGAACTTTGACTTCTGGAACTGCAACACAAAGAATTAGATCATTTGGGGCTTCAATTCTAACTACACTTAATGGGTTCGAATTTACGATCACAAATCCACCTACAACTGATGCTGCAACATTATCATAATGTATTGAACCAGCACTTGCTTTTTCACCAATTCCTGCGTACGAAACAAGCTGATTTTGGTTTAATTTTAGGTTATACAGTTTGTTAATACCAATTGCACATGCAGCTGCTGATGCTGCACTACTTCCCATTCCAAATCCAGGTGGAACATTCTTTTGAATTTTAATTTCAATTCCTCCAGTTAGTTTTTCCTTTTTTTTCATTGCTTGTGCAACTAGTCCTGCGGTGTTTTGTTCTGGTTCTAGTGGAATGTCATCTGAGCTAACAATTGTAATTCCTTTTCCTTTTTTAGTTACAGTTACTTCGTCATAAAATGCATCTAGTGCCAAACCAAACACATCAAACCCTGGACCTAAATTTGCTGTAGAGCACGGCGCACGAACTGTTACTGATTTTGCCATTAGTCTTCTACCTCTTCGCCCAAGTTAATAGTTCTGCTCAATGCACTTTCTAGATTAACCATTCCTTCACCAGTAGCATTTGAAATTGGTATCAAATCTTCAAAAAATCCATTATTAGTCAAAGTACGAAGCATGTCTGAAATTAATGGCAGGGTTTCTCCATCTACTTCTTTTGAAATCTTATCTTCCAAATTATAGTCGTCAGATGTCCACTCAAGTATTTCATCAAGTTTTTCTTGTATCAAATCTGTTTTTGTCAGTACATTCAGTGTTGGTAGCCCTAGTCGTAATCGAATAGAAGTAGATAGTAAAGTTAGAGAGACAAAGTTACTTGGTGATGAAACTAATGTACCATCATATAAGAACAGATTAACTTTTTCATCTGCACTAATGTTATTAACAAAAAATGGTCCACTCTGACGATATGCAAACAATTCAATTTGTCCTGGAGTATCAACTAACAAGTAATCCGGATTTACATTATCAATCTCTGTTTGAATCTGATCAATCTTTGTTGCAACAAGGTCATTTGCCATAATTAATGAGCCGTTAGAACCCAACTCATATTGCTGCATTAGAGAAGTGACATCTACATAATTTCGTACATCAATATCAGGCGAATATGGCAATTTTTCTACACCCGGATCTAGATTTAGAGTTGCTGGAAAAGACGAATTTTTTGCATAATATTCCTTAATTTTAGATGTCAGTAGAGATTTTCCTGAACCCGCTGTGCCTGTTAAAAAAATAACTTTCAATCTTTCGACAAAATATTTTTTTTATTAGCTTATATTTGAATCCTCTAGAAAGTTGGCATGAACTGGCGAATTGCCGTAATTCCAGCAACTCTGATTCCAATTATCATAATTATTATTCAATTCGACATAAAACTTGATGATGTACTAGCCATTGGTGTAGTTCCATTCATTCTAGCAGTTCTTGCAATAATGGTAAAACTTGGATTACAGGGTATTAAGCTAGCTTACATAGCAAGAACATTTCTTGGCCCATTTGATTCTATCAAAAGACTTACAGCAATGAGAGTTGGAAGTGAGTTTATCAAATTTACAACACCAATGTTTGTTGGTGCTGAATTTGCTGTCATATACTATATGGTGAAAAAGGGCATTTCAACTTCGAGAGCATCATGGGTTGCGTTACTTGATATAGTAACCGAAGTTCTCGCAGGTGGGGTTTTATCAATAATTGCTGGAATTTTTGCATTACTTAATGGTGCATATCTTGTTGCAGCTATAGTATTAGGAACAAGTGTAACTGTTACAACATTATGGGTTGTTCTTTTCTTTGCATCGTCAAAACATACTTTCCAACTACCAAAAGGTATTGCTAGTTTGATAAGTAAATTTGGAAAAGAACGTGGTATCAAATATGTCAAACAAACCAACAAATACATTGAAGAAGTATGTATTATGAGTAGAGAAAACATTCATTCTAAAAAATCACAAAAGGTTTTTGTTGTTGGTTTTATTACCTCACTAGTTTCTTGGTTGTTTTATGGAATTTCATTTCTAGTTATTGCAGTTGGTATTGGTTATTCTGTTGAATTTTTTGAATCTGTATTAGCAGTAATGGGCGCTAATGCAATTGGAAATCTTCCAATAACTGTTGGTGGGTCAGGGTTAGCAGAGTTTGGAATTATTGCATATCTAAATAATTTAGATCCGTTTAATTTTGTTATGCCAGACACAGGTCTTGAATGGAATGCTGTAATTGGTTGGAGAATTGCAACATACTACATTCCAATTGCAGTCACATGGATACTTTTAGTTAAACTTGCATTGGGCAAATATACCAAACCAACTACAACATAGAAACCGCTTTATTTTTCATTATATGGTTTAAAACATGGATTTCAAGAACAAAGTAGTCATTATTACAGGCGCATCTAGCGGAATTGGTGAAGCAACAGCTATAAAATTTGCAAAAAAAGGTGCTAATGTTGTACTTGTTGCAAGAAGAAAAGAAAAATTATTAGAAGTTAAAAAGAAACTATCAAATTTTCCTGGAACATCTCTCATTTGTCAATGTGATGTCTCTGACAAAGAGCAAGTTAATCAGATGAGTAAAAAAGTTCTTGATGAATTTGGAAGAGTAGATGTTCTTGTTAATAATGCTGGTTTTGTAATATATGGTAAAGTTAATGAATTATCAACTGAAGAAATTGTAGCTCAGATGGAGACAAATTATTTTGGTATGATCTATTGTACAAAGGCAATATTACCACAAATGTTAGAACAACATTCTGGACACATTGTAAATGTAGCATCTGTTGGTGCTAGTTTTGGTGTACCAGGAATTGCATCATATTGTGCAAGTAAATATGCAATGTTAGGTTTTTCAGAGGGTCTTTTCCACGAACTTGATGGAACAGGTGTAGGATTAACTGTTGTTAGTCCAATAATGGTTAGAACACCATTGTTTGATCATCCTTCATTTGAAAATTTTTCAAAGTTCTCAACCGGTATTTCTCTAAGTTCTGAAACCGTAGCTAAAACTATTATCAAAGCATCCAACTCTTCCAGGCTTGAATTAGTTGTTCCTTCAGCAGCTAGAGCAGGAATTTGGTTTAAGCAGACATTTCCATTTTTTGTTAATCCAATAATAGGTAATATATTTAGAAAACAGCTGACAAAAAGAAATAATCCAAATTAGTTATTTTCATCTATAATTTTGAATTCTTTTAGTTCAAACTGAACAATTGTATCTAGTGTTATTCCTTGCTCTTTTAGATATTCTACAGTTTTCTTGCTTAATGGCGCCTTTAATTCATCTAACTGAAATTCACACATAACACCTTTTTCTATATCATTTAGATTTACTTTCTTGGAAATTTCTAGTCCTTCTAAAATTGTCGTGCCTGATATTGGTTCATAGAGTTGAAGGTCAACTTTTTTGTCATTTTCATTTACATCTAAAAAATATCCCGTGGTAGTATGCGTGTTTGCCTTTCCAAATTTTGGCGCCTTTAATTCACTATCAATATCTTCTGGAATTTTATCTTCTTTTTTAGCCATTTTTTTCAGCAATTATTGTGCTTCTTTTTCTTTTTTACTTTTTTGCCACCAATCAAGATAGTCATATTGTTTATCAGCACGAGTTGCTTCCTTTCGTGAGAGTTTGTATCTTATGTCACTAACTTGTTCTCTTGTAGCATATAGACCACATTTTTTACAAATAAAGTGCTTAGTTGATGGATCTAGTTTCATTATCAATCCTAATCCTTCAAAGTCAATTTCATCTTCCATTTCTCTATATGCAGGCACTCTAAATTCCCTGCCCTCTTCTTCTGCTGCATTAAATTCCGCCTCCAACTCCTTCTTCTTCTTTTCTATTTCTCTACTAACACATTCGGGGCAATTTACCAATATTGATGACCTCTTGTTTTTCCATAAGAGTGTTGCCTCATTATATTTAGATCTAAAACTCACTGATGTGCGGATTATATCCTCATCCCTTTCGGTCAGCTCGCCCATCGAGATACCGCACACCAGCTAAGAAATCATTAATTCTTGCAAAATAATTATTTTACGCCTTGTAAAATTTCTGATACAATTTTGGCTGCATTTTCCGCACCATTTCCATTAAAATTCTTTGAAAATGTCTTAACCGAATCTTGAAAACCATCATAATCATTTCTTAATTGATTAATTGCCAATACAATTTGATCCCTATTTTGAGCAGATAACCCTAATTTTTTTTCTTGAACCCACTTTATTTGGTTGGTATGTTCATCATATATTGGAATTCCAATGATCGGCTTTGCATGGTTTCCTAAAATCTCTCCCATTACAGTATGTGAGCCATTAATGACTGCATATTTACACGAATCTAATACGAATTCTTTTTCTTGTTCTGACAGAAAACCCTTATCGATTTGTACCCAGTCAATTTTCTTCTCTAAAGCCTCTGAAATTGAATATCTATTCCCATCCTTATCCAAGACTCTATCAATTTCTGGATTGTCTTTTGCATGAGAAACTAAACGCTTCTCACCCACCATCCTTTCATGATGAAACGCTTCCTCAAATCTTTCTCCAGTTCCTTCATTAGTTGATTTGTTACCTGTTCTCATCCAGTAACCAAAATCTGAGTCTTGAATTAATAATTCTAGGTCTGTATGATCCGTTCTTGCAATTTTCTTATTTTTTGAAAAATGTCCAACATATGTTATTTTATCCTGTACATTATCCGTAAAATTGAGATTATATTCACACATTGTATATGGAGGAGGAGAATCAGCAACAATTATTCTGGTTGCTTTTGATATTTGTTTTGCAATAAATGCTAGTGCAGGTTTAAAATAAAATCTTGATTTCCATAATTTTGGTTTAAATTGATTCGTAACAAACACACTTGGTATGTTTCTGTTGTGTGCAAGAACATTTGAACCCATATCGCCATCGTTTATCACCAAATCAAATTTTAGTTGATCAAAGAATTTTCGTTCTTCTTTTAGATAGCTTGAGATTTGAGTAACCAATGGTTGGTTATCTGATACCGGCATAAGTAAATTGAACATCGACAGTTTCACACTAGGACCAAACTTACCATCAATTGGTGTAGGCATTAAAACCTGATGTATGTTTTCTTTTTTATCAGGAAATTTTTTGATTAGTTTTTCTATAATCTCATCCTTACTAAAGAAATGCGTTTCCAGTTGATCACCCATTATTTCATTTAATGCATCGTTTAATCGCATCATTCTAGAATAATGCCCATTTCCCCATGGATAGATAAACTCGCCTATTTTTTTCATGATTATAAACTAAATTTCCAGTTTAAATTTTAGTGCTTTAATTCTAACGAATCTAATATCTCATGTATCATGTTTGGGCCAAGCTTAACAGATACAATTTTTCTACTGCGTAGAAGTTTTTCTAGATCTTTATTTAGAATTTTTGCATCATATTCATTTTTAATTTTAGTTCGCAGGAATTTTTCAATTTTTGGGATATATTTTTCTAAACCAATTTCCTTCGCATTATCAAATATTCCAGAATCAATTCCAGAGAGGGGAATGATTGGTGTCAACCCAGCTTCAAAAACATATGTTTTTAATTTTTTAATCACTGTTGAAGAAAAAATCAAAGGCGATATAGGCAAAGAGACATAAGAAATTTTTTCTTCAAGTGCAATTTTTGAAAGAATTTTGGTAAAAATAAAATTTTTTGTATTCAAATTTTTACCAGAATCTAGTTTATAGAACGCTATTTGTGAAGTTAGCTGTAGTGTTCTAGGTAAAATCTTATGCAGTATTTTTACAATATTCACAAGTTCTGAATCATCTTTGTAAAAGACAACAATTTTAACATCAAAACCCTGTTTGATTGTTTCCAGACATGTAATTCCTGAAAATTCGTCAGAAATTCCACAAATTATTTTTTCATTCTGTGAATTATTTACTGTTCCACCAAGCCCTTTATCATTGAATATGCTGACGTAGGCATTAGATTTGGTGATATATGCCATTAGAAGCTTGTCATGTTTTTCTTTTGTTCCAGGCTTTGCATTAATTCTCTTATTTTTTTCAATCAATGATGATGTTGCAGACAATTCAACATCCTTCGTCATATATCCATGTGGATTTCCATTTACACTAACGTAGAATTTTTCTCCTTTTAATAAAAGACTAGAACCAACCTTGGTTATCTCACTAACAATAGTTTTAAAATCATTTTTGATTTGTTTTGCAATTACTATTTCTTTTATACCAAAAAGTAAACCTATTGTGCTAGATGCAAAAACTGGATCATTTGCTTCAACTAATATTAGATTTCCATCTCTGAAAACTTTAGTAAAATTTTGATTTTGAATTTTTAAAATTTTTTTAATATTTGCCATTAATAGGCTAATTTTGCTCTCAGCAAATAGAGAAGGGAAAACCACAATATACGTACTATCGCTCATCCAGTTTTTTAATCAGTAGCAGTTTTATATTTTACAGCGTTTCTTAATTGGAGCTAATTCTCGTATAATTATAATAGCACAATATCCCACCTGAACTATGGGAAAATTTACTCAAGGTGAATTAGACGATATTAATAAAACAATCAGTACTCCTGTGGAATGTTTAACTTGGGCTTTTGATAACCTACATCCAAAATTAGCAAAAGCTTCTAGTTTTGGTGCAGAAGATGCAGCAATCATAGATATGATGTTTAACATCAATTCTGATGCTAGATTATTTACACTTGAAACAGGAAGATTACCTCAAGCAACTTTTGATGTAATACATGAAGTTCAGAAACGTTATAACACAAAGATTGAGATGTTGTATCCCGATGAACAAGAAGTTGAAAAAATGGTCAAAGAGAAAGGTCTAGACTGTTTCTATGATAGTATTGACAACAGAAAACTTTGTTGTGCTATAAGAAAGGTTCATCCAATGAATAAGATGCTTGAAACGCTTGATGGGTGGATTACTGGACTCAGAAGTGATCAAAACGTAAACCGTTCAGATGCAAAGATGCTTGAAATTGATGAAATGCATGGGGACATTGTTAAAGTTAATCCAATCATTAATTGGACATATGAGCAAACATGGGATTATATAAAATCAAACAAGTGTCCATACAACAAACTCTTAGATCAGGGATATCCTAGCATTGGATGTGAACCATGTACGCGACCAATCAAGATCGGCGAGGACATTAGAGCTGGTCGCTGGTGGTGGGAAAACGACACAAACAAAGAATGTGGGCTTCACATGAACCACGACAAATAAATTAATCATACAAAATCGTTTCATATTGATTAATGCTCATGGCGGAAAACTAGTAAATCGTGTTACAGATGCTGATCCATCTGGATTACTTAGTATTGATATTTCAGCCGACCTTGCAAATGATGTTGAAAATATTGCAGATGGAATTTTTAGTCCTCTAGAAGGATTTCTAAATAAACAGGATTTTGAATCTGTTATCTCAAAGGGAAGGCTTGCAAATGGTACTGCATGGACAATTCCAACTGTATTAGACGTTGATGATGAAACTGGAAAAAAAATGAAAGAAGCTGGCGATGTACTTCTCAAAAATCCAGATGGAACAGGTGTTGCAATTTTACATGTTGAGGATATATACTCTTATGATAAACAATCTACTGCCA
>CEUS01276894.1_pt1 | contig 15012 bp, 14 predicted proteins | sample 427031 | NCBI WGS metagenome assembly CEUS01 (sample SAMEA2622837, study PRJEB7988) | marine metagenome | biome: marine biome (ENVO:00000447); feature: marine epipelagic mixed layer (ENVO:xxxxxxxxx); material: "saline water (ENVO:00002010), including plankton (ENVO:xxxxxxxx)" | depth 140 m | reverse complement strand
CGGGCATGGATACGTGCCCACAACCAAGACATAGGTATGTCATCTGAATAGGACCCAAATTTTGCTTTGAGTAGTGGTTCCCACATAGTTCTGTATACGTCTGTGCCTGCCCAACGTTTCATCCAGTCGGCAGCGCTAATCTTCTCTAAACTATGCCAGTCTTTTGTAAATCGTAAGTAGAGCGTATTTATTCCAAAACGGAGTTTGTTGATTCCCCATCCTAAACCTGGAAACAGTAGTGCAGACATAGGTGAGTCTAGTGGATAAAAGGCGCCTTTATGGTACATCATTGTGTCTGGACGTTGAAAAAGTATTTGCTGAGCACAGTTGAGTTCATCAGCAAGTTTAAGAACATGTTGATCTGAAGCGAACCAATGATGATAGAAGCGTTCTAAGGTCCATTCCCATGAGTCGACCTTAAATCCAGATGCCAGACCACCGACTTCTCCAGCGCCATCAAAAAGAACCACTTTATGTCCTGTCTTCGTAAGGTCATAGGCTGCCGAAAGTCCGGCCATACCTGAACCTATAATTGCAATACGCATCTTTAGTAATATGTAAGAGGTGTTTAATTAGAAACAATAATCTAACCACAATAACTGTTAGATTATTGTTTCTTAAACTTTTATCTTAAATCGTATAGGGATTACCAACTAACATTCAGTTTATTTACCATAACCTAATTTGTGACTAAACCATTGCTGGACTGGGCAACATCTGGTGAAGCAATCGTTCTAATGCCATGGTGTGGCTACATACTTTCCGTACGGAAAAAAATTCACAGTCACAATATAGTGTTCCATGGTCACACGTGACTGTGTGGTCATTGTTATCTCCATCAAACTTTATAGTGAAATCGTCAAAGCTAAATCTTTCAGGCTCTTCGGCATATCTTTTAGACTTCTCGATTTTACCGATCATTCCATAATCCATGATCCCTCCTATGTGTTTGTGAATCAAAAACACACGTGGAAAAAGATTGGTCTTCCACGTGTGTTTTTATGATTTAGGTAACCGTAGACACATCTACTATTTGATAGATTGTCTTTCATTGTGCCACCATCTTTTGCATAATTTGTAGTATATATCTATCGACATAATTAGTCAATATATAGCTTAACTGAGTCAGTCAAAATCATCAGAAATAGCAATCCAACCTTGTTGTTTGTAATACAGATATGCTGCAATTTCACGTATTACATTTTGGCTTCGGTCTAGGTCAGTCTTGGTAGGATATAATGACCATGTTATCCTGCGAGCCGGATTTTCTGTATGAAATGCGGCAGATGGTACTCCATATAGGCCTTGCGTTTGGAAAGTATGCAGTGCTCGTTTCATATGGGTGTGTGAAGTTACTAATATAAATTGTTTTATTTCTAGATGAGTCATTATTTTAGCAATGTTTATAGCTTGCTCATAAGTGTTTTGAGAATCTGGTTCCATCAACAACAAGCTGTCTTTCACACCCAATTCCAACAACTCTTTTCGCATAATTTCACTTTCGGGAGTTGATAATGTGAGCGAATCACCGATCCCTCCTGAGAGAATAATGGGCACTTTAGGTAGTTTTTTATGCAAACGATAGGCTTCTAAGATGCGGTATACTGTGTGAGTTGATGCTATATTAATGGTATTTCTATTGTTACCTAATGTGTGTCCTCCACCACTTAGTACAACTATTGCATCGGCATCTATTGTTTCTATATTAGCAGTTATAGAGGTGAAATCTCGGTTCAATAATGATTCCAGATATGTGGCTCCAAAGTGTGTGCTCATAAGCCAATAAGCACACAAAGTAGACGTCAGCCAAATACGCTTCGCTGCATGTAATTTGGGGCCAGTATAAAGCAATATCACCCCAATTAGAATTAATATCAATAAAAAAGGTAGTGATCCGGGAAGCAGTAAGTCATACATTTCGATTGCACCAACAAAATATGCCAATGTTTTACTCTAATCATGTTGTTAACTAAGGTTTTGCATCTAGGTGACGCCAAAGGTACCAACTAGCAGCTGTTCGGAAAGGTCTCCAAGGTGCGGCGATTTGCAATACAGTTTTGTGTTCAGGTAGATGACTTAAGTTACACAACTTTTGTATTCCTTTTCTGATCCCTAAATCGCCGGTGGGGAGTATGTCTGGATAGTTAAGGGCAAACATTAGAAATATACTTGCTGTCCACGGTCCAATACCTTTGATTTTAGTTAGTATGTGTGTAATTTCATCAGCACTCATATAGTCGAATCTGCGCGGGCGTATATGACCATGAATATATTGGTCGGAAAGTTCATGTATAGTTGTTGCTTTCTGTATAGATAATCCCGCCGTTTGTAGTTTCTCTAAAGATAGTTGCCGTACTTTTTTTGGTGTTGGAAAGTGACTAGTTGGAAATAAATTAATAAACCTTTTGTAGATTACAGAAGCTACTTTTCCAGACAATTGCTGGTATATGATTGTATGTACCAATGATTTGAACGTGTTGCGTGTGCGATGAAAGTCTGGTGGGCCATGAATATCGATTAGGCTAATGAATCGATGGTCGACCTTCCTTAGATGACGGATGGCCTCTAGGGGATTCATATAGGTGTTGGGCATATGGTTTAATTGAGTTTACTATTTGGTCAACCAGGCTTTAGCGTGAGTTAATATGTTTTGGCAAACTAACAATAACGATAGTGATACATATGATATTTATCGATTATATCATCTTGGTATTGCATCACAATTGAATGGATCAGGGTGGTACAATTTGTTGAATGGGAACATTATGTCAAGCCATAGAGGTGGGTACAATTGATTATGCAGATGCGCGCGTTTTGCAATCCGCGCTAGCTGCAGAGCTAGCAGCTGGTAAACGTTCTGACTGTATACTCTTGTTGCAACATCCTCACACTTACACTTTGGGTAGTTCAGCAAACTATGAGGATTTACTTTACACTGATGATCAATTAATCCATTATGACATTGTAGTTTGTGAAAGTGACCGTGGTGGCGGCATTACTTATCATGGCCCGGGACAGTTGATTGGGTATCCTATATTGGATTTAGGAAGTATTCACGTGGATGATTCATATACATTTGCTTCAGACTATATAAGCTATATTCGTAAACTAGAGGTCATGTTAATTAACATACTAGGTTATTATGGTATCAAGTCCACACAGGTATCTGGGTTGACTGGAGTGTGGGTGGAATCCGGCGTTTCGTCAAAAGGACAACTTACTTCATGTAAGGCCAATGACCTGCCTCGTAAAATAGGGTCAATCGGTATTAGAGTGGACAAGAATGGTATTAGCCAACATGGGTTTGCTCTTAATATCGATATTCAGGATTCTTATTTTGAGGGTATTGTGCCATGTGGTCTCGAAGGTTATGGAACTATCTCTATGTCTGAGGTATTATCAGATGTACCAACGATACAAGATGTGCAAAGCACTGTGATTCGCGAATTTGGAAGGATATTTGATAAGGAAATGGTGTCGTCCGATAGATTGTCAGTTGACCCATGTATATATAGGAATTAATAATGACAACAGATTTGTTACATCTCGAACCGGCAACTAAAAAGATAGGAAGGCGCCCACCTTGGATAAAGGTTAGAGCACCTGGAGGTGAAAACTACCAAAGATTAATTGGTTTGATGCGTTCAAACCAATTGCATACAGTATGTGAAGAGGCTCAGTGCCCTAATATCGGGGAGTGTTGGGGTTCCGGAACGGCAACTTTTATGATGATGGGAAATGTATGTACTCGGTCTTGTGGCTTTTGTGATGTTATCACAGGTCGACCTAGGGCATTAGATTGGGATGAGCCGCGTCGTATTGCTTCAGCAGTTAAACAAATGAATCTGGAACATGCCGTTGTTACCAGCGTAAATAGAGACGAGCGTGATGATGGAGGCGCACCTTTATTTGCCATGGTTATACGGGAAATTCGTTTACAGCATCCTGGCTGTTCAGTAGAGGTTTTAATACCTGATTTTAAGGGTTCTATTTCAGCATTACAGACAGTTATGCAAGCTCGCCCAGAGATACTCAATCATAATGTGGAGACCGTACCGAGGTTATTTAAGAAAGTACAACCACAAGATAATTTTGAATGGGCAAAAATGGTACTATGTAATGCGCGCGGGATAGATGCAGATGTTCTTACTAAAAGCGGCATAATGGTAGGGTTGGGTGAGTCAATGGAGGAAATTAAACAAACTATTTCTGATATTAGAAGCTGGGGAGTAAACATTCTTACCGTGGGACAATATTTACAACCTTCTCGGAAACACTTGCCAATTGAACGTTACTACACAATGGATGAGTTTGATGAAATCAGGTCATACGCTGAAGAAGATTTAGGGTTTGATTGGGTGGAGTGCGCTCCTTTAGTCAGATCAAGTTATCATGCAGAGCGTCAGGTGCGCATGCTAAGCAAATTGTATAAGCAGTTGTATAAAAAAGAATCAGATTAGGTGTTTTGTCATTCAAACTCAATAGCAGATTGATCACCTATATTCAATGTACTGGATTGTCCCCTTACTTTAGTATAGCGACCAATCAATGATTGTGTAAGAACAGCGTCTTCAATTTGTGCACCCTGCTCAAGAATCGAATCTCTTATAATCGAAGATGTAATAGTGCAATCCGCACCTATTGTGGCATGGGGGCCAATTACTGAGTTGGTTATTTTTGCATCAACATGAATATTTACAGGTGGTACTATAACGAATCCGTCAGCCTGCACTTGCGTACTGTTATCATGTCCGTGCTCAAGAAGATGTTTGTTCGTTTCTAGCAGACTTTCTGGTTTACCACAATCTTTCCAGACGTCTACTTCTTTTGCTTGCATTTGCATGCCTTGATCTAATAATATCTGCATAGCATCTGCTAGATAGTACTCCCCCTTAGTTTGCTTATCATTATTTATTTGTTGCTCAATTGCACTCATGAGCATCTGGCTGTCTCTAAGATAATAAAACCCTACAACGGCTAAATTGTTATCCATTGACTCAGGCTTTTCAATTATTTGTGTGACATATCCATCAGAATCCCTAATAACTACACCAAAACGTCTTGGGTCCGTTACCTGTTTTACCCAGGCGATTGCTTCGTCTGTTGTAGTATTAATTTTGGTTAGGTCTGTTTCTACGATAGTGTCAGCGAAACCTATTAGCATGGGTCCAGTCACGAAATCTTTTGCTAGAAGAATAGCTGGAGATTGTCCATCAAGTTGTTGTTGCTCCAAAAATCGTGTGTTCGTATTGGGATATGTTGTGCTAATGTGTTCCTGTATTTGATTACCCATGTAACCGGTAATAAAAATAAACTCCTCTACTTCTATATCTTTGAACATATTAAGCACATGGCCAATGACAGGTGTTCCTGCAACGTTCATCAATGGCTTAGGCTTGCTAAATGTGTGAGGTCTTAATCTACTACCAAAACCAGCTAAAGGGATAATAATTTTCATGTTAATGCTCCAATCGGGGAATATGTTTATGCCAATCTGTAGCTTGCTGATATATGTGGGCAATGGTTAACAATTGTTGCTCGCCACATGTAGGACCAAGCAACTGTACTCCTATAGGGAGACCACTTTGGTCGAATCCGCAGGGTATCGATATTCCTGGTATTCCAGCCAGATTTCCTGACAATGTAAATATATCAGAGAGATACATTTGTAATGGATCTTCGATTTTTTCTCCTATTTTAAATGCTGTTGTAGGTGTGACTGGTCCCACAATTGTGTCCACTTTTGAAAAAGCTTGTACGAAGTCCTTTTGGACCAATCTGCGCACCTTCTGTGCGTTCAGATAATAATCTTCGTAATAACCTGCAGTGAGCGCATAAGTGCCTAACATGATACGTCGTTTGACCTCTTTACCAAAACCCTTGCTTCTAGTGTTAATATAAGTTTCCCACAAGTTCTTGCCAGTTTGCCGCTGTCCAAATCGTATGCCATCGTAGCGAGCTAAATTGGCAGATGCCTCAGCATTTGCTATTAGGTAGTATGCTTCTAGAGCATGTTTAGTATGTGGTAATTGCACAGGCACTATTTCTGCACCTAGATGTCTTAGTGTTTTAATTGTATCCTGCACTGATTTTTCTACCTCGGGTTGTAAGGAGCCCATGATATTTTTTTCCTCAACTCCTATACGAATTCCCATTAGATTGTCTGTTTTTGAAAGCATCTCTAGATAGTTTGGCGGTTTATTTTGGAGTGTGGTTGAATCCTTGAGGTCTGGACCTGAAATAACTTGTAGTAACAAAGCTGCGTCCTCAACAGTCCGAGTTAGTGTACCGATTTGATCAAGAGATGATCCAAATGCTATTAGACCATACCTAGATACACGTCCATAAGTGGGTTTGAGTCCCACGACCCCACACATTGCTGCTGGCTGTCTGACGCTGCCGCCTGTATCTGTCCCCAGTGCACCAAATATCATTCCGGCAGACACGGCAGCTGCGCTTCCTCCTGATGAACCTCCGGGAACACGATTGATATCCCACGGATTATGTGTTGGTCCAAATGCGGAGTTTTCGGTAGAGGAACCCATTGCGAACTCATCAGTGTTTGTTTTTCCTAAAAAGATTGCGCCAGCATCTCGCAAACGCTCACTAGCGGTGGAGTCGTAAGGTGGCACAAATTCCTCTAATATCTTTGAGCCGGCAGTAGCAACAATATCAGAAACACAGATAACATCTTTTATGGCCAAGGGAACACCATTTAATGGCGATGGTTTTTGATCCGATTTGCCATTTATCCATTCCTGCCAAGCAATGTCAGCATTGGTTGCTTGCTGCATAGCTAAGTCAGAGCTTATAGTTATAAATGCGTTTACTTGCGACTCAGATGAATTAATTTGACTAAGGCATACTTCAGTCAGCTCAACACTAGTGATATCGCCAGTACTAAGCAAATCAGATACCATGGCTAAGGACTGGAAAGCTAAGTCCATAGCACACATTCTCTGGTAGGTTTGTCGTAAGTCACTGTATCAATCTTCACCTAGCACAGGAGGTACGCTGAAGTACCCATTATTAACTTCAGCAGTGTTGCTGAGCAGTTTATCGAGAGAAAGAGATTGGTGTGCTACGTCTGGTCTCAATACTGTGTGCGAGACTAGCATATTATCAGTTGGACGGACATTAGAGACATCTACTTTATTGATCTGATACATGTAGTCCAATATCTCGGAGAGATCCTTGCTGAATGACTTTATCTCATTTTCTGTTAAATGCAGGCGTGCAAGTTGTGCTATACGTACTACTTCATTAGTGGATATTGTTGATGCCATAGGTTTTTATCCTTAATTATAGCTATAGGAAGTAGCCAGAATTGCAATTATTCTACCATCTATTTTGTTACAACATAATCGTCCAACATTAAGCTCTCTTGACAAAAGAATCTATTTCGTCAAGGGTCGGTAGACCATCTCTTGCACCGGCTTTTGTGCATGACAGAGATGCTGCCGCTGACCCGTATATACAAGCTTTTTTGACAGACCAACCTAGCGCAATATGGGTATACAAAAAGGTGGCATGATATGCATCTCCTGCTCCTATAGAGTCCACTATATTTATAGGAAATGCATTTATTTCGATGGTTTGTTTTTGCGTTGCTATTACTGATCCGGCGGAACCTTGAGTAATAAGCAAGGTCATTTCAGGGTGTTTGTGCAAAACTGCAGAGATTGCCGTAGATAAATCAGAATAATTTCCCCACATAATAAAATTTTCTTCGTCTGCAAATAGATAGTCTGATAAATTCATCATGTTATTGATGTTTCTGGCATGTTCAGGGATGTTTATGCGTTCAGGGGCCATTTGAAGATCATATGCTACTGGGATACCTAAATCTTTTGCTCGAGTAGATACGTCAATAGCGGTTTCTGCTGGGTCCATGTCAGTGAAGAATACCCTGGCAGATTTCAAAAGATCATCTGGAACCTCGGATGATTTAATCTGTAAATCTGCAGGTAAAGTTATTACTAGGCCGGCTCGTTTCAAATCAGAAGTTACCATTAATACAGTTAGTTGCGACAAAGTGTTGTCTCTTCTCAGGAGATATTCAACATTGACTCCTGCTACCCTTAATTGGTCAACCATTTTATCCCCGATACTATCACTACCAGTCGCAGCTAGTAAGGCTACTTGTCCTCCTAATTGAGCTACAGCATGAGACAGGTTTCCACTCATACCACCACCGGTCCACAATTGCTTGTCGGTGTGAATTCCATCACTAGCTCCTGGATATCTGTCAACCCAAGACAGTAATTCGAGAGTAGTAGATCCTAACGCAACTAAGTCAAACTCTTGTGATGATGACATAATTTATTATCTTTCTGACATTAACGGTCAAACCAGCCTTCTAGCATACTTGTGTAAATAATTTTTTGTAAAAAGTCCATTGGGCCTCGCTCTGGTGGTCTGTCAGGGTTACGATTCTTTGCTGTTGCAGTAAAGTATGCGAACAGTTGTAGAGGAACCCAGGCAACTAGAGGTCCAAACATTTCACTATGTTCAGGTACAGTGTAGTACTTAGCTTCCAAGTCTGACCACAATTCTTTATCTTGCGCAGTACCAATGACGATAATCTGGCCACGATTGCTTTTGACATGTTGACTTACTAACCTATCGCGTTCTCCGATATCTCCGGGTCGCGTTATTATGAATACTGGATCATCATCACTTAATGATAGAGCATGAAGATGAGCATATTCTTCCAGATTAGTAGATTCAGCACGGCTCTGACTAGTCTCTTTCATTTTAGCGGCTGCCAGTTGTGCTGTTGCCCAGTTGGGTCCAGATCCAATGAAAGTATATATAGGTGCCACAAGCAGGTTTTGAGCTAGCTCTTCCATTTGAGACTCTAGTTTGAGTGAATCTGCAATTGCATTGGGTATGTCAGAATAAAGTTCTTGCCTCAGCATGGCAATGTCTTGATTGGCACAAGTTTTTCGAGCTTCAGCCATGTGTAACGCTAGTGCATATAGATTTGCCAGTGCAGTGGTGGTCTGCTTAGTTGGAAACGAATCGGACCATCCGGCTTGAGTATGAATAACCTCATCAGTTTCATCAGTTATGGGACTTGGATTAAGATTAGTTAGCGAGAATCGTGGGGCCCCTTTTTGTGCTGCTAGGCGAGCTGCATCAATTACCTTAACAGTTTTGCCTGATGATGATATTAGAATCACTAATGTGCGTTCATTAATTAAATTGTGGCGATAACTGGTAAACTCTGCTGCTTCTATTGACTCAGATGGTAATTGTGCCCATTTTTCAAATGCGTATGTGGCTCCGATACCAAGCATGTACGGGTCTCCACACCCAACCATGATTACGCGATCAATTTTTTGTGAGTAACGCTCAGCGATCTCTTTGAGATTCTTGTCGGCATGCTTTAAACTTTCGGAAATCTTGTGCGGTTGCTCACGTATCTCTTTAATAAATTGGTATTCGTTGTTCATAAAATATTGTTCCTTAGTCTTATCAATTTCATTGTATTTGTGATTGTATGAGCGATGGGTTTTAGTGTTAGATTCACTATCTATATTGGGAATGAGTTTACAATGCCATCACGCAATGTGCAAAATGTTACGTACAGAATACTGACAAATTCACACTCAAGATATTTGTTGTGCTAGTTTGACTTCAGTCTTGTTTCTCCACTGTAAATCTTGATACAGTCCCCGGTGTGTAGTTGTAGGAGCAGAGCTCCGTTTATTTCTACACCTAAAGCTATACCTTCAATTGGTTTGTGTCCGGAACCAATAACTTCTATGTGTTGATTTTTCCAGAGCATACGCTTCTGCCACTCCTCTCTGATAGAGTTTTGGTCCAACTGATTGTATAGTAATCCAACATTGTGCACCAATTGTTGTAGGAGATTCACTCGATCAACTTTATGTCCTATTATATCTGCTAAACATGATGCATCGTAGTAAGGGTTCGTAAATTCCAGAGGTCCAGAGTTTACATTGACGCCTATACCCAATATTAGCCACTCAGGCAAATCTTCAGTGTAACTTGTTTCGACTAATATCCCAGCGATTTTCTTCTGTTTAATCCATATGTCATTAGGCCACTTAAGTTTGGGGGATGTATTGCATAGCTGTTCAATTGCGTATGCGGTTGCTAGACCACCCAGCATTGGCATTTGGCTAATCTCAGGGCTTGATAGTTTAGATCTAAGTATAAAGCTGACAGCTAGACTACTGCCTTTAGGCGTTGACCAATGGCGATTGAAACGACCCCGTCCCGCCGTTTGTTCGTCGGCTACTATTAGTGAACCTTCTGGAGCTCCGTTTGCTGCGAGGATTTTAGCCTCATTGTTTGTCGAGCCAATCGAATTGTAATAATACAGTGGATTACCGAATTTTTCCTTCACTAACGATTCGGAAATGGTTGTAGAAGAAAAATGATCTCTATCGTTCATAGCTATATTCTAAAGGTCTATTTCTGCACGTCAAATGGTACGAAACTGGTAGAATATTACAGAATGAAGACATTGTGGGCACCTTGGCGTATGGACTATCTTCGTGGCGATGTTGACTCAGTGACAGGATGTTTATTTTGTATAAACATTGAGAAGCCTCCATCTGAAGAAAATTTAATCATCTATAAAGGCGATCATACTATAGTCATGCTAAATAAGTATCCCTATAGTAGTGGTCATTTGTTGATTGCTCCTATAATGCATTTGTCATCTATAGATGAATTGTCAGAGGCTGCTGTTACAGAGTTAGCTGTTCTAAGTCAGGTTTGTGTGAAAACATTACGACGCGAATATAATCCTGAAGGGTTTAATATCGGTGTAAATATTGGAGCAGCAGCTGGTGCAGGAGTTCCAGATCATGTACATATGCATGTTTTACCTAGGTGGTCTGGCGACACCAATTTTATGACCAGTATTTCTGAGACACGAGTATTACCTGAGGAAATTGGCGTAACATACATAAAGCTCCATAAAACATTCGGACAGATTGTGGACGAATGACAAATAAGTAATATATAGACGAGAGATCATATTTGATATTGAGTCTCGAGCAACTTGATAAGTTCATCATTGTTTTTGCCTAAAGCTGCATTTTTAGCCAGATAATGTGCTGCATCAATTTCTTGGAAGGACTTGTTGGAGTTACATAGGTGCCAATTAACATCTAGTCTATCAATATATATTGCGATAGGTTTCCACACATCCAGATTTTTTACAGTATTACCTGATTTCGTTTTCCAATGTTGCATTCTCCAATTAGATATCCAGTTAATTGCTCCTTGATGCACATACTTTGATGTAGTGTAGATATCTAGTGGTTTGGAAATTGGTACTGCCTTTAGTGCTTGTGCTGCGGAGAAGAGCTGCATTCTATTTGCTGTAGTTGTTTTCTCTTGTCCTGAAAGTACTTTTACTTCTTGGTTTTGCATCAACAATACTGTCCACCCTCCTGGACCTGTAGACCCTATACAAGAAGCACCTGTAAATGCACGAATTGAATTAACCATGTTGTTTGGTTTAATTCTTGATATAGATTCTCGTGCTAATGTATCAACCTCTTCGTTGAGCGGGTTTCCCGAGTGGCCTTTCACCCACTTCCAAACTACTTCATGTGGTTTCATTGCACTGACTAGCTCTAGCCAAAGATCTTGATTTGCTACTGGTTTCTTCTTGCTTGTACGCCAGCCTCGTGCTTGCCAGATAGTCATCCATTTAGTAATTCCTTTTTGGATGTATTCTGAATCAGTGTATAGTTCCACCTCAGAGGATGACTTAAGGTAACGTAAAGCCTCTATAGTTGCTTGAAGTTCCATACGGTTGTTGGTGGTGTTTTCTGCATTACCATTAATTTCTTTTCTGTGTGCACCAAACAGGAGTATTGCCGCCCATCCTCCTGGTCCGGGATTGGGGTCGCAGGCTCCATCAGTATATATTGTTACTATTCTGTTTGTACTATTAGAAGCTGACATTAGTGTGTGTTGTTCAGTTTGTTCCTATATAAGTAGTTACATAACACAACTTACTTCTTGTTAGTATTGCTAATGAATCCTACTGATTCTTCGGTGGTCGATACCATTACCACACTCAGTGTGTTGCCATTAGTAATTTCTTGAATGTCATATACTTTGACTAAATCAGCATAGCTTGCATCTTGAGGACTAAGTTTGGCAAGCAAATTTGGAGAATCGCTAAACATTGATTCATCAAAGTAAGTTTCATCTTGTGTTAGATTAATTGCTAGTGGATAAATGTTAGCTTCAACCAAATCCTGAAAAAAATGAGTTCCATATGATGGTTCACTTGTCTTAGGCCCACTATCTGGTACCAGCTCAATTAGCATCTTAGTATTGTGCACATCTGCATAAGTTACTTTTACACCTAGGTCTGGGTTGCTACTTCCCCATCTGTATGGGCCTATTAGGACAAACCGTTTGCTTTGCAGTGCGTGATTGAGTCTTCCGATTACTCGAGCGATCTGCGTTTTTCGAACCCGGTCATCAATGGAGTCATATGAGCTGATCGGCACAATTACTACGAATCTTATTTTATCTACTAGTGCATCTTGGACAATGCCGCGAGATTTGAATACGATTTGTGTTTTATGTAGGTCAGCCGGTATTGTTACAGGTGAATTTTCGGTACGAAGACTTTGTGGTCTACATTGCACCAGACAGATTGATGCTTTTGGTTCATTATCTTTGTATTCAATTTTGGTGGTGAATTCAATGTCGACTGCTGTATCATAATGCTTAGCTAAATGTCTTAGCATACGCTGTAATTGTGAGACGAAATCAGTTTGTTCTAGCATTTGATCGAAGGTTAATACTAGGGTTCTAGTATCAATATTTGGATTTATTGTAATCAATTTGCTCAGGTAGTCATCAGCAATTTGCATAGCTACAAGTCTTAACCACGTGAGTTTTCCGTGCAGTATTTTTGTAACTGGTTGAGTTTCAAAACTATTTGTTTTTAAGTTAATAACATCAATTTTCTTCTGAGAGTAATGTTGTATAGCGTTAGCTCCTGACTCTGGGCGAATGTTGGGGTGGCTTAATGCGACCATTCGGGCATAGTCCGTTGTTTGGTTCACTGCGCGAGTGCCAAGACCACATACCATACGAACTAACCCGTCGTCTGGATTAATACGAGGTGTCCATCGGTATTGGTTCTGGCTAAAAGCAACTCCAGCAATTGGTGGATAATACCAATCACCATGTCTGTCACCCTCGACTACTTGGATTAGTATTGCCATACGTTCGTCGTAATCTAATAACCCCATTTTCTTTCGATAGAGCAGTGCATCTGGACTATAAACACTCGCATATATTTTGGAAATTGCCTTAGATAGTGAATCTAAGTTTTCCGAGGCACTTGCTTGGTTTGCGCAAAAATAGCTGTGGTATTTTCCTGCAAAGGAGGTTCCATAAGAGTCTTCCAATAGGCTGGATGATCTTACTATTATGGGTTGTCCTTTGTGTCTTTGTAGTAGGTCTTGTAGTTCTTGAGTAATGTCAGTTGGGAACGAACCAGCATCAAATCTATCTTTGATTGTAGGATACAGTTTCCTAATCTCATCTGCCGACCTATATTTTTGGTTCATAACCCACGTGAGTTCATTTGTGTCTTTGAATTGATCAAATACATCTGTAGCAACAAAATACGACTGAGGTGTACTTATCTTGCCAGAAAGTTGGTTGTCGCCTTGCATCATAATCTTGGCTAGCTCAATACCGGCTGCTTTGCCACCTATTTTTCCTGTGCCAATGCGTCTGTCAAGTATGTTGAATAAGTCTTGAATTGTAAACCATTTCCTAGCGGTACCTACAAACTCCAGTCTATCACTGACTACTGTCTTGATGGCTACTACTATTATTTCTGCTAAATGGTGAGAAAACACCTGTTGATCGTCAGGTTTTAGAGATTCTATTTGTTTGCCATGATCCATTAATAGGTCTAAAGGAGCCATTTCGGGGTTATATGTTATACCGCTTACTGTGCGTTTTCTACCAGCACGGTTCTTAACAAGTGTATTAACGATGTTATCGAACAGATACATTGGTAGATTGTAAGCAAAGTAAAATTCAGTAAGATAATCTCGCACATGACTTGTGCGTATTTTCCATATCTCAGCCGGCTCTTTCGTTAGGGATTTGTTCTGTCCGTCTAATTCTTGGGATTCGATAGATCTCTGACGCACCTCATCATCCATCTGTTCAGGAGTTATGATTCCGCGACGAAATATTTCATCCAGCATTTTACTCCGAATTTCTTTACCTAGAATGGGATACTGTCTAATTCGTAATTGAAGTCGGACTATCTTTGGTAAGCTGGTTAGGTCGAGAGTCATGTCAATAGTTACGGAACTAGGTTGGCGAGTCTGCTAGATTTTCTTTTAACCATGCGATATTGTTTACCGGTGTTGGGTCAATTCCGTATGCAATAGCTAAATAGAAGCTGACATAGTCACCGTAATGTACCATGGATAGCATTTGTGCCATACGAGACTTACCTTGAGCAGTGATAGTATCTGTGTTATAGCCAGATTCTAGGAAAAGTTGGCGAGTAAGGTCAGCGCGAAGTTGGTTGCGAGGATGTGCGGCTGGTGAGTTCATAAATAGTACAAATGATTTGTCAATAAATGATTCGGGCCGTTCGAGACCAACTACTGAATTGTGGTTCATTTCTGGCAATTCTTCATACTGTGCCCATGCTTTGCTATTTTCGGCTATTTGTCCTCGCCATCGTCTTGCTACAGGCGACAGAGGATCAGCTGCAAACACTAATATAATTCTCTCAAGCATCTGTCCAGCGAGACGTTTTGCAGGGTTAGTTGCTAAGGATGATTTTGCACCTAACATATTGTTCTGATCATTCAAAACAGTCTGTGTTTCTGCTATATCGGCGCTAAAATTTCTTGCCAAACCTAGGCGATGTAACAATACTAGTGGAAGGACTAGCGAGTAACCCAATGCTGCGCGCGGCTGACTTTTGTAATCATAAATCCATGACAACCCATTATGTGCCTG
>CEUS01283719.1_pt1 | contig 15015 bp, 15 predicted proteins | sample 427031 | NCBI WGS metagenome assembly CEUS01 (sample SAMEA2622837, study PRJEB7988) | marine metagenome | biome: marine biome (ENVO:00000447); feature: marine epipelagic mixed layer (ENVO:xxxxxxxxx); material: "saline water (ENVO:00002010), including plankton (ENVO:xxxxxxxx)" | depth 140 m | reverse complement strand
CCGGCATGGTCGTCGTGATCCTTGTCATGGTCGTCGTCATGATCCTTGTCATGGTCGTCGTGATCTTTGTCATGGTCGTCGTGATCTTTGTCATGGTCATCATGGTTATCATGGGAGGCATGATCTTTTTCATGTTCATCATGGTCGTCATCTTCGTATCTCATAAGGGAAATATTTTTGTCTACAACCACGACTTTAGATTTGTCATCAACAAGGTTCTCGATCCAATTATCCAGTAGGTGTCCAACCACGAATACGGTATTTGAATTGCTGATGTTCTTCTTTGTTGTTACGGTAGGTTCGAAAGTATGAGGAGATTCACCAGGTTGGATCAGAAGGTGTGCTTGAATCTTATCTCCTCCAATTTGTTTAGCTATATCGTATATAGGGAAGATAGATGCGGATACTGTCGTTAGGGTATTTTTCGAATCTGTTGGTTCATTGGAATTGCATGCTGATAACGAAACAATTAGAGATGCAATAATCGTAATAAAAAGAGATATTTTTAGTGATTTCATTTTAATTCCTAATAGTATATTTATGAGAATGATTCTCATTCTTAAATAATGTACATATTCATTAAACAAATGTCAAGAAAAATGAGAATGATTCTCAAAAATAGAAAATTTTATTGTCGAGGAGGAGTTTCAGGGATAAAATATGATAATGGATAGAGAAAGTTTGACATTATTATTGAAACGAAATGGTTTATTTGTAACCAATCCACGCTTGCAAGTATTAGATATATTATCTGAAGAAAATGGACCTATTTCTATAGAAAATATTGTTTCACGTTCGGAGAATGGTCTTGCATTATCAACATTATATAGAGTTGTCGCTGATTTATTAGATGTTAAATTAGTAAAAACTTTTTCTGCACCAGATCAGAAATTAATGGTTGAGTTATCAGATGATCAAGATGAGCATCATCATCATCTTTACTGTGAGTCATGTGAAAAAGTTTTTGATATTGATCTTGATAATGAACTTGAAGTAATGATCACTAGCTTAATTGAAAAAATCGGTGAAACTCATGGAATTGAAATTACTGATCACTCATTTGAAATGTACGGACAATGTAATACTCCTGGTAAACATTTGTGATGGTTAAATTATCAATGACAGGACTTCTATGGTTATACTAGGTTCAGCACTTTCACGATCAGCAACTCGTTTATTACTTTTAGGTTCTGGTGAGTTGGGTAAAGAAGTATGTATTGAAGCTCAGAGATTAGGTTTGGAAGTAATTGCTGTTGATCGGTATGCCAATGCTCCTGCCATGCAAATTGCTCATCGGTCACATGTTATTTCTATGCTTGATCCGGTTGCGTTAAGAGATGTCATCAATATTGAAAAACCTGATTATATTGTTCCTGAAGTGGAGGCAATTGCCACTGAAGTTCTGGTAGAATTAGAAAAAATTGGTTTTAACGTCATACCTACTGCTACTGCTACCCGTTTAACAATGGATCGCGAAGGGATTCGACGATTAGCATCAGAAACTCTTAACTTAGCAACTTCTCCATATCGATTTGCAGATACTTTAGATGAGTGTATAGCATCTGCAAATGAAATAGGATTTCCATGTGTAATAAAGCCAGTAATGAGCTCTTCCGGAAGAGGACAGTCTGTTGCTAGAAATGAACTTGACATAAATAAATCATGGGAAATTGCTGTTAAAGAAGGACGCGGGAATGCTTCCAGAGTTATTGTGGAGGGATTTGTTGAGTTTGATTATGAAATTACTCTGTTAACAATTCGTCATAGAAATGGGACAAGTTTTTGCCCACCGATTGGGCATATTCAAATAGATGGAGATTATCGTGAATCATGGCAACCACATCCGATGAAATCAGACGTATTAATAACTGCCCAAACAATAGCAGAAAAGGTTACTTCAGCACTTGGAGGATGGGGGATTTTTGGAGTAGAGCTATTTATTAAGGATGATGATGTTTTATTTAGTGAGGTATCTCCAAGACCTCATGACACAGGCATGGTTACTTTGATTTCGCAAAACTATTCTGAGTTCGCACTGCATGTCAGAGCTATTCTTGGGCTACCATTACCTGAAATTTTCCAATTGGGACCATCAGCATCAAATGCACTTGTTTATTCAGGTAATTCAAATGATATTCGATTCGAAAATCTTGAAGGAGCTCTTGAAGATCCGGATATTAATATAAGATTATTTGGAAAACCGGATATATCAGGACATAGGCGTCTTGGGGTTGTTCTCGCAATATCAGACTCAATTGAATCTGCTCGATCAAAAGCTAAGATAGCTGCATCTAAAGTGAAGCCATTGTTTGATTGAATCTTATTTCCATAGTTCACCGTTGACTATCAAATTACTTATTTTTGCTATTCCTCTGGAATTAACTCTTGCAATTACCTTGAGTTCGTTAGCTTGCTCTATTTCTTGACCTTTACCTTCAGGTACAAAATAGTTTTCGATTCCGTAGTCAATAGAATATTCTTTCTCTTTACACGTTTCATCTGGAATTGTATTAGGACAATTGGATTCAATAGATGTTATCTTACCTCTGATCAGTACATGTGCTGGATTAGACTTGCCTTTTTTTGATGTTGAAGCTTTGTTTGCAATCCATTGTTCTTCAAAAGGTTCTAAATAAACATAAATTGTTTGACCGTAGTCTACTTCTTCTCGTTGATCATGTTCAAGGAATTCAAAGCAACATTGATCGGATGTTAACGTAGAAATTCCATATCTAAGATTTACATATTCCCCACGAAAGATATCTCTTGGGTCAACTGGGGTTGTTTCTAAAATAACTTCTTCACCTGTACGAAGTATGATTTCTTGTGAAAAAGAAAACCCAAGTATTGAAAAGATTTGAATTACTATAATGAGAAGGAAAATATTCTTAGCACGTTTAGTCACTGGACTGATCTCCTGTAATTGAAAAATTTAGTAAAATTTTTCTTCTCATTTTTTCTATTGTGAAACCAATTATTATTAATACAGGTCCTATAGACAAAAGAAATAGTCCGGTACCTAGTAACCCCAAAAATATATCTAGATACCGTGTAAACAAGAGGAAGGAAAATGCGATAATTCCAAGATTTAATATTGATCCCTGCTTGAGGAAAATTCCATAAAAAACTGTTGCAACAGCTAGTAACAAATAAATCAGATTGAATAATATGGAGAAAAGAATCTCGCTATTATTAAAGTGAGGATTAAGGAATACTAGAAATGCTGAAGCCCATAAGACAAATAAAATAAATAATTCATAATATTGAAGTTTTTTATTCATAATTAGTAATGTATTTATGGGTTTTATAGTGAGGATTAGTAACAATGAAATAATAAACATCAGTGTTAAACAGGTAAGAAGTAGTAATGATAGGTTATCATTGAATAGATTTTGTGAATCACTCCACATATCTCTCCAAATATCAGGAAATGACAAGAGATATATTGATGCAAATATACTTATGACTCCAGTAAAAATCAGCGTTATGCCAAATGAATGAGGAATAATTCTTTCTCTATGTATTTTACCTATTACATAGGTTGAAGTACCTATTGCTAAATAGATTGGTATGAGTATTTGAGCAGTGGCATCAGAATCAAAAATTTTCCATCCTGGCCAGACGAATAGAATGACAATTGAAAGAATAAATACTGACCTGGTTTTGGTTAGATATGCAATAGGAAGCACCCCGGCTAACCACCAGAATAACAAGTCTGGATTGTTTGCTTCAAGGTGATATGCTTGTGCAGCAAGAAAAGTGCTTCCTCCGAACAATATTGCCCCAAGAAAAAAAAATGAATTCCCTATCCTAGGAATATCTTTGATATATTTAATCCAATATCCAATTAGGTTAGTTCCTATGATAGTTATAACAGCAAGGAGCAGTTTTCCTATCAAAGGCATATTTTCCCAATTGCCAGCAATGAAAAGAATTGCACCAAGTCCTGTAGCAACTGCTCCCAATGTCGCTAAGATAGTTACCAGTCTGGAATAATTTTTTCCTTGAGAACTTTTAAAACTCGTGTAAGGATATCGATCAAGTATAATTTGTTGTTGGGCTGAAGAGATAATATTTTCATTGACCCATTCATCTGTTTCGGATTTGAGATTTTGTAAGAATTTTGTAATTTCTGAATCGTCTGCCATATTGGCTAACCTTTATTGTTATGAACAGGAGGTTTAGCAAGTAATGTAGTTGCTGTACCTACTAGACCTAAAACCCCAGCTACAAAAAATGGTATATTAAACGAGCCTGTTTGGTCAAAGTACCAGCTTACAATAATTGGACCCAAAAGTTGAGATACACCCAATAATGGTCTCATGCTTCCTTGAATTCCACCTGTTGATGCTCGCCCAAAGTATGTAGCAAAGAGTATCGGCATCAGGATTGTCATTGCTCCACCAAGTAAGCCAGACAAAAGGAGAAAAGGAAATATGTTATATGGGTATGGGACAATTACAAGAAGTATTACGCCAATTGAACGAAAAAGTGCCATTGCTGAAAGACATATTCTGACGGGAATACGTTCAGTTGCAAACCCCCAAATGAATCTAGAAATTGTAAATGCTATCCAGCTTAAACTGAAAATAACACTAGCCATTTGTTCAGACATTCCTTCATTAATAAAAAATGGAACTTGAAGAAGAACAAGAGGGATAACCGGTAGATTCATTAGACTAAGGGAAAAAACCAAGATCCACATTGTTTTACTTTTTAGTGCATCTTTGACAGACCACTGAACTTCTTGGTCACTAAGTGACTTTTCAGTTATGAGTGAATCATGGTTATTATTTCCAATTAATTCTTCACCATCAGGATTTAAGCCTATATCTTCTGGTTGGCGTTTCATGAATATTAATACAGGTGGGATCATAACAACCAATGTAATGATCCCTAGTAATGCCCAAGTAAATCTCCAACCGACGTCAAGAATTAATAATGCTATTACGGGTGACATCACCATTGCTCCCGCACCATTTCCGGCCATTGCAAATGCCATTGCTCGTCCTCGTCTTTTAACAAACCATTTCGCTACAACGACGGGGCCAGAAAGACGCCCTAATTCATTCATTCCTAAAGCAGCAACCACAGCGTAGAGAATCCAAAATTGCCATATATGATTTACTCCTGCAAGTAAAAGAAGTCCGATTCCAGCAAAAATTGCACCAAAAAACATTACTGGTCTTGCTCCATATTTATCAAGCAATATCCCGATGAATGGCGCAGTAATCATTCCAGCAATATTTTGAGCTGAAACAGCACCGACTAATGCAGTTAACGACCATCCTAAACTTTGTCGCATTGGTTCAAAGAATAAAGATATTGTGGATCCACCCATTCCCGATGTAGTGAATTCAGCAAGAAAAACAACTGCTGCAATGATCCATCCATAATAGAAATGAAATGTGAATTTATTAAAAAATACAGTTTCTTTTCCTTGGACTTTAACCAACATAATTTAATTCCTAAGTATTATTGGATGGATATTTATGAAGAAGTTAAATTTAATTTTCAACTAGTGATAATGCAAAATTTAATAATGTCCAAAAAGCAATCAGAGCAAAAGGAGTGCTAAGTATCACCATGACTATTAATTTCGCTTTAAAATTCTTGTTTATGAGAATCCTCCACAGGATTGGTGATATGGAGATTATATCTCATATAAGGATTTTACAAAATTAATAAAAATTCTATTTATCTTTAGATTGTACTGTGTAAATATAACATCGATAAAACATACAAACTATAAAAGGATACTTTAAGAGGTGAAATATGGCTGATCCTGTAGTTTTGGTGGAAAAGAAAGATGAAGAACGCATTTGGGTAATTACTATGAATCGCCCAGAAAGACGAAATGCATTAGGTGGGGGCATGATTCCAGAATTAAATCGTATATGGCAAGAATTCAGGGATACGAAACAAGCACGAGTAGCAATATTAACTGGTTCTGGAACAGTATTTAGTGCAGGTGCTGATTTAAAAGAAATGCGAGAAAGGCGTGAAGCAACTGATGCAGGGGAGAAACCTCAAAGTGTTCCTGCCAGTCCATTTGCTGCACCTGTGGGTTCTCCTGCTGCTGAAGCTCTTAATCTCTGGAAACCGGTAATTGGTGCTATTAATGGGCCTGCTATTGCAGGTGGATTTCTAGTAGCAATGAATTGTGATATTAGAATTGCGATAGAAGGCGCTCGATTTGGAGTTTCAGAAGCAAAATGGGGCCAAGGTGGCTCAGGAATAATGGCTCCATTAACTCGGATAATGGGGTTGGGGCACGCTTTAGAATTTTGCTTATGGGGAGATGGGCAGATGGAAGCCCAGAGAGCTTTTGAGATGGGGTTTGTCAATCAAATTGTATCTCCAGAAAAACTAATGGATACTGCGATGGAATGGGCAACTCGTATGGTTTACCTTGCCCCAAGGTCAGTGAGAAATGTTAAACAGATGTTGTATAAAGGGTATTATATGGATCCTCCGTCAGCTTTAAATTATGCTCAAAATCTTGAGCAGAATCTAATTGGCATGAAAGATGGTATTGAAGGATTAAGAGCGTTTGCAGAGAAAAGGCCACCAAATTTTCTTGATGAGTAGGTTTAAGACGATTCTTTGTCTTGTTGTTCGTCTAGTATCGCTTGTTCAGATTCAATAAAATTATACTCTTCTTCCTTTGATGACTCCATTAATGGGATATTATTATTTAAACGCATTGTTTCTAATTTTTTTACTGGACGATCAAGTGCTCGTTGCCTTCTATTTACCATGAGATCGAATTCTTTTCGAGTCGAATCAAGTCTGGTGCCCACGGTATCCATGCTTTTCAAAAATTCATCCCACTGCTTTTTGAACTCACCTATTACACCAAGCATTTCGTCTGCCCGTTGGCTAAAGTTGAAATTCTCCAGAGATTGTCTAACAACTCCTAAAACTGCAAGTATTGTAGAAGGAGAACAGCAGAGCACTCTAGATTGCCGAGCATTTTCAAAAAGTTCGTCATCCTCTTGGGAGATAAATGTATAAACACTATCATTTGGAATAAAAAATATTACGTAATCAAGTGTGCTTTGACCAGGATCAATATATTCACGGCTTGTAATTTCCTTGATTCGGTTTTTTACATCGGTGAGAAAGAGAGATTTAAAGGATCCTTTTTCAGTATCAGTTTCTGCATTAATGTATCGCATGTAATTGTCAAATGGGAACTTAACATCCATATGAAGTCTTTGTTCGGTAGGAAGAAGAAAGGTTATGTCTGGGCGACCTGATGCATATTCTAACCCTGTTTGTTTGGTGTAATTGACTCCTTCAATAAAGCCATGCTGCCGAAGTATATCTTCTGCTAAACGTTCTCCCCATTGACCTCTTGCACGAGAATTGTTGAGTATGTTAGTAAGATTGGTTGTATGCGAATTAAGTGCTGAAATGTTTTCTCCAAGATGTTTTAAACTTGCATTTGTTTCCACATTAACTCGTTGTGTTTCGCGAACGGCTTTAACAACACTTTCGTATTGTTGATCAATTAAAGCTTTTCTTTGTGCATGATCATTGTTATTTGATTCTTGTTGAACTTTGAACTGAGCTTGTGTTGCAGCTAGAATTGCTTCTTGCTGAGTTTTAAATTGAGCTTGTTGGGATTCTTGAAATTCCCTAAATACTTCATATGCGAGTATTTTGATTCGATCTTCAGAGTCTTGATTGGAAGATGTATCGTTATTTTCTGATTGGTTTTTATTAATACCAATCAGAAGTAATATCGTTTTCCAAATCCACAAGAAAATCTTTAACATATTTTTCTCCTTGAATGGATATACCCTCGTTCCGTTTCAAGAATTCTTATTTTGCTCTCTGGGAATAACCTCATCACGAAGTTGTAAAAAATGCTCCTCAAGATGTTCAGCCCAGTTTTCAAGTGTATCCATAGGAGTTATTGTTTCCCCATTCCGGATACCAGTACGATTCATTTGCTCTTCGGTCAAGTTTTTTGCTGTTTCATATGCTTGAGTTACATCATCAATGCTTCGTTGTAGAGTTCGTTCCCACCACTTCTTAATATCAAAGCTATTATTGCCAAAATCTGGAGTGTCTTCGGTAAGAATACGTCTAGTCATGGTTTGATATAATCCTCCAGTGGAATGAGCAAGGAGATCTCTAACAGACCATTCTGATCCTCTCAATGCTTGCTCAGGAGTTAATCCATTAAGGCAATCCTCATATCCTTTTTTTAATGCCTCAAGTTTATTTACTAGTTTTGAATGCCTTTCATCGGACATATATCACCTCCACATCAGCTTATAGTGATTGTACATTGCAATGCTTTCAATGTCATTTGGCTGGATTGAATTTGCTAGGATGTGTATTATCTCTTTAATTAAATAATGATTTCACAAGATGGTTTAGGAATAAATATGTATGAAATGAATGGAAAAGTTGCTTTGGTTACGGGAGGAAACTCAGGTATGGGCAAAGCTACTGCACTTGCTTTTGCTTCCAATGGAGCGAAAGTGGTGATTGCAGCAAGAAGAGCAGAAAATGGTTATGCTGTTGCAAAGTCCATATCAGAACAAGGTGGAGATGCAATATTTATTCAAACAGATGTGCAACATGAGTCAAGTGTACAAGACCTAATGAAAAAAATTGATTCCAAGTTTGGCAGAATAGATTATGCGTTTAATAATGCTGGTGTCTGGGATGTGGAGACAACGATTCATGAAATGCCATTAGAACAATGGCGTTTGGTAATTGATGTTAATTTAACGGGAGTGTTTCTTTGTATGAAACATGAATTAAGAATGATGATAGAGCAAAAAAATGGTTCAATTGTAAACAATTCCTCTACTTCAGGGTTACGTGGTGATGCTTCATCATCTGCATCTTATTCAGCTAGCAAGCATGGAGTTATTGGACTTACAAAAACGGCGTCAATGCAGAATGCTCAATATGGAATACGAATCAATGCGATTTGTCCTGGATGGGTAGACACTCCAATGGTTGAACATGTGGAGGATTTATATTCTGTAGGAAAAATTCCTGGTACTCTTGGCAGAATTGGTTCTTCGGAAGAGATTGCAGAAACAGTTTTGTGGCTATGTTCTGAAAAAGCAAGCTTTATAACGGGTCAGTCTCTAGTGGTTGACGGTGGTGGACTTGCAGGGTAAGTGAATTAACGTAATTCTTTCCAATATTCTTCGCTTGAAATTGATCTGATTGCATCTAAAGCTTCTTGGCATTTCAGACCGTCATAAAAATTAGGGTAGAGCGACGAACCTTCTTCAATACCTCTTAAAAATCTTTTTACCAATACCCGAAATGCAGGGAGTCGTTCATCACGGTCGTCAAATATAGGAAAATGTCTTTCAGGCATAGGCAGTTCTTTCATTGCTGGTCCATCACTGTATCTTGCTGCCCATACTTTTCCATCTGGAGTTGGGTTAAATCCTGATTGTGTAGTTCGAAGTGAACCTTCACTTCCGAAGATATCTATTTGTGCTCCGTTCCCATAAGGAGCTACAGAATTTGCATTCATCGATGCTAGTGCACCGTTGGAAAATTTTACCTGAAAAGAGAAAGCATCATCAGAGTCTGCGGTGACCGTTGTATTATTAAGTGTTCGTGCAGGATCATGGGAAAATACTTGACCATTTATTGCATCCATTTCACCACACCAGTCTCTTAAACAATCAAGATAATGAGAACCAAGTGCACCAAGAAAACCACCACCTTTATTTGATTCGCTTCCCCAGGCCATTGGGCGAGGGGCTGTAGGCATAGTTGGTCCAACAAAAAGTGTGATTTGAATGTCACGAATCGTTCCAATATATCCTTGTTGAATTAATTCCTTAATGTAGGATCTTGCGGGAGCAAATCGAAATTCATGGGCTATCATTGCTGTAATATTCGAATTACTTGCTGCTTCATACATTTCAGTAGCTTCTTTACTGTTTAATGCAAAAGGTTTTTCACAGATAACATGTTTGCCTGCATTTATGGCTTCAAGTGCCATTTCATGATGTAAAAATGGAGGGGTTACAATGCTGACGGCATCGATGTCAGCCTCATGAATCATTTTTTTATAGTCAGTATAAACTTGAGGAATTCCGAACTCATCAGCAGCTTTTTCAGCACGTTCCTCATGAGCCGCACAAACTGCAGAAACTCCAACTCCTTCTGAAAGAAAGGCTGGAATTTGAACTTTTGTACCGAAACCTACCCCGATTACTCCAATTTGTATGGGTGTTCTATTGCTCATGTGGCACTCCTTGCTATAAATTCTCTTCTCGGGTAACTACCTTTATAAGTATATCAGGTTAAACAGTAGAGAGGATATTTGTTTGCGATTATAATGGAATCATGGATTAGAAATGTTTTTTATTTGGGAGGAAACTGTGTCAATTGTTGAAGGAAAATTAAATGAAATGGGTTTATCACTTCCTCCTGCTCCTTCTCCCATGGCAAATTATGTACCTGCAGTAATTACTGGAAACTTAGTTTTTTTGTCAGGGCATATTCCTAGAAATGTAGATGGAACGGTAATTACAGGTAAACTTGGATCAAATTTTTCGGTAGATCAGGGAAAAGAGGTCGCGCAGAAAGTCACTTTAGCATTGCTTGCTTCCCTGAAGCAGGCAGTAGGAGATTTAGATAGAATCTCTCGTGTTGTTAGAGTTTCTTGTATGGTTAATGCAACTGATGAATTTACTGATCATCCTGCTGTTGCTAATGGCGCTTCCGACCTTTTAGTATCAATTTTTGGTGATATAGGTATGCATACCAGAGCTGCTACGGGAATGGGAAGTCTTCCTGCAGGAGTTCCTGTTGAAATTGATATGATCGTAGAAATAAGTGATGATCCACGTTTTGGATAACAGTAATAGGGAATATATTAACCAATCAAAGATCCAATGATTCCCATTATTATGATGTATGGAATAAATCCGATTAATACTACACCAACAGCTCGGAAAGTGCTTTGATAATCCAAAGCTTGCCGTACCGCAATAACCATTGCGTATATGCTCCAGAATGAAGCCACGACAAATATGAAGCTGCCGACAAAAGGCAAAAATCCAAAAATTCGCAAAACGCCTGGAGATTGAGCAAATCCTAGTGTTCTGGCCAATTCACCCCAATCTGCTTCTGTTTCATCGGTTCTGAGAAGTTTGGTGCCAACGAAAAAGGTAATGAAAGCCCATACAGACCATCCAACAATCTGAAGGATAACAAAGGAAACAAAATCTATTGGTCCGCTAATATCTTGTTGGGAAGAGGTTTGAGAGTCAGGAAGCATCATCAGTCCAACAGCTGTCGAGATAGCAACAATTATAACAACTAGTAAAGCTTGAACTGTTGCTGTTTTGTCTGCCTCAATTTCCTCATAGGTATGAATATTCAATTTTGCGGCATTAATCATTCGAGTAATCATACAAATAGTATTCGGTAGATAGTTCCATGAGTCAAGTATTAATGAGATATAGGTATGGAAAACACAAATATATTGTTACAATGCATCGCATGAATAGACCCATGAGAGGAGTCAGAAATGGAATATGAACACATCATTTGGGAATTAAAAGAAGACGGTGTAGGTGTTATTACTATGAACCGTCCTAATGTTTTTAATGCACTGTCTCAAAGAATGAATTATGAGATACTTGATATTTTTGGTCATATTGATCGAGATGACGCTGTGAAAGTATTGGTTATTACAGGGGCTGGAGATGCATTTTGTAGTGGAGCTGATCAACGACCTGAAAGAAATGTGGATGTATTTGAACTCTTTGATAGGCACGACAAAAGAAAATTCCATGGTTCTCCTCATGGATTAAGTGGTTTTGGTGAAATTGCTATGGGTTTAAATCGTTGCAGAATTCCAGTGATAGCTGCAGTTAATGGAATTGCAGCAGGCGGAGGTCTTTCAGTTAGCTTAGGTGCAGATATTAGAATTGCTTCAGAGAAAGCACGATTTTGCTCAGTTTTTATGAGGAGAGCACAACCACCTGATACTGGTACCAGCTATCATCTTCCTAGACTTGTGGGTAATGGTCATGCTATGGAGCTAATAATGACTGGGGATATCATTGATGCTGAACGAGCTAGCACTATCGGGCTAGTAAATTATGTTGTAAAACCAGAAGAATTGATGTCTTTCACGTTGGATTTAGCGCACAGAATTGCAAGCGGTCCTTCAGTTGCAATTGAGCTAGCTAAAAAACTTGTTAAAGAAAGTTCAAGAAATTCATTAGAAACACAGGTTTGGTTTGAGGCGGGGACTGTGAGTGCTGTTTCAAATACGTTTGATAGAAAGGAAGGGATTAATTCTTTCTTAGAAAGAAGAAAGCCTGAGTTCCGTGGAGAATAGTATTTCTTACCTATTGGAGTCATAGGGAAGCGTAGTTGAATTTAATGGCCACCATCTAATTATAATAATGAATATTATTGGTGATGATATTAGTATTGCAACGAGACCTTGATATAGAAATTGAAGCCAATATTCCGAAGAGAAGCCTCCAGTTTCTTGTGAAACTAGACTTCCTAGCCAGACTATAGAATTGTAGAGAACATGAGCACTCATAGGAACAAGTAATGTTTTGGTTTTGATATAAAGTAAGCAAAAAACAATTCCAATAACAAATGCGCCGATAAAAAATATGGAATGTCCTAAAGCAAAAATTAGCGACGAAAGGATAATTGCTGTCCTAATGTTCCATTTTGTTCCTATTCGATTTAATAAAAAACCACGAAATATAATTTCTTCTACTATTGGTGCAATAAAAACACCTAGAATAAGTGTGTGTATCGGGGAATTTTTAGAAGCAGCATCCAATAGTTTGGTGGCGAAATCTGGATTCAATGTATAAATTGGGTAAATCACGGCAGCAATTGCCCCAATTGCATAAACAAGTAAGGTTACAGTTAAACCAATAATTGGTAACCAATTCATATTTTGAGGAGTTTTACCCATTAGTTGTGTCATTGAAATGTCATGCTTTCGAATGATGATCAAAGCCCAAGCTATAAGAATGAGTTGGCTTATATAGCCTTCAATAGGAATTCCAGTGGGTCCTTCTACAAAAGCAATAAGTCCGAATTGGGTAATAATCAGAAGTAAAAGAAGCCAACGTATTTCTATTCTTTCGAATGGATTATGGCGATTCAATGTATCGTTATTTCCATTTTCTCCATTGATTTGAGGATCATCTTTTTCATGATATCGGTTTTTCAATTCATCACCAGAATCTATTATTGTTAAATGTAGTTTATTCGATCGATATTATTATAATAACTATAACGAAGATATATTCTCAATATGAGTTATATAACGAAAGCTCTGAAGTATATGAAATTGTCAAATAAAAAACTTTTTAAGTATAATTAGATAAGAATATAGCATTTTTGCTATCAAAGAGGTTCGCCGAGCTGAAAAGGAGTATTTTAATGGGTACTATTTCAACGACAAAGCTTGCAGGACTTTCGATCATCTTTGGTCCGATTATCTGTCTTGCTGCATATTTTTATCAGCAACTAGTGATTTTTGCTGATGTAGAGTGGGCTGTAGCAGCTTCATGGGCATCATTAGCTGCTGAAAATTCAACTGCAGTAGCTATTACTGCAATTATCATTCCTATTGGTATTTTTATGCTTGTTCATGGTTTGCAATTTGTTGCTAACGAAATTCGGGCAAATGGTAATGGGGCTGCACTTGCTGCATACTCTGTTCCTTTGATTATGTTTGGCTGGATAGGCATTTCACTATCATGTGGAATTTATATTGCAGGAGCCAACTTCCCAGAACCGGCAACGCAAGCAGCAGCAGCCTTTCTTGCTGCTACAGGGATATTGAATATTGTTGGTGTTCTTCAGTCGCTAGGATTTTTATTCATATTTTTGGCTATGTCATCCAGAGATGACTACAATAGCATGTTCGCAAAAGTAGCTGCATTGGTAGCTATAGTTGCGTTCGTGGTAAATATTATAGGTCTTCTTAATCCAGATTCTGCACAGACTATATCCCAGATCGTAGGAGTAACATATCTTATTCACACTATTTATGCTATTTATATCGGTCGTCTACTTCTCAATAGGTAGATAGTAATATTTCTGTTTGAAATTGATAAATAAGCTTTCAGAACCTCAAATAAAAAAGAGCTGGAATAAAGTCCAGCTCTTTTTTTGATTCAACTATTCTTTGTTTACTTGATCAACTAAATCGACAAATTTTGAAAGCGAATCGATTCGTTCAGTAACCGTGGGAATATAACTGCTACCTCTTCCGAATCTAAGTTGAGCAGCAATTTCGTTTACTCCAGCGTCTCTGTAGAGTCGGATTCGTTCTTTAATCATTTCATCGGTTCCAATGAATCCGCTCTTCATAACCATTTCTGCAGGCACGAGTCTTCTAGCTTCATCTCGTTTTCCTTCTATCCAGAGGTCTTGAATGAGTTTTGCTTCATCAGCGTATCCTGCCCTGACATATGCAGCATTATAGAAATTGAATTTTCGTGAACCCATGGCTCCTAAAGTGAACGCAAGCATAGGTTTTAATTCCTCGACAGCCTTATCAACATCATCAGTAAAATAAACAGTACCTCCAACATTTATGGTGATGTCAGAGAAGCTTCTACCAGCTTCTTCTGCTCCCTTGCGAATATGCTGGAACATTGACTCTGCGGTTTCAGGCATAAAGGAAGTTCCTTTCCATCCATCCGCAATTGCTCCAGTGAGTTCAAGATTCTTTGGACCAAGCGAGGCAATCCATATAGGAATATCAGGATCTGGATCGGATTCATTCTTCATGACTTTTCCCTGGCCTTCACGTGAAGGGTGTTGAAGATGTTTTCCTTGATAGGAAACCTTTTCACCTCGGAAGATCATTTTGATGACATCGATGTTCTCTTTCGTTCTTCGAACTGGTTCGTCAAAAATGATTCCGTGAAATCCCTCCATTACTTGTGGTCCACTTGTTCCAAGACCAAGGATAAAACGGCCGTTTGAAAGGGAGTTCATTGAAAGTGCACCCATTGC
>CEUS01264059.1_pt1 | contig 15016 bp, 14 predicted proteins | sample 427031 | NCBI WGS metagenome assembly CEUS01 (sample SAMEA2622837, study PRJEB7988) | marine metagenome | biome: marine biome (ENVO:00000447); feature: marine epipelagic mixed layer (ENVO:xxxxxxxxx); material: "saline water (ENVO:00002010), including plankton (ENVO:xxxxxxxx)" | depth 140 m | reverse complement strand
CTTCGCTTGAACGGTGCTCTGCCTTGATGGAGAGCACGCCCTGATGTAGCTCTACATCGATTTCGTCTTCGGAAAAGCCAGGGAGGGATGCCCGTACTACCAGCTCGTTGTCGGTTTCAGAGATGTCTACGCCGAGAGCACCTTCGTCAAATCCGGTCAGCTCTTTCGAGCCAAGTGCGCGGTTGAAGAACCGTTCTACGAGGTCATTGGGTGGGCCGAAGGGGTCATATCGAACGAAGCTTGCCATCTATAACTCCATATCCTTTATAACGATGTTATAAGACTATGGGAAGAATACCCCTAATTAGCACTCTTGTCAATAGAGTGCTAATGACAAAGTTGGGCAATAAGACTGGGATTAAGAGGAAGGTTGTTCTAGGTAATTAAGCCTTTTCGAACTGAATGTGGAGTTCTTCCAGGCCTCGCAGGATATAACTCGTCTGGCGCTTTGGCTCCGGGTAATCTGGGTCTAGACGGAAGTGCTTCATCCTCTTCAGCACTTCCTCAAAAGCTACCCGAATCTCCAAGCGTGCTAAGGCTGCTCCTACGCAGTAGTGAGGGCCTGCGCTGAACGCAAGGTGGCTGCGTGCGTTCTCGCGCTCCACCTCGAAATCTCCAGCGTTCGCGAACTCACATTCATCGCGATTGGCTGCGGCATATATCAACATCAATACGGTCCCCTTTGGAAGGGGGACTCCTCCAAGCGTTACTTCGCGTGTAGTTGTGCGGAACAACGCCCGCACAGGGGTTTCCGTCCGGAGTGCTTCCTCAATCATGTTTCCGATAAGAGAGGGGTCCCTCTGGACCTTTGTGAGCTGGTCCGGATTCTGGATGAAAAGCAGCATAGCGCTTCCGATGAGGTGAGCAGTGGTCTCTTTCCCTGCCACTTGGAGCTGCTCAATGATGCTTAGGATCTCGTCATCGTTCAGGGGTCGCGGCTCGTCGTCCGTTTCCAGTTCGGCCGTTGCCAAAGTTGTCAGGATATCGTCCTTGGGATTCTCTCTCCGTTCCTCCGCCCGCTCCAAAAGCCACTCCTGGAACTCTAGTTTGGCTTGCAATACGTTCCGTTCTTCTTCCGGTGTAACCTGGCGCTCAATTCCGCCGATGGCTAGGTCTGCACGCTTCTTAAATTCCTTCAGCCCGGAACGAGGAACTCCGATCTGGTCAGCGACTACTGACATTGGCAGTTCGTCAGCAAACTCCTTTGTGAAGTCCACTTTGCCGTTGTTAATAAATCCGTCGATCAGGTCTGTCACGATCTCCCGGACGTAGTTCTCCATGCCAGCTACGCGTCGCGCTGAGAGCGCTTTGTTCACCAGCGATCGGTAACGTGCGTGAAAGGGGGGGTCAGCTGCCAGAAGAGTTGGCACTCCTGAGCGGGCGGCTTTCTTTCTCAGTTCAGTTAGCTCTGGGTCTTCGTCTTCGTCGAAAGCACCAGGCAGGTCAACAGGTCCTGTAGCCAAGCCCGAGGAGTAAGTCTTGGGGTCGTGGACCACCTCGCTTAGCAATTCGAAGGTGCTTACGACGGCTATCCCCATCTCAGGAATCAGGTGTACTGGGGCTTCCTCATGCAGGGCCTCGTAGAAGGGGTATGGGCACTCCAGGGTCTGCGGATCCATCAGATTGAAGTCAGTCAGTGCCATTACCTTTTCCTCCGGTACCCAACCCTTTGCGGTTGCGGTCGGGTAACCCTACGGATTTCGGTTCCTTTTCGCATCCTTGGCAAAGCCTCAGTCGATAATTTTACGCAGCGTATGGCTGCCCCTTCCTCTTAGGAAGTCTCGGTTTCCGGTGTGATGGATTGTGTTGAAGGAGATTTAAAGAATCTGGGAGAGGAAGAGCTTAGTGCGCTCCTCCTGCGGATTTTCAAAGAAGTGCTCAGGCGTTCCCTCTTCCACCAAAGAACCTTCGTCAAAAAACAGAAGGCGGTCTGCGACCTCTCGTGCGAAGCCCATCTCATGGGATACCACGATCATGGTCATGCCTGAACGAGCTAGTTCCCGCATCACATCTAGTACTTCCTTGATCATTTCAGGGTCTAAAGCTGAAGTGGGCTCGTCGAAAAGCATGATCTTTGGCTGCATAGCTAGCGCGCGTGCGATGGCTACTCGCTGCTGCTGACCACCAGAGAGCTGGTCGGGGTACTTCTCTGCCTGCTCTGGAATCCCTACACGTTCTAGCAGCTGCATTGCTAGTGCTTCGGCCTCCATCTTTGGCATGTGCCGCACCTTCTGGGGTCCCAATGTGATGTTGCTCAATACGGAAAGGTGGGGGAAAAGGTTGAATTGTTGGAATACCATTCCCACTTCCGAGCGAATGGCGTTTAAGTTACGGATGTCGTCGTTCATTTCGATCCCGTCGATCACTATCCGTCCTGCGTCATGTTCCTCCAACCTATTGAGGCAGCGGATGAATGTTGACTTTCCCGAACCAGAGGGGCCGAGCACAACGACGATCTCATGCTCTTTCACTGTCATTGAGATGTTGTCGAGTGCTTGAAAGTCGCCAAACCATTTATCAACGTTCTCGGCGACGATGATGTCATCAACCGAAGCAGGATTAGCCCTGTTCGCGCCGGGTGTGGATGTTGTCTCACTACTCATCGTGCTGCTCCTTGCAGAATCCTATCGTTGACCGACGCCCAGCGAACGCTCGATGCGCTGCGATACGCGGGACATTACAAATGCCACGATCCAAAACATGACCGCGGCGAAGACGTAGACCTCGATCCGGGCGGTAATAAACTCCCCCTGCGCAATTGCTGAACGTGAGCTGCCCACGAGTTCTCGAAGCGGCAGGATGATGGATATTAGGGCAGTGTCCTTCCAAAGGGCGATCGCCTGTCCCACGATTGGCGGTATAGAGATTCTCAGGGCTTGTGGCAGGATGATTAACTGCATTGTTCGCCAATGCGGGAGCCCTACGGCATGTCCTGCTTCGTATTGGCCTCGGGGCAGGGCCTGCAGGCCTCCACGGATGTACTCGGCCATGTAAGCGCCGGTGAATATGGCTAGCACAACCATGGTTCGGACGATTAGGTCGCCGCCGATGATATCGCTGAGAATAAACAAGGCCACGAACAGCCAGCCAATTAGCGGTGCTCCCCGTACCACCTCGATGTAGGCAGTACAGGTCCAAGAGATGGCCTTTAGCGAAGAAGCCCGTCCTAGAGCTAGGGGAATCCCGACCAAAATCCCACCGGCTATTCCTGCCGGCGCTAGCAGTAAGTTGAGTAGGTAGCCTGAAAGCTCGTTGGCATCGGCGCCTCCTGGGCCGGCCATTAGAAGGGCGAAAACAATTGGTACGGAAAGGGCCAGTAGCAGACCTAGAACTCGGGTTGCAACGCGGCGTGTGGGGCCTTCCTCTCGGGGAACCAAGCGACAGAGGAGGTAGCCTACTGATAGCAAAACAACTGCGACGCCAAACCAAAGTGCTGCCCATGCTTGTGAGGTTTCGTGCAGGATCATGAAAAGCGCGAAGGCAGAGCCAATGACTATGAAGAGGCCATCGCGCAGGCCGAGTTTGGACCACATCCCATAACTGGCACCCGCGAGCGTGAAGACAAAGCAGAGGCCTACCCAGAGCCGCCATTCTGCTCCATGAGGGAAGCTGCCTATTAGTAAAAGGCGCCGGTTGTCAGTCACCACGTTCCAGTTGGCGTAGCTCATTACAAACCAGACGACGAAGGCGATTACGCTACCAAGAATCGCGAAGCTAATTACTGTGAGGAGCGTACGGTCCCAAGAGGCGAACAGGTTGATACGTAGCCAATTAGCTGCCCGCACCTGGTAGGGGCGAGCTGCTCTTTGGCGGTGGGGTGGTAGGACTACTTTCTGGCCATGCCTTTCTGTCGGCGCTGTTGTTGATGTCAGCCTCTCCTCGGATTCTGTCATGAGGTCTCACCCATTGGTACGCGAGAGCGCAGCGCATAAATCAAGCGCTGACGAAGACCTGAGGTCCTGGTCCCGTCCTCCTTATCCCTGGCGGTAATGCGGGAGTTTGCGATGTTCATGACCAGGGAGATAGAGAGGGATAGCACTGTGTAAGTCACTATGATCATGAAGAAAATCTCAACGGCGTGTCCGATTTTGTTTGAGATGATGTTTGCCACGAAGAAAAGGTCAAAGTAGGAAACGCCTAGGGCAATGCTGGAGTTTTTGTTTGCGTTCAAATACTGGTTGGTTATCGATGGGATCATTTGGCGCAGGGCCTGTGGAAGGATAATGAGAGTGAGGCGCTGGTAATTACTTAGACCGATGGCATTGGCTGCTTCTGTTTGGCCCTTTGGTAGAGCCTGAATACTGGCTCGAACAATTTCAGCAATGAAGGCACCTGTGTAGACCGTGAGACCTAGAGTCAGCGCTGCAAACTCGGGGCGTACAGCCATTCCCTCGGCATAGTTCGTCCCTTCTATGATCGGGCGGTCTACGTACACCGGCATGCCTAGTAGGAAGAAGCTAACCACCGCGATTCCTGCAAACATGCCCATTGCTATACGGTTGGGGTACCGCGTCTGGCCTGTAGCTTGCTCTTGGTTTTGGAGCCGCTTTCGTACCTTTAAGGCGACTGCTCCGCCAATCACCAGAACTCCGACCCAGACCCCCACCATCCAATCCGCCCCGCCCCAGAATCCTCCTTGTTCGTGTGGCCAGGGGAGGGCCACTCCGCGGTTAGAGAGGAATAGGAAATTGCCGATGTTAACTACGTTCTGGATGGTGGGGAGCCCGAATAAGCCAATGGCGTACCAGATAACTACTTGCACATACAAAGGCGTGTTGCGGAACAGCTCTACAAATAACATCGCTGTTTTCGAAAGAAGCCAGCTAGGTGAGAGACGGGCGACACCGACGATGACACCTAAAACCGTAGATAAGGCAATAACGACGGCGACCACTCGAACTGTTGACCACACTCCCACGAAGAAAAGAGTTAGCCGAGAGCTTGTAGTGCCATCAAAGTCAACTAGCCACTGATTGCCAATATCGAAACCGGCAGGCTGATTTAGGAACCCGAAACCGTACTCGCGTTCTCCCAAGGCCTGAACAACGTAAAAGATGACGAAGGCCGTAATAGCTAGATAGACGATCTGCACGGCCCAACGGCGAATGCGACGTTGGTAGATCAGCGGCGCACCTGCCGCTAGAGATGTTGGGGGACTGGGGTTTGCAGCCATCAGCGGTGATTCCAAACCTCTGGGCGTTCTCCGTTTTGGTTCCATTGCCTACCGTTGCTAAAGGGGGCAGGCAGGGGTGACCGCTGCGGGGTCCCAAGCCGTTTGCTTGGCTCGCTGGTAATGCTCTCTCTGCAAGATAGCAGAATGCTGTTCCTTATAGCAGGAAAGGGGCCGTCCATTGGACGGCCCCTTTCAATTCTTGGCCGCTGGCCAATGGCTTCTAGCCTAGCGGTAAGGCAGGGCGTAGAGAATGCCACCCTTGCCAGGCGGGCAATCGACGGAAGCATCGATGGCCAATGCGTTAAGGGTGCAAGCTCGGGGGATGTTGTTGCCGATTTCCTGGGTATAGATTTCCCCATAGTTTCCAACAGCAGCGATGGCGCGCTGAAGGAACTGAGGGTCAACCCCAAAGCCAAGGTCAGCTACTGCGCCGCCTTCATAGGCAACGCCCAGGAGCCTTGCGATCGTAGTATTCGGCGGGTTCGAAGCCATCTGGCCAACATTGGCCTTTGTCACGCCAAGCTCTTCGGCGTAAATGAGGCCATGAACGATCCAGTTGACGACATCTTTCCACTCGCTGTCGTAGTCCCTAACACCTGGTGCGAGGGGCTCCTTGGAGATGATTTGCCCTAGAACTCGGAAGTCCGACGGGTTATCGAAGGCCGAAATTCGTGAGGCCAGGTTGCTCTGATCAGCAGTCCACACATCGCAGCGACGCGCTAGGAAGGCATCCTGCGTCTCGGCATCCTCGCCGCCCAGGGGCGTGTAGTCGAAGCCGAGCTCCGTGAAGTGGTCATCTAGATTCTGTTCTGTGGTTGTGCCGGACTGGACGCAGATAGTTGCACCTTCCATGTCCGCGGTGGACTGAATGGCGGAGTCTGCATGCACTGCGAAACCCTGGCCGGTATAGAACGTTGTCTGGGCGAAGTCGACAGCGCGGCCGGCGTCTCGCTCAGCCGTGATAGTCGTCGTACGGATTAGGACATCAATCTCTCCAGACGCCAAAAGTTCAAAGCGCGTGGCGGCGTTGGAGGCGTCCACGAACTCAACTTTGCTGGCGTCGTTCAGGACAGCTGCTGCAAGAGCTTTGCAAAATTCAACATCGAAACCAACTACGCTGCCGTCGGCTTCCTTGAATCCGAACAGCGGCTGAGTCTGCTTGACTCCACATTTCAGTTCGCCGCGGTCTTTAATAGTTTGGATGGTATCGCCGCGGCCTTCCCCGCTGCTGTCACCACTTTCGTCATCGCCGCAAGCAATTGCGACCATTGCTACTACCGCTAGAACCATAGCGGTGAGCAAGCCATATCTCAGAGTTTTCATATAATTCCCCTTCTTCCGCTAAGGAAAGTAGGGGGATACTACGCTGGACACTGGCTCGAAGCTAGGCAAAGTCTTTACGGATGCCAGCTGGTTATTCCTCTGCTCTTCTAAGGGCTTCCGCCGTGCGACGGGTAAAGCCAAGGAATCCGCCCGTGCCGATCGCCACCATGTTTAGTCCGTAGTTTCGTCCCTCGTTGAATACTTTAAGCGTTGCAATATTCGCGCAAGCAGCTTTGAAGTAGTTAAAAATTTCCCAGTAAAGCAATTCGTCTCCACCGATTTCGAATTCCTCAACCTCCTGCAATAGAGCCAGGATCGATTCCGGAGGACCGAACATGCGACCTTTGATATAGGCAAAGAAGGCGACGTCCTCCATCGGATCTCCCAGATTCGACCATTCCCAGTCAACGTGGGCCATGATCTTTCCCTCGTGCAGTATGAAGTTGCCCGCACTGAGATCGCCATGATTGAGGCGCACGGCACGCTTGGGCTCAGGAATATTGCGTCGTAACCAGGCAATTGCTTCTTCCAGCAAGGGTTCTCGCCCGTATCGGTATCTCTCATACCGATCTGTCCACAGTTCTAGTTGCTCCAGTGTGCTCTCTCGGGTGTTCCTTGGGATTCCCAAGGTTTGTAGGCCAAGCTCTTCTGGGGAATAGCGGTGCATCTCACCGATCGAGGTAATGTAGGTACGAAGAACCGTTTGTGCTTTCTCGGGATCTGTGAGGTATCCGAAGCTTCCGTCCCCCTCCACCCTCTCTGTAACCATGAAGGGATAGCCAAACCATTTTGGATCCTCTACTAGCCAGCGTGGTTTTGGCACTGGCACTGGTCCCCCATGTAGAGCCTGAAGCAGCTTGAATTCTGGCTCGCTTGTGGTGCCTAGTACTCCACCTTGCTCTATTCGGAATACGAGCTCAGGCTCGTTTGGCTGGTCCGTCTTCACGACTAAAGTCTCTCGAGATTGTCCTGAAGCTAGCCTTTGCAGCTCCAGGATCTGAACCGGCTTCTTCAACGCATGCGAAAGAAAGGCTGCTGCATCCCTTTTGCGAATTTCTGGCTGATAAGGCAATTTGTTACCTCTTCCGCCCTGCATAGGTGAAGCCAATGGGTTCCCAGAATGTTGCTTGGGCGAGGTTGATCTCCATTAGCGCATCTGTGATTCCGAGCCGGTCAGAAGGAAGGTCGGTGAAGCCATACTCGCCCTGGTCATAAGCGACTTGAATGGCAACCGTGATTGCCTCCCTTAGGTTCTCATTGTGCTTCCGCAGTCCTTCTAAACTCTCCTCCGTTGGTTTCTTTGGTGCTGCGATTGCGGCGGAGCCCAATGCGGTGTTGGCCTTGCCCAGTACTTCCTCAAGCTTGGAGTTCTCTTCGGCAAGGAAGTTGGGTTCCCGCTCTTCGCGTCCTTCCAGATGCTGCAACATGAGGGCCATCTGCGTACCCATAGCTTGGGCCCAATCCGATTGCAGCTCTGGAACGAGCACGTCCTCGAGGACGTTGCGGATGCCCACGATTAACTCATCGGTGGTCGGTCGCACGCCAGATTCCTCCACTCGCCGCTGGCTCGAATGGCCCCTTCGGCAGCGCGCGGATCATACCTGTGCCTCCCCCCTACTGCTCTTTTCTTTGGTTAGCAGGTGACGAAAGCGATGATTAGCTATAGTCTTTTATCAGTTTCCACTGTTCAGGAGGGCTGATTGCCATGAACAAAACCGAGATGGTGGCCGCATTGGCCAGAAGGACAGATATCACACAGGCAAAGGCGGCAGAGGTCGTTGAAGCGATCTTTAGCACCGTGCCTGGTCAGGGGCTTATAGCAGACGAGCTCCAGGGTGGTGGCGAGGTTGCTATAGGCGGCTTCGGCAAGTTCGAAATCCGTGAGCGCGGTGCTCGCACGGGTCGCAACCCAGCTACCGGTGCAACCATTCAGATTGCTGCCAAGCGCGCGCCTGCCTTCAAGGCCGCCAAGAACTTGAAAGACGCCGTCTAGTCTAGGTTCTTTAATGCAGGATGGGCGGCTTCTAGTGGCTCTATGCAGCCGCCCTGCCCTGCTTGCTGCTTGCTGGGACGGGTTTTTCGGCCCACCTAAAATGAGGTCGGTGGTATGGCCGTGCCTATGATGAAACCTATGGCTCCTAGTGGTGCCCGGCGTGTACTTCTTGGCCCACTCTGGCAATGGGCCATTGTCTTGGTCATCGTCATGCCTCTTGCCTTTGCATTTGCGGCCTGGGGAGGAGCCTTCAACGACTCGGCTGAGGCGGTTGCTCGCAATGCCCTAAGGGCTTGGTCCATTGTGTTGTTCAGTTCCTGTGTAGCTTGGCTTACGTTGGTTTTGCCTGGCGTGGTGTTGAGCACTCTTGCTGCGCGTCGTCGGGGAACACCAGGGTTGGTTGGGCAGGGAGCCTCTCTCTTTTGGGCAGGCATGCTCCTTGTTGGTTTGGCTGTAGCAGGTTCGCTTGCAGTTTGGATTGGATTGGGAGGTTGGCCGGGATAGCAGGCTTTGACCGCGCGGCTCAATACCTGCTGAAGAATGGAAATTGGCGGTAGGGTCCTCCTGTTTTTACTGCGACTTTGCCCGTTAAAGGAGCTGTAGAGGTCATTGACCGGCCTTGTGCTGCTCTGTCACGCTACTGGCGCATAGTTGGCACAGCTTAGTGTTGTGTTTCGGAGGTTGGTATGAAAGACGCCCTGATCGAACAGCTGAAGGATGAGATTCGCTACGAATTCTCTCGAGAGGGTCCCCCAGAGGGATTTCCTAAGTTCCCCGACATTCCTGGTGGTCGTTATACCGACTCCGACTTTTTTGACCTTGAAATGCAAGAGCTCTGGCCCCGTACGTGGCTTTTTGCTGGGCGCCAAGAGGAGCTTCCTGAAATTGGAAGCTATTGGCTTTTTGAATCTCTGCCCAATACCCCAATAGTGCTTGTGCGTGATGCTGACATGCGAATACGCGCATTCCGTAATGAAAGTCCCAACCAGGCGCCCCTCGTTCCGTGGCGCGATGACAGTGACCTAAGGACTGAGGTTGAATTTGATGCTCCTGGTCGGCTCTTCCGCCAACAGCACTTCAGCCGAAGGACACTCCCGGAGGGAATGCTGCGATGCCAACGTCGGGGCTGGTGCTATGACACTAATGGGGAGCTGGTCTCCATCCCCTTCGGTGAGGAGCTTGATGCAATTCCCTACGAATACCGCAAGCTCACAGAGTATAGATGTGAGGTCTGGGCTGGCTGGATATTCGTGAATCAGGACCCGGATGCGATGCCTCTTCTTGATTGGCTAGGGCCTATTGCTCGGCAGATGGCACAGTTTCAAGGCGAAAACCTCCGCCTCTTTGAGAAGGACTCTGTCGTTATTAGTTGCAATTGGAAAGTCACTGTGGAGGCCTTCCAGGAGGTATACCACTTCAAGCACATCCATCAAAAGGAAGGAGTCACCATGCTCGACCAGCGTGGGGCCACCATGGGGCTCTTTCCTCACGGCCACTCAAGGATGGTCACTCCAATTACAAAGCGGGCAGCCTCCGTTTCGGGTATGGAAGATCCCCTTGATTGGAAACCTGGTGGGGGCATGATGCGGGGCTTCGGATCCATGGGCCCTATCCCTGAGATAGAGACGGTGGTGCCTATGGTGAACTGCACCAGTACCGCCTTTAGCATCTTTCCTAATCTCATAACCCCCGTGGGGGCCACGGGTATGCCCTTCCTTCTCTGCTGGCCCATTGATGTTGGTCACACCCTTTTCGAGTGGGTTACCTTCATGAATGACTGGGGTAGCGATGACGATCCTGCGATTGTCGAGATGCGGGCAAACCGTCTCCATGAGCGCACGATCGTGATGGAGGAAGACACCCGAAACATGACGCCAATGCAGAAGTCACTCGACTCCCCTGGGCTCATCGGTATTCCTGTTAGCTATCAGGAAAGGCGAATATGGCATTGTGCTGAAACGCTCGATCGCGTTATTGGTCCCGAGCGGATTCCTGAGGACCTACGTCTACCTCAGCTCCTCGAGCCCTATCTTGAGAACTAGCCTGTTCTGGGTTTCTGGGACCTTCTTAATTAGCTACCGCGTGATGTTCTCGTAGACGCGAGTTCGCGCTCGGCGCGCGGCGTAACCAGCGGTAATTGGTCCTGAACATCCATCGGGTAACGATCGGTGAAGCAGCCATTGCAGAGTGAACCCGCTGGCCGGCGGGTTGCTCGGACCAGACCATCCACGCTCAGGTATCCCAGGGAGTCTGCTGCGATATGTTCGCGGATCTCAGCAACTGAGTTGTTTGCTGCGATCAATTCCGTCCGAGTGGCCATGTCCACCCCCAGGTGGCAGGGCGCGATGATTGGTGGGGAGGCAATACGTACGTGCACCTCCTTAGCCCCGGCCCGGAGAAGCAGTTCAATGACCCGCGGCTTTGTTGTTCCGCGCACAATAGAGTCGTCCACAACCACTACTCGGCGCCCCTCCAGCACCTCGCGCATGGCGTTTAATTTCAAAGCCACTCCGGCATCTCGGATGCGCTGGTCTGGCTGGATAAAGGTCCGTCCCACGTAGCGGTTCTTCACTAGTCCGTCTCGATATGGGAGGCCTGCTTCTCGGGCAAACCCTATTGCAGCGGGAATACCTGAGTCAGGGACTCCGATTACGAGGTCTGCGCTCGCTGGTGCCGGCTGCTCCCGGGCTAGCTCTTCTCCCAGTCTCTCCCGTGCCAGGTAGATCAGTTCGCCCGAGAGCCGGCTGTCCGGCCGGGCAAAGTAGACGTATTCAAGAGTGCATCCCGCAGTACGTTGGGACTTTCCGAGCGGGAAGAAACTGTGGATGCCAGTCTTATCGATTTGAACTACCTCACCCGGCTCCACCTCCCGTTCGATGGTTGCCCCCAAATGCTCCAGTGCGCACGTCTCTGAGGCTGCGATCCAGCCCTCCCCAAGTCTTCCTAGGCATAGTGGCCGCACGCCGAGGGGGTCTCGGACTGCGAATAGCGTGTCTGGTGTCATGATTGTTAGGGAGTAGGCCCCACTTATCCTTCGCATTACGTAGTGGAAACGTTCTTTCCAGGTTCCAGATGGAGCGAGGGTTAGCAAGTGAGCAATTAGCTCCGTATCCGCCGTTCCCCTGGGAGTTATCCCCATTGACTCCAAGTCCTCTCGTAGAACGTCGGCGTTAACAAGGTTCCCGTTATGCGCGACTGCGATCTCGGTACCGCTCACCCGATCGTTTACAACGATTGGCTGTGCGTTGCGGGCGAACGACCCTCCAGCTGTGCTGTAGCGAGTGTGGCCGATGGCAAGTTTCCCCTGGAGATGCGCGAGGTCTTGTTCGTCGAACACCTGGGAAACGAGCCCCATGCCTGTCCGAAGCCGTATAGGGCCACCATCGCTTGTAGCGATCCCGGCGCTTTCCTGTCCGCGGTGTTGAAGAGAATAAAGACCGTAGAAGGTAAGCCGAGCGACGTCCTCCCCTGGCCCGTAGACGCCAAAGACGCCACAGGCCTCGCGTGGATGGTCGCCTCCGTCGCTCAAAGGCTTCCCCGCCCTTCGCGCGTGGCTTCGTCGCCTCGCACCTTCAGTATACCCTCCAGTCACTGAGGGGCTATGCACATCTATTTGCTGAACCGAAGAGACCTTCAATGCAAGAAAGAATGGGCGGCTCCGGTAAGGAGAGATGGTGTGGTGCTAGCCCTCCCTAGGGCCTCGTATGGAAACACCATAACTGACGCCATCCAGGCCATTTCCGGCCCGCTTTGATGGTTGTATCTCTTAGTTCTAGAGAGTTGAGACCGGGGAAAGGCGTTAAGTTGTTGTCTCGAAGGGGTCGGTTGGTGGTTTGTCGTAGTCGACGTATGGGGGCCAGAGTGACTCCAGCTCCTGTCGGATGGGGTCACCCTCAGGAAGATATCGGTGGAACTGAGGTTCTACGTCGCGACGCTGCCAGCTGTCTCCGATCGAGTCCTCTTTGATTTTGTCTTGGAGAAGCATCAAACCTGTTAGCAACGATTCAGGACGCGGCGGGCAACCTGGTACGTAAACATCTACTGGTAATAAAACATTGACCCCTGGTGTCACGCTATAGGCATAGGCGAAGGGGCCTCCCATCGTGGCGCAGCCACCCATCGCAATAGCCCACTTCGGCTCCGGCATTTGTAGCCAGACACGCCGTACGGCTGGCGCCATCTTCCAAGTCACTGTGCCCGGCACGATAAGTAGGTCTGCCTGCCGCGGCGAAGCCCGGAAGATCTCTGCCCCGAAACGTGCAATGTCGTAACGCGGCATTGCCGTCGCGATCATTTCCATTGCGCAACATGCCAGGCCAAACATGGCTGGCCATAACGAAGACCGGCGTGCCCAGTTCAATACCTGATCAACACTCGTTACGAGGACGTTCTGCTGCAGTTCCTCTTCCACGCTGGTGAAGTCGTGGAGGGTTAGCGACTCATAGACCTTTGTTGGATGTTCGGGCATCGCGCTCAGCCTAAGGCGGGCTCGGTCCAGACGCTAGCGCCGACCAGAATAATAGGCCCCATCGTTGATCGGCTCGTCGATGAACAGATCGCCGTTCCGAATCTTCATGTTGTAGCCGCAGTCAGGGTTTGTGCAAGCCCACGCTTTCCAGTGAATAGGCGCGCCTTGGCTTCCGAAGTCTGAAAAGGGAACTAGATCACCGTCATCACACCGACGGCAGCGTGGAAATTCGTCCATTCCTCCACCCCAGCCCGTAGTAGTTGCAGAATCCTACCAACCGCTGCTGCCTTCCGGCAATGGTCCCAGCGGATTTAGGCGCTATTTACTGGCTACGGTCGTTTTTCCCGACTCCCTCAGATCCCTAAGAAGTATCTCAAAATCAGTCTCTGGAATTTCGCGTAAGTTGCCTTGGTAGGCAAGGGTCCAGTGCTCCCTTGGCCACTTCTGTGTCCATTGCATTTGGTCGTGATAGGGCTCCGCATCAAGCCAACGCTCCTCATCCAATTCCACCAACGGCTCTGTGTTCACTCGGAAGGGATAGAGCTCCTCTGGCTTCTTTTTGCTCTGCCAGACCCGAGTCCTATCCTCAACTACTGGCGAGATGACTCGCACCGCACCTGCAAGCTGTTTCTTGCCAGTGACATAGAAAATCAGCCCGTCGCCGGGACTGATGCGTTGGACTATTTTGCTACGTGTGCTCTTGAAGGCGTGTCGTGTGAATCCTAGCTCGCGAGTCTTCCCGAAGATCTCTGGCCCGTTCACTACAACCCAGTACTTCGCCACGGTCCCACTCCTTTAGGCCTGATTCCTGTTGGGTTTATTGTGGTTGGGGCGACCAGGCCCCGGTATAGCCTCTTACGAGGATATCCTCTCCCACCATCTCAACGGTGCTCTCCCGCAGTCGTAAGGCGTCCGTTGCTCGTGTCACTCCTTTTCCGCCAACAGCAGCTATCCCACTTCCGCCGATGATACTAGGGGCTAAGAAAGCCCAAACTTCGTCTACATGGTCCCCGTCGAAAAGAGAGCCAAGCACTGTTCCTCCACCCTCAGCCCACACCGAAAGCACTCCCCGTTGAGCAAGAGTGGCCAGGAGTTGGTTGAGGTTCAGTCCCCTGCTGCTTTGCTCGCACTCGACGATTTGTGCGCCCGCTGTCGCTAGTCTTGCCTTCCATACGCTGTTGGCCTCGTAGGAAGTTGCTATCAACGTGCGTCCTGGCTCCTGGAACATCCTTGCTTCTGGGGAAAGTCGTCCTCGTCCATCTAATATCACTCGCAATGGCTGGCGAGCCATGGTCCTTCCATTGGGTCGTGCAGTAAGCGAGGGGTCATCTGCTATTGCCGTTCCACTTCCCACTAATACCGAGTCAACCCAGTTTCGCTGTCTATGCGCCCGCTCGCGGGCAGGTTCGCCGGTGAGCCATTGTGAGTCGCCTTCTGCCGTGGCAATACGTCCGTCTAGTGTTGCCGCGAACTTCGCGATGACATAGGGACTGCCTGTCTCACGATGCTTCAAGTAGGGTCGTAAAAGAGTCTGGGCCTCCGCTGCTCCATCTCCAATCTCAATCTGGACACCTGCTTCGCGTAGAAGGGTAATTCCTCGTCCACGTACTCTTGGATCCGAGTCAAGAAGTGCAATTACGACCCGGTTGATCCCAGCTTCCGTGATTGCCTCTACGCATGGCCGCGTGCGTTTGCCTGGGAATGGGGTGCATGGTTCTAAGGTGACGTAGAGCGTGTCGCCACTTTTAGCACTCGCCAGTGCCTGTGCTTCTGCGTGTTCACCGCCGGCCGGCATGGTTGCGCCTTCTCCAACTATCTGCCCATCGCGCACAACTACTGCTCCCACCCAGGGGTTAGGGCTTGTGAGCCCTCGCTTCAAGTGCGCTGCCTTTAGAGCCTGCTGCATGAAGGGTGAAGCTTGCTGCATGTTCCCAGCTTAGCGGGCTTGTCATGAATAGGGCGCATCTGTGGAGGCGTAGTAAGCTTGGAGGACGCCTCCGTAGCTCAATGGATAGAGCACCTGGCTTCGGACCAGGGGGTTGTGGGTTCGACTCCTGCC
>CEUS01043974.1_pt1 | contig 15016 bp, 15 predicted proteins | sample 427031 | NCBI WGS metagenome assembly CEUS01 (sample SAMEA2622837, study PRJEB7988) | marine metagenome | biome: marine biome (ENVO:00000447); feature: marine epipelagic mixed layer (ENVO:xxxxxxxxx); material: "saline water (ENVO:00002010), including plankton (ENVO:xxxxxxxx)" | depth 140 m | reverse complement strand
GACGTTTTTCATAGATGGTCGCTCGAGCTATAGGAATTAAAATAGGATCAATTGGCGTTTAACATAGCTTGCGTTCGTGCTTAGATTTGTATTTGTTGGTAATATTTGAGGGTTAGTTTCCTGTAGGTCCAGTTACTCTTTTATGTTGTGTAGGTATCTCTTGGAAGTGGCCTCAGCCCTCTGGATGCTGAAGTAACTATTGCAATCAGAACGAACATTAGCGCTACTGCAAATCCGTCTGCGTAACCACTTATGACAGCTCGCTCAGCAAGGGCTGTAGCACCACCAATATCTTGAGTTAATCTTTCGTAATGAAACGATTCTCTTATCGTGTAAACAGTGCCTACGATTGTTATTCCTAGCGATAGACCTACCTGTCTAACTACCGGTATGACGGCTGAAACCATACCTATTCTATCCCTACCTACTGAACCCATGACGACATTGTTATTCGGTGGAAGGAACGTCGAACTGCCGCACCCAGCAAGAAATAGCCCAAATACTATAATTACTATTGACGAATCAGTATCTAGATTCATCAAAATCGTATAACCGGTTGCCATTATTATGAGACCGAAAGTTGATATTGTTCTAGACTGGAATCTATCAGATAGGAATCCACTCAGTGGAGAGAAGACCAGACGTGTGATTTGCAATGTCATTAGAAGAGGCCCCGCTTCTATTGGTTTCATTCCTAGTCCTTGCAGCAGGTAGAATGGCATTAAGAAAAGAAATGCGGATTGGGCAATAAAATGGAGGAGTGAGCTGGTTACAGCCATAGCAAAAATGCGCTGTTTTAACAAACCAAAGTCGAATATAGGTAAGTCTGTTTTCTGCTCTGCAAGGAAGAATAATGGTAAGCTTACAGCTGTTGATATAGATAATCCAATAACCAGGTTAGAAAATCCATCTATCGGCGCTCTATTTATTAGTAGTAGTAGACTAGATAATCCGATCATAAGTAGGGTTGCGCCTGTATAATCAAACCTTCTTCTCTCTGTGGGGATAGTATCAGGCCTGAGTACAATTAGTGCTATTAGGAGACCAGATATGCCAACTGGTATTCTCGTCCAGAATAGGGCTCGCCAGTCGAAGAATTCCAATATAAAACCACCTATGACTGGACCACTTGCTAATCCTATTCCCACCATTGCCCCATTGATACCTAGTGCTCTCCCTCTCTCATGGTCCGGGAATGCTGATACTATCAAAGCGTTGCTGATGGCAAGCATCATTCCTTGGCCGATCCCTTGAAGTATTCTAAATCCGATTAATTGACCTATATTTTGACTCATTGTCACTAGGACTAATCCAATTGTGAATACGATAAATCCGCCTACAAATAAGCGTTTGCGTCCCAGTATATCTCCTACGCTTCCTAGTGGTAATGCTAACGTGGCGCTTACGATTAGATATGCAACAGTTACCCAGAGTATTGTAGATGCTTCTGTGTCGAACACATCAGTTAGGATCGGATAGGCAATATTAACTATACTTCCATCTAGTGTACTGGATAATATTCCAGCGCCAACTGTAGCTACTGTAAGCCATTTATAAGTTCTATCAGATACTCTTAACAATGGTACATAAATTCCCCAGAAATCATGATGTTCCTGGTCTTTTCTTATTATTTATGAATGGGGTCCACCAGTTAAAGTCTCCCATGATTCGCATTAAGGCAGGTACTAATAATGCTCGAACCAAGGTGGCGTCTATTAGAATAGCTAATCCGAGACCAATGCCAAACATTTTTACAATCACTATATCTGCTAAAGCGAATGAGCCACAGACTAAGACCATGATTAGTGCAGCGCTTGTTATGATCCTACCAGTTTTCTCGAGGCCGTAGGCCACACTAGACGTATTGTCGCCAGTTTCATCATATATTTCTTTAACTCGACTGAGCAAGAATACTTCGTAATCCATGCTTATTCCAAATGTTATACAGAATAATACTACAGGTAGTACGGCATCTACGTATCCTAGTGTGTCTATTCCAAGTAAACTTTGGAAATAGCCGTCCTGGAATATGAGGACTACGGCACCGTATGTCGCAAATATACTCATCCCATTCATTATCACTGCTTTCATGGGGAGTACAACGGATTTAAATAGGAGCAATAGGGCAATGTATATGGACACCAGTACAAACATAACAGCTGTAGGGAATGAACCGTATATCACTTCAATACTGTCCATCAGATCTGCTGTTCCGCCAGTCACGTATCTTGTCATATCACCGCCGTATTCGTAAGCCCGAATACTTCTTACAAGTTCCTTAGTTTCATCTGACATGATCTCAAAGGATGGAACAACTTTTATATAAGTGGCATTGCTGTTTGCATACGTAGAAATGATTTGTTTTGATATAGGATCTACTTGGCTTAGGTTATCGGCAAACCGCTCCTGGTACTCTGTCAGTGTAAAGCCAGGGTACAAACTGAAAATGCTTTCTGATCTACCCACCGCTGGGTTAGATGATAGATTCTGAGTCATTTCATACAGAGCATTTATATTATTGGCTTCAAAAACGCTTGTAGGGGAGGTGTACACGATTATTATAGGGCCAGCTTCGCCATGTCCAATATCCTCGCTCAATACATCAAATCCCTGCCGTGACTCTACGTCCTCTGGAAGTATATTAGCCCATGGCGCACCTAGGTTCACTCTCAAAAAAGGTGTTCCGAGGACTAGCAAGAATAGCATTAGTGGTACTGTGACCCTTAGTGGATGCCTCATAACCCATGAGGCCAGTCTGTGCCAGAAATAGAAATTTCTCATTCCGCTTATAGTCGGGAATATTCTTAAAGAGTTAACCCTAGGGCCTAACAATGATATTGAGGCCGGGAGTAGAGTTAGAGCGACTGATAATGACAGGATCATTACTGTTACACCACCTATTCCTAGGGATCTGAGCATCATGAAATCGAATAGGAGCATTCCGGATAAGCCCAGAACTGAAGTTATCGCAGAGAATATAACTGATTTACCTGCAGTAGACATAGTTATAGCGATAGCGTTCTCGGTATCATGTTTTGCTAGTTCTTCACGAAACCTGTTTACCACCAGAAGAGAGTAATCGACTGCCACTCCTAGACCAAGTAGAGTTGCTATATTCAGGACGAATAGAGACATATCAGTAAATTGAGCTAAGCCGTATATCAAGGCCGCAGTAACGACTATGCTGCAAGCGCCCATCATTAATGGTAGTCCTGCGGCTATAAGGCTTCCGAATACAATTATCAGTACTATCATCACTAGAGGGAATGCGACAGTCTCAGCTCTTCTCAAGTCATGTTCGCTGACGATATTCATGTCATAGAATATTGGTATACCGCCTGTAGTCCATACACTAAGTGAATCTGAGTGGAGATTATCTCTTAAGTTACCCATTCCATCCATAGCGTCGTCGAGACTTTGGTCTAGCTGCACCACTACGTATATTGTCTTTCCGTCACTGGATACCATGTAAGGATCACCGGTGTTGTATGGTGTCATAACCCCAGCTACTTCTGGGAGTGCACTTGCCAGGTTTTGTAGTGACCTAGCTACTTCATCTTTGTAGTCTCTGTCTGTGTAAACTGAAGTTTCGCTTTTGTAAACAACAGTTACAGAAGACTGTGTTAGTCCCATATCTTGATCTAATACGTCGAGCCCTCTTTGTGATTCTGTATTGGTCCTGCCGAAACCGCTACTTAATTCTTCAGTTACTAGGCTGCCTAATGGCACAGCCAAGATCAGAATCATCATCCAGATGCCAAGGATTAGCCATCTCCAGCGATAAACTATCTTACCCCACGTGTATAGCATGTATTCCTTTCTGGTATCAATATACGATACGTTCGACGTCATGCCTGAACGACAGGCAGGATAATTATACGCAATATATATCAAATCGCTAGTGGTTAGACGGCCCATTTCGAGTAGAGTTTGCAGTAGTTATTAAACCTATTGTTGCTTTATTATAATTCTGTATCTATTATTTTGCGGGAAGACTTTGGGATTGCATGTCCTAGGAGATATATGCTATGACGAAATCGGTAGTTGAATACTTGCCGGGGTTGCTACTTTGTTCGTCGCTTGCACTTGTTGTAGCGGTTGTAGCAAATGCTATCTCTGTTAACTTTTTAGACCCCCTAGTGATAGCGTTGTTAGTGGGTATTCTATATAGGAATGTATTTCCATCTGCTACTTGGCACGTACGTGGCGCTAAGTTTGCAGAAAAACATATATTGGAACTCTCTATAGTTATGCTAGGTGCCAGTATTTTCCTACCTGAAGTTACTAGTGCAGGGCTACCTCTATTTGCACTTATATTAACTGGTGTGGTTGGCAGTATGATTGTCGCCATGTTAGTTGGCTACTGGGTTCTTAATATGGATGGCAAGGTGGTCACATTAATAGGAGTTAGTAATTCTATATGTGGAAACGCAGCTGCCGCAGCTATAACTCCCATAATTGGAGCTACTCCAACTCAACTTGCTACAGTTATGGGAATAAGCAGCGTACTCGGGGCAACCCAGATTATCCTGCTTCCATTATTGGTGCCTGCATTTGGGATAGGGGACTATCACTATGGGGTTGTGTCTGGTATGGCTGTATACGCTGTGTCGCAGGTATACGCAGCATCTGCTACGGTTAGTGCGACATCAGCCTCTGTAGCTACTTTCGTAAAATTGTGCAGAGTTGTATTGCTTGCGCCATTGGCTTTCCTTGCTCAAACAATAGTTTCTATAAGAACCTCGAGAAGTCAGGCTAGGGCAGAGGGTGACACTAACTTAAAGCAAGGTATTCCTTTGAATAGATATCTCCCATGGTTTGTTCTCGGGTTCTTGCTATTCGCAATATTGAGATCATTGGAAATTATTCAAGAAGACTTAGGTGCCCAGGTGAGGCAGATTTCAAGGTACTCATTCCTGGTCGCAATGTGCGCAGTTGGTATGAGTGTAGATATAAGGGAGATATTTAAGGTCGGGCTTAAGGTGGCAATTGTCATCTGCTCTGTAATATCTTATATGCTGGTAATCAGCTTTTTTGGAGGGAATCTTATACTTTAATAAGATGGGGTAGTCGTATGTTGAAAATATTTGGGTGGCTGTGGAGATCTATTCTATTTTTGCTTGGCATAGATCATGGAATGAGAGGAACTAGCAATGTAGATAGGGATGCAGAGCTTAAATCTCAATTCAAATTGATATCACATGAAGTGATTAGTGATATGCAGAAAACTTTCTTAGCTACGGCTGAACTACAGTTCAAAGCTCAACAACAACTAAATGATACTGATCTTGCAAACAAGAAAAACCTGATAGACCAGAGGCTTGATGCTATGACCAGGGACATGGCTAAGGTAACAGAATATATAAATAAAGTTGAAGTGGATCGGCAGAAACAGTACACAGAGTTGGACGTTGGCATAAAGCAAGTGGCTGAGAACACTAATAACCTTGAGAAAGTACTTAATAACCCGCAATCCAGAGGTCAGTGGGGAGAGCATGCGGCTGAGGATATTCTGCGTAGCCAAGGCTTGATAGAAGGCATAAGCTATCTTAAACATTCTGTGTTGGATAATGGGGCAGGTATACCTGATTATACATTCCTGCTACCAAACGGAAGAAAGTTGCATATGGATGTTAAGTTTCCGTTTACTAACTATAATGGGTATATAAAGGCTGAATCTGAGAATGACAGGGACTCTTATAAGGCCAGTTTCTTGTCGGATGTTCGTACTCGGATAAAAGAAGTGACGAAGTACGTGGATAGTGGGGAAGATGCAGTAGACTACGCTCTATTTTTCATTCCAAATGAAGGTATATTTCATTTTATAGCAAGTGAAGATCAGGAGGTATTCCAGTCAGCCCAGAGATCTAAAGTTATATGCTGTTCTCCAATGACACTTATAGTAGTAATATCCGTGATAAGGCAAGCTGTGGAAAATTTTGCACTAGAACAAAGATCCAACGAGATGTTGGTATTGCTGAACCAGTTTAAGACTCAGTGGGATATGTTTACCAAGTCTTTTGAAGGATTGGGAAAGAATATATACCAAGCCCAGAAGGCATTTGATAGTTTGAATACGACTAGATCTAATCAACTTAATAGACCATTGAAAAAGCTCGAAGAGATTCGCCAGAGTAGAGAGTTACAGTCTGCAGAATTTGAACCAGAATATTACCAGATTGAGGATAATGAAAGTGCAATTACAGAAGGTTCTGAATCAATAGACGAAGAAGGCGACGCTGAAAAATAGGATGTATCAGGCATGGAATTGTAGCTATGCAAGACACAAATAGTATTTAGCCGGCAGTTTTTATTAAACTTTAATCTACCTCATATAATTTATATATGTTTACTATATCTTAATACTAGTGAATAATGAATATACGGATTTATCAAGAATAATTTGGCGGGAGATTTTCCATAGTGAATTGGATTGACTTTATTTTAATAGGGATATCATTAACGAGTTTTATAATAGGTTGGCGTACCGGTTTGTTGGGAGCCATATTTAACACATTGGGTATTATATTTGGAATTATTCTTGCCGGTCGTTTCTCGGATGATATTGCTGATCTGATAACTGGTATATCAAAAAGTGACACGGTAGCAATTGTTATATCTTATGCTGTGATTATGGTAGGAACATTCCTTGTAGCCCAGTTGATCAAGGGATACGTTAAAAAGGTGCTCAGCATATTTTTCATGGGGTGGATAGATTCAGCTGGAGGAATAGTACTAGGGATACTAGCTGGATCAATTGTATGTGGAGCCATTCTAACGACATTGGCCAGGTTTTCTACAGATGTAACAACGGTTTCGAATGGCGATTCTTTGACCACATTACTGATAGAGTCCCAGAGATCGGGATTACAGGAGTCCATACATAACTCTCTGTTAGAGTCTACTTTAGTGCCTATATATGTAGACGTAGTACTAGCACTTCCTGAAAATGCGTTGGATGTTGTACCAGCGGAATTCAGGCTAGTTATGGAGGCCCTTGATAAAGATATTAACAATATAGAAAAACCAAAATAAATTCATCCCAGTGGCCAGAGAACAAACTAATATAGATATATAACACTAGGTTAAGGTACAGAAAGAAATACATACAAGGCACCAACCATATGTTCAAAATGGTATTCAAGGCACCTAAATTGTTACTTCTTATTGCCATAGTAATGCTCGTAGTCATGTTTGCTACCCCACAAGGGAGATCTGCATTGAAGACCTTGGGGTTCGTTTTTCAGGTAATTCCATCTATTCCTGTTAAACCGATAGAAATATTTTCTAGTCAACCGGTGCGTGAAGAAGTAAGATTTACACAATCTACTGGGTCAGGTGTAGCTGACATATACAGACCAGATAATGATAAGGAGAATGCGGCAGTATTACTTTTCTTAGGTGTTAACCCTGCTGGTAGGGATGATGCTAGGGTGGTTAATCTAGCCGAAAGCTTGGCTCGCACTGGTATGGTGGTTATGATTCCTTGGTCAGATACCATGACCCAAAATCGTATTGATCCTAATGAAGTTTCCAACCTAGTAGAAGCATATAAATATTTATCTGATCTTGAATACGTTGATCCAGAGAGAGTCGGACTCGGCGGTTTTTGTGTTGGATCTTCACTAGCAGCTGTTGCAGCTCAGGATCCTGAGATTAGAGATAATATAGCTTTTATCAATTTCTTTGGTGGTTACTTTGATGCAATGGATCTTATGGCTTCTATATCCAGTAGTACTCGGTTTGGTGACTATGGAAGACAGCCTTGGGAACCGAGCGATCTGGCTACTTCAGTTCTTAGGGGGCATTTAGTCGAGCTTATATCATTGGAGAGTGACAAATCTCTAATCGACCAGATTCTATCTGGGCAAGATAGTCTCACTAAAAATCAAGTTGGTGATCTATCTGAAGAAGGGGAAAGAGTGTATAAGTTACTTACTGGTACGTCTTTGGTGGAAGCTAGGGAGCTAATCAGTCAGTTGCCAGAAGAATTCCAAGATGATATGAAAGCTGTTTCTCCAATTTCCAATGTAGGAGATATAAAGGCGAGAATACTTATAATGCATGACGCATCAGATAATAACGTACCGCCAGAGGAATCCAGGAGGTTTTTTGAAGCCCTCAAGGGCAGGGAAGACGTTACCTACACAGAATTTGCTTTCTTTAATCATATGGATCCAGGTAGAGATGTGGGGCCGTTAACCTGGATGGGAGATGTATATAAACTTTTCATGCATTTGTATAGTATTATTCGCATAACTTAGTATCTGATGGTGTATGCAGTTTAGATTTAACGTAATAAGAGTAATTTCTAAGATTCACGGGTATATATATAGTGGATCTGGTGGAAGAATTGGCAAGAAGCTAGGTAATCAGGATATAGCTTTATTGACCACTATTGGCCGAAAAAGTGGTAAAAGAAGGAATGTACCACTGGCGGTTATTGGGCACGAAGAGAAGTACTTAATTATAGGTTCTTTTGGCGGTAGTCCAGTTCACCCCGCGTGGTTCTTAAATGTCGAAAGCAACCCAGACGTACAGATCAGACTTGGTAGTAAAGTGATAAATGCTAATGCTTCAATAATTCGTAAATCAGATGATGAGTACGAAAAACTCTGGAATAAGGCTGTAAGTGTATATCAGGGGTTTGATAGCTATAAGCGGGCTACAGATAGGGAAATACCAATAATAGTTTTGTCTCCTGAAAACTAGCGATTCATAAGTAGGGTTGCGGTGTTTTCGAAGTATTCAGTAAGTATTCTGGATTCATATTCTGGTACATCCATAGATTGAACTGATGCTACCATGTGATTAACCCATGCATCCCTGGCAGCTTGATCTATAGGGAATAATCTATGGCGTTGTCTTAGCCTCGGATGACCACGCTCTGCTGAATATTCTGCTGGGCCACCAAAATATTGTGCTAAAAAGCCAGCAAGGTGATCCTTACCAGGGTCAAGATTTTCTGGGTACATTGGGCGTAGTATTTGATCTGTTTCGACCCTCTCGTAGAATTTGTTAACAAGCTCTACGAAAAATTCTTTGCCGCCTAGTTTGGAATAGACAAGCAATATGTCTTCATTAATGCCTGGATTGGTTGGTAACAAGGATCACACACTCCAATTTTATTACTGCTATTATTAGATAGTTTACAATATGTTGGTTGATCTATCCAATTATATACGTGCTATGGGAAATATGATCTCCGCATGTTCAGAATAGGCTGTCGGTGTATACATAGTTGAATCACGTAAAAAATAATCAAATAGTTGCAGGTATTTGGCCGCGACTGGGTGCGGCACTAATAGATATAGTCATTATATTTATGATTATGTCAGCCAGTTTCTCTTTGGTAGATAGGATTGTTTATAACTCTGAAGGAGAGCGGATTGTATCCTTCCTGGCTCTTGTTCTTGGAGTTTTGATATTTCTGGTTCCAGCTATATACATGTGGATGTTTACTTGGGGAACTGGCAGAACCCCGGGTAAGAGATTTTTTGAGCTGAGCGTTGTGGATCAGGAAGGGAGGCCTCTCAGACTGGGCAGGAGTTTCCTTAGGGAAGCAATTTCCAAGTACTTATTTAATATAGCAGGAATATTTTTCCCTATATGGTATATAGGATTTATATGGATAGGTTTTGACAAGAATAGGCGTGGCTGGCACGATAAGTTATCAGGCACATATGTAATAAAGGGTTCTCCATCGTCCTATTTCACTGAGAATTCCGAGGCGGTAGATCTCAGGGAATTAATTTCTAGGGTTGTATTGTCTATATCTTTAGTCTTGGTTGGTTTGTTTATATCTGCTATAGCTTTAAACTACCTTTCGGGTATTGCTGGTTATATTTTACATTCAGACCAAGAAGTTAATTCATCAGAGCAACCGTTGGATCCAACATTTTATTTGTTGGGTGATGACAATATGCAAAACTCTAAAGATGAGTGGCAACGGATACTTAAGAATAACGACTATCTTGCTGATATAGTTCCTGTAGGAACAGAGGATGTATCGAAGGAAATTATCCTTTTCATACCAGGGCACGGTCTAAATTTTCAGGATATATACACAATATCTAATCTTGAGGATAAGTATCAGGTTTTGATAATTATTTATGATAAGCGGAAAACTGTGAATTTAATTAGCTATGAGATAGCAGATGCTATTGAGGATTATACTAAGATTAGACACGATAGGGCGGAGTCCGAAAATACAGAAATGGGTACGAAAATTAGTATTATAGGGCATAGTTTGGGTGGAACAGTGGGCACATTGGCATTAACCCATCTTTCAGATAGGGAGTTTATTGGAACTATAGATAGCATATATTCTGATATTAGGTTTATAACAATAGATGCACCTTGGAGAGGTATAGACGTTCCAAAAATACTAACCTTACCTGGTGTAAAACATGTCGTGGGTGAACTCATGCCGCTGATTCCAGTACAAAAACCTCCATCCCTGAGTGGGCTTACTCTGGTGAACGGAACGACTTCAATGAATGCAATTTTAAATGCAGAGGTGCCAGACTTTATTGATTTTCAAATCGTTAGCGTTGTACCTGACAAAAAAGTTCTAGATAATAGGAATAGCTTTCCTGTGGATGGTTGGTATTCGGTAGAACTAAGTGACAGCGAAGTTCAATCTATATGGGACACTTTTTCTCAGGACAGTTTGGATATGGGGTCATTAAGTCACTGGATGTTTCCATCTTTGACATATAAACAAGATATCCAGCAATTGTTTAGTATGTTGGAAAGAGACAGTGACTATGAAAACTATCTTCCAGATCTTATTAGCGCCTCCAGAGATTCAAAGAGTCTGGAAGAATTTAAGATAAGGTACGATATTGTTATATCAAATATAATAGATACATTTCATGGGGAGCATACTCACTTCATGTGGGAAGATAAAACCTTTATTGAGTGGTTAAGAAATGCACTCTAAATCTCCAGTTGAGGAAAATATTGAACATGCTATTTTTACTTTTTAAGTCTGCAAAAGCAGGATTTATGGGTTCGTTTTCCTTTGAGGCTAGGTCTACAAGGAGTGAATTTTGGCAATGGGTACTTTTCTCTACAATCTTACTAGTATTTTCTTGGTTGCTAGAGAATATGTATTCTTCAGGTTTTTTAGTAATAACATTGATGATACTTGCAATACTGTCTTTGCCTACCAGTGCATTGTTCACTAGGAGACTCCACGATATTGGGAAGCCTGGTTGGTGGCAGATTCCCATGGGTACTATAGGCATTATAGGACTAGGTTTACTGACTTTGGGGTGGATGGGGTTTGTTTTTGGTATCCTTATGTTTCATTTCACTATATTCTTATTGATAATCAGCTTCGTTGGTTTCTCTCTAGTATCATTATCTGTCCTATGGAGTCTATTCTGGTTGGCTAGGGAAGGGGATTATGGGTCTAATGAATATGGAGATGATCCCAGAGCAATTTAGAACTACTGATTTTCCAATACCTAAATAACCAGAAAGACCCTGGCAATCTTGCCAGGGTCCTTCTAGTTTATATAGCAATTTTGTTTTGAACGAGGCCTACCAGCGAGGACGTCCACCCTCTCTGTATTGCCTTGGCCTTGCCTCGTTAACGGTTAGTGATCTTCCTAAGAACTCCTGACCGTTCAGTGCATCTATTGCGGATTGAGCTTCTCCGGCAGTTGGCATTTCAACGAAGGCGAATCCTTTTGGTCTTCCTGTCTCGCGGTCTTGTATCATTGATACTTCGTCTACTGCTCCGTGCTGCTCGAATGCTTCCCTTAGTTGTTGCTCCGTGGTCTCATATAGTAAGTTCCCTACGTAAATCCTCAAAATCTATTCCTTCCTTACTCTCTCTGTTTATGCTTTTTATGATTTCCGGGTCTGTAAGCATATCAACCCTATTTTCCACTATATTTCCTTGTTGTGCAAGACTTGCTTCAATTGGTTGGATGCTTTGTTCAAAGTTGCAATAGGCAATTTTGGTAGACCAGAAATTGCCGTAGAACCTAAAACAGTATTGTCATTAGTTCCAATGAACTGAAATATTACACGGCTTGTTTTATCTTTTGACATCGATCAAATCCTTTCTTCAATTACTTGGCAGGGGATGACCGATACAGGGGGATACATGAAGTGTTCCGGGTTACATACTGAGACAAGACGAGGGTTTCACGAAAAGTCCACGAGATGGACGGAGTACTCTTTATTTAATCTTCCTATGGGGTTCAAACAACTACCACGAAAACTAGTATACCACATATATTCTCTACTTATCTAGATTGTCATATAATACCCATGAATTTGTGTCTATTTGTTGATATTACAATCAGGAGAGGAATGTGCGCATACCACTTTTTGGAAAGAAGAATATGGATTCTGCAACGGATCCTGTGTGTGGGATGGATGTAGATATCAGTAGCCCAAGGGGTGGGACAGCTGAATACAACGGAGAAAAATACTATTTTTGTGCATCTGGATGTAGGGAGGCCTTTGCTATAGAGCCAGATTCATACCTGTCTGGAGAAAAACGGATTGAAATGTGAATCATATACATTGATGCATCCTGTGAGGATAATGAATGTGTTCAGATGTATTAGTATGATATATACGAGTTATAATATGCGCCTAATGTCAAAGATTATAGTAATTATGATTAGTTTGAGTATCTTGGTTAGTTGCTCATCTGGAGACAGCCAGCAGGAAACAATTGCAGAGCCAACCGGAGTCCATAGTATATCTGAGTTAAAAATAGATTCTACAGTAACCGCTCCAACCTTGCCTCCCACAGTAATCACTCCAACCTTGCCCCACACAGTAATAGCCCCAACTAAGGTTTTAGAAGGATATGATTCAAATAAATCTGAGGATTTGGCTCCTGTCCTAGTTAAGGATGAGAATCAGATATCTAATGCGGCCATCCGGGTTGAGCTGTCTTCTGGTTCCATAGCAAGGTACAGAATTCAAGAGCAACTTGCACGGCTATCTCTTCCTAACGATGCAGTTGGTGAGACAGATGCAGTTCAGGGGAGCTTACTATTTGATGGTGAAGGTAATGTAGTGAGCGGCTCCGTCTGGAGTTTGGACGTCGCTTCACTTGCTAGTGATGAACCTAGACGTGATAGATACGTTCGGAGGAATACATTGAAATCCAGCTTGTTCCCTGAGATAAATTTTGAAGCAAAGTCTGTATCGAATTTGGAATGGCCTCTGCCTACTGAAGGGGATACCAGATTCCAAATTCTTGGAGACCTCACCGTTATGGATGTTACCAGAGAAATTTCGTGGGATGTAGATGCAACTATTGAGGAAAGTTATGTTAAGGGTGAAGCAAATACGGTCATACAATTTGAAGCATTTGATATTGATAAACCAAGATTAGCTTTTATATTGAGCGTTGATGATGACATCAGGCTAGAACTAGAATTTATAGCTACAATCGACAAATGATACTTGGATGCATTGGAGAGTACGAGTATGGATATTACGGTAATAGGGGCGGGGATACTTGGGTCACTGACAGCTTTTAGACTAGCTAAAGCAGGTAACGAAGTTACACTGATAGATAGCTCAGAAGATCTGTCTACTGGGGCAACAGGCAATTCATTCGCATGGTTAAATGCTTTTACAAAAACACCAGATCATTATCATGGATTGAATTTCATGTCTATGCAATATTGGTCATTGGTGGGTAACGAATTTGGGTTTGACAATATAGGCCTGAATTTTGGAGGGAAACTCCAGTGGGAAATCGATACTATAAAAGCAGATCAGCTGAACCATAGGATCAAGAAATTACAATCTCTGGGGTATAGGGCAAGGAATATCGACCCAAAGGAGATTGAGTCGATTGAACCAGGTATCAACATAGGAAATCCAATTACAGCGGTAATTAGCGAAATAGAAGGGTCAGTAGAGCCGAATCTAGTTGTTAGAGAATGTATATCTAGGATTCGGGATTTGGGTGGCAGAATAATACTTGGCGAGCCGGTATGCGATTTCAGGACATATGGTAGTGGAGATGGTCGTCGAGTCACTCATATTGACACACTTAAACAAAGTATAAAGACAGACTTACTGATTGTTGCTGCTGGGTATGGGGCGACATCTCTTGCGGGTAAGCTAGGTGTTAACATACCACAGAGTGATAGTCCTGGCTTCTTGGTTAAAACCAATCCTATGCCTCGCATATTAGAGAATCTATCTATAATCTACGCTCCGGCAACCCAAGTTGGCAAAGGCGGGGTGCACTTCAAGCAATTGATTGATGGAACAGGAGTTATCGGGGAAGAATATTCGGAAAGTCTAGATTCAGATAATTCAGAAGCGCATGCTTATAACTTAGTAGAAAGAGCTATGTCTCATTTGCCAAAACTTGAGTATGTAGATTCTGTAAAAACGTCAATGGTTTATAGGCCTATGCCAATAGATGGGCTGCCAGTGATTGGATTTACTAAGGAGATTAGTAATGCGTATTTCGTGATTACCCATAGTGGCGTTACTTTGGCTCCACTTATCAGTGAATACGCTGCTATCGAAATTACGACTGGTTCATCGGTAGATGCGTTTGAGGCTTATAGACCAGATAGATTTCTTTAGGAATCGTACAGTTCTCTTGAATCTTGTAGATGTCGATCGATGTGATAACTATGTCCCATTCGCGCTGTATTGATTAGGAACTTGCCATTCAGTCTATTGTTGATTTTGACATCTCATGGGTCGGTCCACGACCCATGAGATGTCGATAGTGACATTTAATGAAGACTTACTTTAGTATAATTTCCAGACCGTGCGGGTCGGAAGCTGAGGCTTCTGATCCATCTTCAAGAGTAACCATCCTGTCTAAGTCTTCCATTGATGCAAGGTCCTCCTCATCCCAACTGAAGCTCTTGCAATCATCACTGATGGTTAGAACAGCCACCCCTGGTGTCCGATCTACGTTAGGAAGGGAGCCGATAGCCGAGAGCGGTGTAGCACCTCTCAAAGCAATAAACATCTTGTTGCCCACGATGTGTGCCACGTCAGG
>CEUS01012533.1_pt1 | contig 15019 bp, 14 predicted proteins | sample 427031 | NCBI WGS metagenome assembly CEUS01 (sample SAMEA2622837, study PRJEB7988) | marine metagenome | biome: marine biome (ENVO:00000447); feature: marine epipelagic mixed layer (ENVO:xxxxxxxxx); material: "saline water (ENVO:00002010), including plankton (ENVO:xxxxxxxx)" | depth 140 m | reverse complement strand
GCAGGTGGTTTCCCCTGCGGTGCAGCCGCGCGACACTCTCGATCCAGCGGTGTCCCCACAGATTTTTCTGGTCACCATAGGGCCCGGAGAGCAGGTGTGGGAGCGCTTCGGCCACAACGCTATCTGGGTCCGCGATCCCAATGCGGGAACGGACGTCGCGTACAACTGGGGGATGTTCAGCTTCGATCAGGAAGGCTTCCTACTCCGGCTGCTGCGCGGGACCATGCTCTATTGGATGGCCCCGTCACCCATCGAGCAGATGACCGAGTCTTATGTAGCCGCGAACCGTTCCATCGGGGTGCAAGAGCTGGCACTTACAGCGGACCAGAAGGTCGAGCTGCAGCGGACGCTTGCCCTCAACGCCCGCCCGGAGAACGCCTACTACCGGTACGACTACTATCGAGACAACTGCTCCACACGTGTGCGCGATGCGTTGGACAGGGTGTTGGACGGTCGGGTGCGAGCCGCGCTGGAGGGGGTGCCCACGGGGGCGACCTACCGCTTCCACACGCTCCGGTTACTCGAGGGCATGCCGCTCATGTACGCCGGTATCCAGGTTGTACTATCTCGGAAGGCCGACCTCGAAATCGACCGATGGGAAGAGGGCTTCATCCCTGTCAAACTCATGGAGGCGTTGCGCGATGTGTGGGTTCCGGATGGTAGCGGTGGCGAGACCCCGCTGGTGATCACCGAGCACGAGCTGTACCGCTCGACCGGTCCGCCCGAACCCACGACGGTTCCAGGTCAAGTGCTTGGATACCTAGTGCTGGGCGTTAGCATCGCGGTCGCGCTCCTCCTGCTGTCGGCCCGTCCTAATGGCTGGGCGCGGGTCTCGCTCGTGTTGGTGGCCGGAGGCTGGAGCCTGATCGCAGGGACCGTGGGGGTCGTGCTGCTGGGTGCCTGGTTATTCACCGACCACGTGTTCTGGTACCCGAATGCGAACGTGCTCCTGTTCAATCCCTTCCTACTGGTACTGGGGGTGCTGGTCCTCCCCCTGTTGGTGCGGGCGGAGCCGCTTCGCTGGGCGGTGACAATGGGAGTCATCGTCGCGGGGATGTCGCTTCTGGGAGTCGCCGTGAAGGTGTTTTCTGGGGTGGATCAACAGAACGGAGAAATCCTGGCCTTGACCCTGCCCCCTAACCTCGCGCTGCTGGGTGCGCTCCTCCGGTTGCGTGCATCTGCACGGGCTACGTCGCCGCCGTGATCGGTGTTCCGCCGGCTCCCTGCTGGTAGGTGGGGACACAGCGTCCGCAGCGCGCGCTGGTGCCCCTCGCCTCCGGGGTTTTGCTTGCGGCGGCCACTCCGCCCGCTCCGTCGCCGCTTCTTCCGTTCGTCGCGCTCGTTCCGCTTGCCGTGTATCTCATGGGTACGCGAACGGAAGCACGGGCTGCCCTCGCAGCGATCCGTGCTGGCATGCTGGCCGGGGCGGTGCAGCACAGCTGGGGGCTGCGGTGGCTGCCTTTCACGCTGACCGCCGTGGCGGGGCCGGCGGTGGGATGGCTTGTCTTTGCCGCGGTCCTCGGTCTTCTCGCAGGGGCCACCGGCGCGGCGGCCTGGGGAACGCACCGGTTGCTCACCGGACGGCGCCCGCTTCCTGTTGCGCTAGCGCTTCCCATCACCTGGACAGCGCTTGAATGGGGGCTTGCCCACCTTCCGTTCGGGCTCGCGTTTCCGTGGTCTCCCCTCGGGCTCGGTCTAGCTCGCTGGCCCGAAATGTTGGGGCCCGCGGAGTTGATCGGTGTGGGTGGTGTGACTGCGTGGCTCGCGTGCGTCAACGGCCTCTTGGCTGTATCCGTAAATCGTGCCTCGGTCTCCCTCCGTGCGCGGGGCGCGGGTATGGCGCTCGTCCCCGGGGCGGCCGCGCTGCTCGTCGGTGTGCTGCCTGTGACGTGGGGGTTCACGCGTGCCTCGACCCTAAGTGGTGAGGTCGCACCTCCGCCGGTGGGCAGGGTCACTGCCGTGGCGCTCGCTGTGCCGCCTGGCGTCGCCGATCTGGACTGGACGGCGACCGCCGTCGACGCTGCCGAGCGTGCACTCGGTGGTCTGGCGGAGGGCCCGACAGACCTGGTGGTCCTCCCAGAGATGACCGTCGCGGTGGACCCGGCCTCCCCAACGGGTGAATCCCAGGTGGAACGCCTCCGCGACCGGGCGGCGCAGCTGGGTGTTCCCTTACTCGTTGGCACCTTGGGTGTGGAGGACGGTCGTCAGTTCAACTCGGCGGTCCTGCTTTCCGGGGACGGAATCGGTGCGTTCAGGGCCGACAAGCGCCACCTGGTGCCGGGAGTGGAGCGGGCGGCGGTGGTCCGTGCACCCTGGCTAGCCCCAGTCGGATCCGGGGGATACTCTCCGGGGGACCGCTGGCCAGTCGCCACGGTCGGGCCTCTCCGCGTGGGTGTTCTACTGTGTTACGAGGTGGCGTTCGGTGAGGACGCGCGCGCCCTGGTCCGGAATGGAGCGAACGCGCTCGCGGCGCTTACCAGCGACGCCTGGTTTGGGGGTGGGTCGGGTGCCCGCGGGGCAGGAATCGCGCAGCAGATGGCGCACCTGGCAGTGCGTGTCGTGGAGACCCGCGTAGGTGCGGTCCGGGCCTCCAACGGCGGTCCGGCTGCCCTGTTTGGCCTGGCTGGGCGCGAGGAAGGTCGTGCGGCGCCGGGGCTGGTGGTGGGGGCTGTCCACGCTGTGCCGCGCCAGACCCTGTTCGTGCGCACAGGGGACCTGGCTGGTCCGCTCTCTGCGTTCACGCTGCTACTGCTTCTGGCCTTGAGGTGCCGTGCCCGGCACCGGTGAAGATCTTCCCATTCCGGTACTCACCAACTGGAAGACCTGGCGAATCGCCCTTACATTTCCCTAGTTATGGCTCCCCGCTAGCGGGCGCTGCCACAGGGCGGGGACTTCAGGGAGAGGGCCCGAGGCCCGCTTCGCATCTGAGGAGAAGGGTTATGAAGCAGGGCATCCATCCCGAGATGAAGAAGGCGACCATCGCCTGTGCGTGTGGAAATCGGATCGAGACACTGTCGACCAAGGACGAGATTCATGTCGAGATCTGTTCCGTGTGCCATCCCTTTTATACCGGCAAGCAGCGCCTCGTTGACACCGCAGGGCGCGTCGAACGTTTCAAGCGCAAATACGAGACTGCGGATAGCTGAGCCCCGCGAGGCTATGGGAGTATATGACCGGCCGGGATTCATCCCGGCCGTTTTCGTTTCCACTCTGCGATCGTTGCGCAGGTTATTGCCTACTTACTCGGACGGGCTCATAACGTGAGCACAGGGTTGCTAGACGAGCGGCTTGAACAGCGCATGTCCGAGGTCGAGGACCGGTTCGCTCAGCTCGACGAACAGCTGAGCGATCCTGCCGTGCACCGCGACCAGGACAGACTCAGGACCCTGGGCCAGGAGCGATCTGTGCTAGAGCCGGTGGTGCGCGCCGCCGCCGAGCTACGCGAGGTTGTGCGCTACCTGAAGCATGTGCGAGAGGTGCTCGAGGACGACGATTTGGAACTGCGTGAGTTGGCACAGGATGAGGTGACCGAACTCGAGCAGAGATTCGAAGATCTCGCCCTGCGGGTGCGCGAGCTCTTCCTTCCGAAGGACCCCATGGAGGACCGGCCCGCAGTGGTGGAGGTGCGTGCCGGCAGTGGTGGCGACGAGGCGGGGCTGTTCGCCTCCGATCTCATGCGCATGTACATGCGCTACGCTGAACGGCAGGGCTGGTCGGTGGAATTGATGAGCGTCTCGGAGGGGATCCCAGGGTCGATCAAGGAGACGATCTTCATTGTTCGTGGGCGTGGCGTCTACGGGAAACTCCGGTGGGAATCGGGTGTGCACCGTGTCCAGCGGGTGCCTGTAACCGAGAGCCAAGGCCGCATTCACACTTCGGCGGCCTCAGTCGCCGTGTTACCCGAGGCGGAGGAGGTCGACGTTCATATCGACGAGAGCGACCTGCGCATCGACGTATTCCGCTCGTCGGGCCCGGGCGGGCAGTCGGTGAACACCACCGATTCGGCTGTGCGCATCACCCATCTGCCCAGTGGTTTGGTGGTGAGCTGCCAGGATGAGAAATCGCAGCACAAGAACAAGGCGAAGGGACTCAAGGTACTGCGTAGCCGTCTGCTCGACCTCAAGATCGCCGAACTGGAGGCGGTGCGGGCACGTGAGCGGAAGACCCAGATCGGGACCGGTGACCGTTCAGCTAAGATCCGCACCTACAACTTTCCCCAGGGCCGTGTCACGGACCATCGGATCGGGCTCACTCTGCATCAGTTGCCGGCTGTCATGGGAGGAGAGATGGACGAGCTGATTACGGCTCTTCAACAGGCCGAACAGGAGGAGAGGCTCGAGGGTGCGGTTTCGTGAAGGAGTCCTGGACGGTGTTGGGGATGATCCTGTGGAGCGCGAGCTACCTGGCCGAGAGAGGGGTGGAGCACGGTCGTCTTGACGCCGAGCACCTGCTCGCTCATGCCCTTGGTGCGACACGTCTCCAGCTCTACCTCCAGTTCGACCGGCCTCTGGATGCGGGGGAACTGGCAACGTTCAAGCCACTCCTGCTCCGGAGGGCGAGAAGGGAGCCCCTCCAGTACGTGACGGGCCGGGCTGCGTTCAGGGAACTGGACTTGGCCGTGGACCGGCGCGTGCTCATTCCCAGGCCTGAGACAGAGATGCTGGTCGAGGCCGTGCTCGAATGGGCGCGCTCCGGGGTACGCGGGTGTGACTCGAGGGGAGCCGACCTTGACGGGGTAGACCTAGGGACCGGAAGCGGCTGCATCGCGCTGTCGTTGTTGGCGGAGGGGCCCTTCCGGCGGGTGGTGGCAACCGATGCCTACGAGGAAGCCCTGGACGTTGCGGTCGCCAACGCCTGTCGCGTGGGGTTGGCCGAGCGGTTGGAGACGCGGCTGGGCCCTCTCTGGGACCCGCTTGCCCCCGGGGAGCGCTTCGACGTGGTAGCGTCAAACCCGCCCTATGTCGCAGATGCCGAAGCTGCTCAGCTGGAGCCTGAGGTGCGCGACTGGGAGCCGGCCACTGCACTATTCTCCGGGACCCATGGTCTCGACGTATTGGAAGCGATCGTAGCTGGTGCCGGACAACGTCTCCGCCCGGGGGGCTTGCTTGCGCTCGAGGTCGGCCTGGGTCAGGCGGCTTCGGTCGCCGGGTATGTGCGTGCCGCGGGTGGCTTCGGGGAGCCCCGCATCTTGCGTGACCTGGTCGGGCGGCCACGCATCGTCCTCGCGGAACAGGTGTAGGTTGTCGAGTACTCTGACCGCTGCGCCCGTCGGGCGTCGCTGCCTCCATGGAAAGGAAGAGTGACAGTGGGACACATAACGAAGGCGAAGGAGCTAGGAAACGCGCTCGGGCGGACCGACGAATACCAGGCTGTCAAGCGGTCCATCGAGGTAGCCGACGGCGACCGTGAGCTGGTTGCTCTACGCAAGGAGCTCGAGGGGCTTGAGGGCCGCATCCAGGCGAGCCTGAAGGCTGGGGAGGAGCCTGACGCGGATACGAGAGGGGAGTACGAGGGAGCCGTCGGTCGGTTGCAAGCCAGCGCGACCTACCAGCGTCTGGTCTCGGCACAGAGCAACTTTGACAAGCTGATGGCCAAGGTGAACCAGGCCATCGCTCAGGGGATGGAGGAGGGTGTGAAGAGTCGGATCATCCTAGCGTGATGCTACACGACCCAGGTAGCGTAGCCTCCTCGACCTACCTTGCGAGTCCGGGTAAGGCGGAGCCTTCTCGCGGACTCGGGTGTCGTAATACTCTGCGTTGGACCGGCCAGCGAGGTGGCAATCTGTCTCACTCCTATTCGGTTTGATGTGGGAGGGCAAGGTCATCAACATCATTAACGTTGTCATGGCGCTGCTCACTACCGCCACTATCGTACAGCGGGTTCTGTTGGTTCAGTGCCGTGTCTCCGGGGTTTCCCCGGAGCCAGTTTTCTGTTTCGCGGCAGCGCCTGCGGGCTGCTGCCACGCCGTCACCTGAGGAAGCGAGGTAACCGTGAAGGTTCGTTCCGAAGCCCGTCCCGCCACCGGAAAGCTCGGTGTGCTAACCCCCGGCTTGGGCGCCGTGGCGAGTACCTTCGTCGCGGGCGTCGAGGCGGTACGGAGGGGGTTGGCTAGTCCGATCGGTTCGCTCACCCAGATGCAGACCATCCGCTTGGGGAAGCGCACCGAGGATCGCTCTCCTCTGTTGAAGGATTTCGTACCTTTGGCCGGTCTAGAAGACCTGGTCTTCGGCGCCTGGGATCCCGTTCCGGACAACGGCTACCAGAGCGCCCTCAAGGCGGGTGTGCTCGACAGGCACGAGCATGTAAATCCGCTCAAGGATTTTCTCGAGCGGATTAAGCCGATGCCGGCTGTCTTCGACGCGCATTACGTGAAAAAGCTCGAGGGGACCAACGTGAAAAAGGGCAAGAGTAAACGCGATCTCGCCGAGCAGATCCGCGAAGATATTAGGCGCTTCAAGAGTGAGAACGGTGCGAACCGGCTGGTTATGGTGTGGTGCGGGTCGACTGAGATCTTCATCCGGCCGGGGCGCGCTCACGAAACTTTGGCTTCGTTCGAGAAGGCGATGCAAGAGAATGACGAAAGCATCGCGCCCAGCATGCTTTACGCCTACGCAGCTATCATGGAGGGTATTCCTTACGCGAACGGCGCGCCCAATCTATCGGCAGATTTTCCGGCTCTCGAGCAGCTCGCGATCGACCAGGGAGTCCCGATCGTAGGCAAAGATTTCAAGACCGGCCAGACGCTGATCAAGACGGTACTAGCGCCCGCCTTCAAGGCGCGCATGCTCGGACTCAACGGCTGGTACAGCACGAACATCCTAGGCAATCGGGACGGCGAGGTCCTAGATGACCCGGAATCATTTAAAACCAAGGAAGAGTCGAAGCTCGGCGTGCTCGAGCACGTTCTCCAACCCGCCATGTATCCCGACCTCTACGGTGAGATTCACCACAAGGTGAGGATCAACTACTACCCTCCCCGCGGGGACAACAAGGAGGGATGGGACAACATCGACCTTTTCGGATGGCTGGGCTATCCGATGCAGATCAAGGTGAATTTTCTGTGCCGTGACTCGATCCTTGCAGCGCCCATCGTGCTAGATTTGGCGCTGTTATTAGACCTAGCGCATCGCTCCGGGATGAAAGGGATCCAGGAGTGGCTCTCGTTCTTTTTCAAGACCCCGCAGACCGTCCCGGGCCTCTATCCGGAGCACGACCTTTTCATACAGCACATGAAACTCAAGAACACGCTACGCTGGGTGGCCGGTGAGGAGCAGATTACCCACCTGGGCGACGATTACGACAACGACTTGGTCGGATAGGGTGGAGGACGGCCTCTTCCTCGTCCTCGAGGGTGTCGAAGGAGCCGGCAAGACCACCCAGGTCCGGCTGCTCGAGGAGTGGCTCAAGGGGCTGGGGCTCGATGTCACGGCCGCGCGTGAGCCTGGTGGCACCGCCCTTGGGGAGGCGGTCCGGGCGGTGCTCCTAGACCGGTCGGAGCTGGAGGTGCCACCCGAGAGCGAGCTGCTTTTGGTGCTGGCCGCACGCGCCGCTTTCGTGAAGGATGTTGTGCTTCCAGCGCGTGCTCGCGGCGACGTGGTAGTCGCGGACCGGTTCTCACTCTCGACGTTCGCTTACCAGGCGTATGGGCGTGGTATCGAGCTGGAAACGGTGCGGCGTCTCGACGCCTTCGCGCGAGCTGGGTTGGAGCCTGACCTCACTCTTCTGTTGGACCTGCCCCCAGAAGAAGGGGTGCGGCGACAGCGGACCGCGGGGAAGGGGTGCGATCGCATAGAGCAGGCTGGTAAGGCGTTCCACGCACGCGTCGCGACGGGCTATCGGGCTCTGGCGGCGTCGGGGGACCACCGTATTTGCGTCATCGACGCGGTGGGTACCACTGATGCAGTCCACGGACTGGTGCGAGCGGCGCTCCGGGAGGCGTTTCCCGGAACGTTCCGGATTCTAACGGGCTAGCATACGGCGGACAGGGCCTGGAGAGGCGGGCTCGGTAACGAGGCAGTCGGAGGCGCCATGAGGTTCACCCGCTCTACCTTCGTTCCCGCGGCGGTGCTTGTGACGGCGGTCTTCACTGGCGGCTGGTTCCTCCAGCAAGGGGTCGCGCATGGGCAGAACGTCTACTTCCAGGCGCGCCTGTTCCAAGAGGTCGTGGATCGCATCTCCTCTGACTACGTGGAGGAGCTTGCGAAGGACTCCCTCTACCAGTCTGCCGTCACCGGGCTGATCAGGGACCTCAACGACCCCAACAGCTCGTTCATGGAGGTGGCGGACTACGAGAACCTCCGCATCCGTACGCAGGGGGATTACGGCGGGGTCGGGCTAGAGATCACGGAACGCAATGGGTACGTCACCGTGGTTGCACCTATTCCTGGGACGCCGGGCGCGCGCGCTGGCATCCGTCCCGGTGACCAGTTCGTTGAGATCGAAGGGAGGGCCGCACAAGGCTGGGATGACGATCAGGCGGTGGAGCTACTCCGAGGTGAGTCCGGGACAGAAGTAAGCGTTAAGGTGAAACGGCTCGGGGTGGACCATCCCATTCCTTTCACGCTCAAGCGCGAGCGCATCCACCTCAAGTCCGTGCCCTTCGCATTGTACTTAGTCCCGGGAATCGCCTACGTACCCCTCCAAGTGGTGCGCGAGACGTCTTCCGAGGAAGTGCGTGCCGCGCTCGATTCATTGGAGGACGCCGGACCACTCAGAGGTCTTGTATTAGACCTGCGCGGTAACCCGGGTGGACTCTTGGAGCAGGGAATTGCGGTATCCGACCTGTTCCTCGCCGAGGGCGCGGTGATCGTAGAGACGCGCGGACGGGCCTCGGATCAGACCGAGGCGTTCAGCGCCTCCAGCGGTGACCGCTTACCCGGTGTCCCCATGGTTGTGCTCGTGGATGAATACAGCGCCAGCGCTTCGGAGATCATATCGGGCGCACTCCAGGACCACGATCGCGCGCTTGTTGCGGGAATGCCTAGCTACGGAAAGGGTTCGGTCCAAACGCTCTTTAGGTTGAGCGGGGGCAACGTGCTCAGGCTCACCACGGCTCGCTGGTTCACGCCGGCGGGCCGCTCTATCGACAAGCCCCATGATGACCAGATCGCTGCACGCGAGACAGGCACGCTGACTCTGAACGGTGCCTTGACTACGCCACCCGTACTGGAGGGGCGACCCACGCTGCAGTCTAAGGGTGGGCGCACATTGTACGGAGGCGGAGGAATCACCCCGGACGTGGTGGTGTTGGCTGACACCCTCACCACGGAGGAACAGACTGCGGTGCGGAGCCTGTACCGGAAAGCGGGGGCGCTCGAGGTTTCGATCTTCAACTTCGCGGTGAGCTTCATTCAGGCTCACCCCTCGTTACAGCCGGACTTTCAGATTACCGATCTAGACCTGAGCCGACTCTATGACAGCATAGATGACAACATACGGAGTGAGATCGACAACATTAACTTCATGAAGGCGTCCCGCTACATCCGGTACGACCTTGAGCGGAAGATCGCTCTCCAGAAATGGGGGCAGGTCACCGAGTTCCGCCGTCGCGTGCCCTACGATCTCCAACTTAAATCCGCACTGGATGTGCTAGGGCGCTCCGACTCGCCCGAGTCCCTTTTCCGGGTGGCCGGGCGGGCGTCAGGAGAGCCTTCCGTGGAATCCTCGGGCGCTCACTGATCGTGCTTGTCCAGGTTAGGATGTCGGGGGTGGTGGCGTATGCCGCCACCCCCGGTTGTCGTCTCGGTACCACCGTCACCTCATGGCCCACGCAAGCATGTTGCCGCACTCACGGCTCCGGCCACGGCGACTTAGCCGAACCATAGGAGCGTAACCGAGGGTGGCGTTTGTAGACTTAGCGGTCGTCGAGATCACGGCAGGGACGGGAGGCTCCGGGTTGGAGGCCTTCCGTCGTGAGAAGTACGTCGCCAGGGGCGGCCCGTCCGGGGGTGACGGGGGCCGGGGCGGTCACGTGATTCTCGAGGTGGACCCACAGCTGGCGACCCTCCTAGACTTCTCCTATCAAAAGAAGTGCCGGGCCGAGCGTGGTGAGCACGGCCAGAACAAGAACAAGACGGGGCGAGACGGCGAAGACCTGCTGCTCAAGGTGCCTCCCGGCACCATCGTGCGTGATCAGGACACGTGCGAGGTGCTCGCGCAGCTGATCGAGCCAGGCCAGCGGGTGATTGCTGCTCGAGGGGGGCGAGGTGGACGAGGTAACGCGAGCTTCGCCACCGCGACCCTTCAGGCACCCACGCGCTGGGAGCCGGGCGAGGAAGGCGAACACCGGGTGGTGGAGCTGGAACTCAAGCTCATTGCCGATGTCGGGCTCGTGGGGGAGCCGAACGCGGGTAAATCCACTCTTCTGGCAGCGGTAAGCGACGCGCACCCGCGCATCGCCGACTATCCTTTCACCACCCTCCAACCCAACCTCGGAGTGGTGGCGCTCCCCGACTTCCGCAGCTTTGTGGTTGCTGACATTCCGGGCATCATCGAGGGGGCGCACGAGGGCAGGGGCCTCGGGCACCAGTTCCTCCGGCACGTGGAGCGGACCCGCACGCTGGCTGTGCTGGTTCCGGTAGACAGCCCCGATCCGCAGGCTGAGTACGATCTCCTCCGCGGAGAGCTCGCGAGTTACTCAGCCGCGCTCGCCCAGATCCCACACTGTCTGATCATGACCAAGACGGACTTACTTGGGCCAGGGGACGCGCCCCCTACCGTGGCAGCGCCACAGGCATGGGCGACTTTCACCGTTTCGGCGGTGGCGCACCAGGGACTTGGCCCTCTGCTGGAGGATCTCTGGGTCCGTACCCGTGAAGTCATCCGCGAGGAGGTCCTCGAGGAGGGGTGGTGGACTTCCTGACCGGTAGGACCTGGCTATCCGCTACGCGCACGTTCGTCGCGGTCTCCTCGCTTGAGATAGAAGGGTGGGGGGTGCAGTCGGTTGGTGCGCGGTTCGCCCTGAAGAGCTGATGGTTTCTGCTGCGTCCACGGTTCCGGTTCGCTCTGTGTACGTGCACGCGCCCTTCTGTGCACGTCGTTGCCAGTACTGCGACTTCGCTGTAAAGGTTCGGCAGGTCGGCGATGTGGACGGCTGGACGGCTGCGCTCGCTGGCGAGCTACGTGCGGTGAGTCGGGACGGGCGCTTTCCGCTTGCTCCCGCGCTCGGCACGCTATACGTCGGAGGAGGAACGCCTTCGCTGCTCGGGCCCGACTGTATGGGGGCGCTGGCACGTCTTCTCGGACCCGGCCGACTTGCCGATCCGGCGCTCGAGTGGACTGCAGAAGCCAATCCGGAGAGCTTCTCACCCGAAGTGGCCACCGCTTGGCGTGCTGCCGGCGTAAATCGCGTGAGCTTGGGCGTGCAGAGTTTTACGGAGTCCGCGCTCCGATGGATGGGGCGTCTCCACGGGCCGGCCGGCGCGCGGCGGGCTGTCGAGATTGCTCGCCGTGCCGGTCTAGACGACCTGAGCGTGGATTTGATTTTCGCCCTTCCCGACGAGGCTAACAGAGTCTGGAAGGCGGATCTCGACGCCGTTCTTGCGCTGGAGCCGCCCCATGTGAGCCTTTACGGACTCACCGTGGAAGTGGGTACCCCGCTGGGGAAGAGCGTGGCGGAGGGGCGGGTCCGGGTCGCGTCGGAAGAGCGCTACCGTGAAGAGTACCTCTACGCTGTCGAGTGCCTCACTGCCGAGGGATATGTACACTACGAGGTATCCAATTTTGCTCGGTCCGGTCACGATTCACAGCACAACCGCGTTTACTGGGGGGGAGCGGCGTATTTGGGGATCGGGAACGGCGCCCATAGCTTCTCCGAGCCACTGCGGCGCTGGAACCTGCGAGACTGGGACGACTATGCGCGCGTGGCGGCCACGGGGGAACTCCCGGTGGCGAGCCAAGAAATGGTGGGCGCAGCAGCCCGCCAGCTGGAGCGGGTGTGGCTATGGCTACGCACGGACCATGGCGTGCCTTGGGACCAGCTGAACGGACCGGCACGCCGCGTCGTCCGGCGCTGGCTCAAGACTGGCTTGGCCCTAAGGTCCGACGAGGACGGGCGGGAGCACCTGCGTCTCACCCCCGCTGGCTGGCTCCTCCTAGACCGGCTTGCGGTGGATCTGGACCAAGCCCTTGGGGGTGTGCCCGAGGAGCGTGACCAGGAGTCCTCCCGGGGGTATTATCTTTAATCGTCTGAGTTCGTCTTAATCGGTGGGGTCATTGAACAGCTCCCCCGGAGTCCCGGGATTGCGCGGGAGCCTGGCGTTCGGACTAGACCCTTCCACGTACCCGCGTGCGGACCACGTACGAGCGCGGCTTTTTCGGCCCGGAGGCCTGGCAGTGATCGACGGATTCTGCTGACATGAACGGCGCAAACGATCAGGAACGGCAGGGTGGCTTGAGCGTGGGGTCGGAGCTCTCCGCGCGGGAGCGCCAGGTCCTCGACGCGGTGGTCCGCACCTATGTCGACACCGCTGAGCCTGCCGGGAGCCGCACGGTCTCACGCAAATTTGAACTGGGTGTGTCTGCGGCCACCGTCCGGAACACGATGAGCGACCTGGAAGACAGGGGTTACCTCTTTCACCCCCACGCGTCCGCCGGGCGGGTCCCGACCGATCTCGCATACCGCTTCTTCGTGGACCAGATGATTCGCCCGGCTACGCTTAGCGACCTGGAGCGGAAGGCTCTGTTGCGGGAGCTGGATTCTGTGGCTGCCTCCGCATCTGCGGTCGAGCGCCTGGTGCGGCGGGCCACTCGTGCCCTGTCGGTGTTATCGGCGGAGCTCGGGCTCGCGATCACGCCCCGTTTGCGCGAGGCCGTGCTCGAGAAACTCGATCTGATTCACGTGTCCTCGGAAAAAGTCCTCATGGTTGCCACCCTCGGTGGCGGGATTGCCCGCACCGTCTACGTGGACTTGCCCGGCGAAGTGCCGCAGGACACGCTTACCAACGTTGCTGCTGCGCTGAACGAGAGGTTGGCCGGCCTGTCTCTGGAGCAGATCCAGCGGAGCCTGCCCAACCGCCTCCGGGACGCGCGCACCGACGACGCTCCCGCCGACGAGCTCATCAACATCTTCATGCAGGCGGGCGCCGATCTGCTCGATCCCGTGACCATGGACGGTCCCGACATCCACCTCGGGAGGACCAGCGTGCTCGCGGCGCAGCCCGAATTCCGGGAGGGTCAGCGGCTCAAAGACCTGATCGAATTGACCGAACGCCGCGAGCTACTCGCGTCCGTCCTGGGGAGTCGCGAGCACCCCGGTGGTCTTCAGATCACGATCGGTGGCGAGCACGGCTCACAAGCACTCACAGATTTCACCCTAGTCACTGCGGAATACCGGGTCGGGAGCCTCAAGGGCGTGATCGGTGTGATCGGTCCAACCCGTATGCCGTACGAAAAGGTCATCGCGATCGTGGACTACACGTCCTCGCTGGTGAACCGCATCCTGGCGTCCTGACAAAACGCCGAACACTCCCGGGTTAGATGACCGACTATTATCAGTTGCTGGGCGTGGCGCGCGACGCTTCCGCCGCCGACATCAAGAAGGCTTACCGTCAGGTCGCCCTCAAATTCCATCCCGATCGGAACGAGGGGTCAAAGGAATCAGAGGAGCGCTTCAAAGAGGTGACGCGTGCCTACGAGGTGCTGCGTGATCCCGACCAAAGGAGTGTCTACGACCGATATGGCGAGGAGGGCTTAGCGCGCGCCGCCGGTGGCGCGCAGGGTTTCGGTTTCTCTGACCCGCTCGAAGTCTTCATGCGCGACTTCGGCGGGTTCGGTGGTCTCGGCGACCTCTTTGGCGGGCAGGGGCGCCGCGGCCATGGACCAGAGCGTGGACAGAGCCTCAAGGTGCGCCTCCGCCTCACGCTGGCGGAGGTTGTGAAGGGTGCCAAGCGGACTCTCAAGGTGCAGGCGCTCGACGTGTGCGGGCGGTGCACGGGCAGCGGTGCCGAGCCTGGCACCGACGCTAACACGTGCGCGACCTGCGGTGGTACAGGTGAGGAGCAGGTGGTTCAGCGTTCTGTGTTCGGTCAGCTGGTTAGTGTGCAGCCGTGTCGAGCCTGCCGCGGCCAGGGACAGGTGATCGACAACCCCTGCAAGTACTGTCACGGGGAAGGCAGGGAGCGGGGCGAGAGCGAGGTGGAGGTGGAAATCCCGCCGGGGGTTAGCTCCGAAAACTACATTACCCTGCGCGGCCGTGGGAACGCCGGACCCCGGGGGGGATCCCGTGGCGACTTGCTCGTGCTCCTCGAGGTAGAGGATGATCCGCGCTTCGTCCGTGACGGCGGCGAGCTGCTGTACGAGTTGCCCGTGACAGTCGGCCAGGCGGCGCTCGGGGACGAGATCGAGGTGCCCACCGTGGACGGGGTGGCGCGGTTGCGTGTCCCCGCGGGAACCCAGAACGGCGAGCTCCTCCGGTTGCGTGGGCAGGGGTTGCCGGAGTTAGGTACCGCTCGCCGCGGCGACCAAGTCGTGCGCGTGGTAGTGTGGGTTCCGGACCGACTCTCTCCCGATCAGGAAAGCATTTACCGGCAGCTCAAGACGGTAGAGGATCCAGCCCCCGAACGGATCGCCGACGCCGACCGAGGGGGCTTTTGGTCCCGCGTGAAGGAAGCGTTCCGGGCTGGGTGAGCGGGGGCCTCCGGTGAGCCCTCTTGGGACTGGCCCACGTGGGGGTCGCTGGCTCGAGTTGCGTGCACGATGTGAAACGTCGCAGCACGAGGCCGGGGACAGGTCGCCGATTGACCGGGCAGAACTGGCGGATGCGCTGGTGGGGCTAGGGGGTCGCGCGGTAGAGGAACGCGACGGCTGGTTCGTCACCCACCTACCCGAGTCGCCCGACTCCGACGCATTCATGGAGAGCGTAGCGCCTCGACTGGGCCGTGCCCTCGGCACTCCGGTGACAGTCGCGTTCGGCTGGTGCGACGTGGAGGACTGGGCTGAGACGTGGAAGCGAGGGCTCCGGCCGCGTCGGCTCACACACCGGCTCTGGGTCACCCCCTCCTGGGGGTCCGTCGGCCCTGGG
>CEUS01016520.1_pt1 | contig 15026 bp, 15 predicted proteins | sample 427031 | NCBI WGS metagenome assembly CEUS01 (sample SAMEA2622837, study PRJEB7988) | marine metagenome | biome: marine biome (ENVO:00000447); feature: marine epipelagic mixed layer (ENVO:xxxxxxxxx); material: "saline water (ENVO:00002010), including plankton (ENVO:xxxxxxxx)" | depth 140 m | reverse complement strand
CCCGCCGGCCCTCCTCCAATCACCGCAACATCAACCTCTCGGCGAAGTGGTGAGCTCGTCATGCCGCAGTTACATCAACACCAAAACCATCGCAGGTACGATCAGTACCGCTACGGCATCGATAACAAGTCCATATTTGATCATTTTCGTCAGGGGCACGCGACCCGAAGCGTAGACGATTGCATTCGGCGGTGTGGACACCGGCAACACGATAGCGACCGAGGCCGCTAGCGCCGCAGCGACCGCTGGAGCAACGGGGTTCACACCCGCCGCTTGCGCAATCGCAATCACGATCGGCACTGTAATTGTCGCCGCGGCAGTATTCGACATCGCCTCAGACAGGATAACGGTGAACAGTGCTGCAGCAAACGTAATTGGCACTACAGAGTTTGTCGGTAGCCACCCGGTGATTCCTTCACCCATCGCCAGGGCCAGTCCGGTAGAGTCCGTCAGCGCTCCAAGAGCCAACCCCCCGCCAAAAAGCAGGATCGTTCCCCAATCAATTTGGGCGGCCTGTTTCCACGTAATAGTGGACCGCTGGGTACTACTGACGGGTAACGCGAACAGAACCACTACGCCGATCAACGCAGCTACGGCTTCCGGCAGACTCGCCTGCACCATTTGGACCACGGGATGGTCCCGACCAAACAGAAGCGGAAGGAGACCCGGCCCCACCCATAAACACACCGTCACTATGCAAGCGATAAGAGCGTTTCGCTGTCCAGGCTGCCACGGTCCCAGTGCAGCCCGGCGCTCGGCGACAATCCGCTCAACTCCAGCAATTTTTCGCGCTCCGCCACTCCCCACTACTAAGGTGAGGTAGACAAGCACGAGAATCAGAAGCACCACCGCCACCGGAGCCGCTATGAGCATCCAGTCAATGAAGTTGATACGAATACCTAGGAGATTGTCCACCATTCCAATTGCGATCAAGTTGGGTGGGGTTCCGACCGGGGTAGCCATTCCGCCGATAGAACATCCGTAGGCGGTCATCAACATCAAAGCCGTACCGTAAGACGACGGCACCGCCTTTTCCGCCTCCATAAAGGCGATCAGTGACATCCCTATTGGCACGAGCATGGCTGCAGTTGCCGTGTTGCTCATCCAAGCAGACAAAAAGGCGGCCAGCAGACCATACGCGATAAGGATCCGACCCGGTCGCCCACCAACGATCTTCCATGACAACACGCTGTGAGCGATCCGCTCGTTAACACGGTGCACGAACAGGCCTTGGGCGAGGATGAAACTGCCGAGAAAAAGAAAGATCGTCGGATTCGCCATCGGTGCAAATGCCTGGCCGACTGGCGCGACCCGCAGTAACACCGCGAGTGTCGGCCCGAGTAACGCCGTGACGGCGAGCGGTAATGCCTCCGTTACCCAGAAAATGATAACGAGCGTTAGCACGGCTGCCAGCCGGTGCGCCTCAGATGACAGGCTTTCCATCGGAAACGCGAGAATCCCGACAAACGCCACCGGCGCCAGGATGAGTCCTGACTTCCGACGAAGCGCTTCAAACCGGTCCGCGCCGGTCTCCCCTAGCTCAAGGTTTTGCTGTGTTTCGTTCATGATCTGAGAGGATGGATGGAATCGTAGCCTAACATGCCAGAGTCCTGTCTCGTGCTATATTCACGCATGTCAGCACGGTTTTTCATGACTGGCCAAATTACGACATCAAGGTTGAGCTCTTTTTCAATTTTACGATTCCCTCCTACGATTATCTAATCAAGGAAACAGTTCCTCAGAATAGAGACAGGCACATTCTCTGTGAGTAACCTCGCTAGCAGCTAGTGTTCATTTCGGAGATGTAGACTCGCGTTAACACCTCAACATCCAGTGAAGAGGCGTGGTATCCTAAAGCACAGGTTCATTCAGAGGCTGGAGGAAGGAACCGTTATGAATACACCGCTATTTGCGTTCATAGGCCCGATTGGGCTACCGGAACTTGTAATCATTTTCTTTATAGTGATCTTAATCTTTGGCGCCAATCGCCTGTCGGGCTTGGGTCGTGGCATGGGCCAAGCCATACGAGGCTTCAAAGACGAAGTTCAGGATAAACCAGAATCTCGGAAGACAGACTAATTCCAATACCTATAAAGAAAGAGAACGGGTGCCCGAACCCCAACTGTGATCCGGGAACCCGTTCTCTTTCTTAGCTAAACTAACGGGCTGCTACACCCAAGTCCGTCAAGTGTGCCACCAAATCCTGGCCAGCTGTTGCAGGTGCTACTTCTTTGTCAATTCGCAGAATCGTGCCATCCGGCCCAATGATGTACGTCCACCGAAATGGAAACTGACGCTCTTCATTAACCACACCATAAGCCATCGCGACATCCTTATCAGGATTGCTTAATAATGGAAAACCCGCATCAAGAGACTCAGCAAATTCTTTATTGGTGGGGGCATCGTCGACACTGATCATAAAGTAGGCAATGTCGAATTGACTCAACTGGTCGCTGCTTTCACTCAGCGACTTGCATTCGGCCGTTCAACCACCTGTAAAAGCCTTAGGGAACCACGCCAGGACTACTGTCTTCCCAGCATAGTCAGCTAACCGATGGGTCTTACCGTCACTCCCTGGTAATTCGAACGCTGGGGCGACATCACCAGGCATTAGCCCCTGGGCCTGAGCGTTACCCACCAGCACAACCGGAACAGCCAGTACTACGAGAGTAATGAGCCACCTCATAAATCCTCCTCACTACGACAGGGCCACACAAAACCCCATCTCTAACTCCGGGTTAGTCAAACGTTAATTTATGAGACCTAACAGAAGTATATAACGATAGCCTGTCCGTGCTAGTGTACCCCAAACCATGAGCAAGTTGTTTCTGCTGACTAGCCTCATCGCAATCGTGGCGGCATTCTATGGAATTCATCAGACATTTGCTCTGTCGAACGGGACCCCACTGGTGCATGAACCACCCGTTTGGTCACTGGGCACATCGTCAGGCGCGCCGTCTGGTCGCCCCTCCACTCGGGGCCTCGGATGGCAAGTTGCCAACTATTGGTCAGGTCACGGCGTGTTAGTAGTAAACGTTCACACATACCGAATGGCAGAGACGATTGCTATCGCCCTAGAACTGACTGAATTGGTAAAGGACGCTTACGCTGAGGTACTCATCTATTTCTACCGACCAAACGAAACACTGGCCGCAAAAAGAGCCCAGTGGTCACCCTCGACAGGATTAATTGAAATTGACCTGGAAACAACCGTAGGAAGTAAGGACGTCTTAGGCAAGGGTAAGACTCATCAGGCTTCGCCGTCTTCGAAAGGATCGTGATGTTCGCTGAAATGAATTGGCAGGATATAGCCGTAGGACTCGGTCTCTCTGTCATCGCTGCTCTAGTCGTCGCGCAACTGGGAGCCCGCATTGTCAGACTTGGGTTCTTGGCAGTAAGCACAGAAACGAAAGGTGCTGGGTTCCGCGACGCAATAACACGCCGGCCAATTCGAATCACACGGACTCTCCTATTCGTTAGTGTTCTAGTCTTATCAACTCGGCCAATTTTTGAAATGCTAGGTGTCGAAGTCAGCTATGGCTTATCGCTGGAGAGAACAAGCACTTGGTTGGTTGGTGAGGGACTCAGAATTCTCCTGATCGCAGCGCTGGCATATTTCGCTACCCGCGTTGCCTCACTCGGAATTGATCATTTCGAGGCTGTTGTGGCAGATCGAGGTAGCGACAACAGGGACACACTGGATTTTGCCAATCGTCTACATACGATAGGCGGACTCGTCAAGAACGCCGTAAACGTTCTGGTTATCGGCGCCGCCACCCTCATGATTTTGGAAGAATTCGGTGTCAACATTACGCCACTTCTAACCGCTGCTGGCATCGGTGGTTTAGCGGTTGGATTCGGCGCACAGAATCTTGTTCGTGATGTCATCTCAGGCTTCTTTCTAATTCTTGAAGATCAGATCCACGTGGGTGACGTTGTTAAAATCGATGACACGAGTGGTCTCGTCGAATCAGTCAAACTTCGGACGGTTGTTCTTCGTGATCTCTCTGGCACTGTCCACATTATCCCGAATGGATCCATTACAACACTCTCGAACATGTCAAAAGAATTCTCATATTCGGTCATGGACGTCGGTGTAGCCTACAAAGAAGATACCGACACTGTCGTCGATGTCCTCCGAGACGTCGGCGCCGACATACAGTCAGATCAAGACTTCGGCCAGCACATCCTAGACGAACTCGAAGTTCTGGGCGTCGATGATTTTGCCGATTCTGCGGTCACAATTAAGATTCGCATCAAGACTCGTCCACTCAAGCAATGGATGGTCGGCCGTGAATTACGACGGCGGATCAAGAAAGCATTCGATGCGGAAGGAATTGAAATCCCATTTCCTCACATCTCCCTATATATGGGAGAAATTTCAAATCCCTTCCTCACTCGGCCGATGACGGCGGCAGAGGAGGTCGATCTTGCTGCAAAACGTGAACAACAGGCTGCTGTCAGGCAGACCTCGACTCGGCGTCGCACGTCGAGTGCTCGTGACGCTAGTGACACCGAAGGCCTCGGTGACGTCGGTTAGAACTTCCTTGAATTTGATTTACCCAATCTCTCGACGCTCACTTCATCCGCACATACCAACCGCCACTTGAGAACAAATCGGCAACAACATTGAGGTGAAATCAAATGGCCGGTATAGCTCTTCGGTGCCATTACGGTTAAAGCCGAGGAACGCAGAACAAACCGAATATAACCAGCATTCAAAGATAAAAGTGAGGAAAGGTGGTGGGCGCTAGTGGATTCGAACCACTGACCCCCGCCGTGTGAAGGCGATGCTCTACCACTGAGCCAAGCGCCCGAGCAAAAAGTTTTGACTCGTTCCAACCAAGTGTACCGCAACGGCTCCTTACCGAGCAATCAACTGACGGGAAGTTTCAAGAAACGACGAGAACTCATAGGTGCAGTCTCTAGCGTGCTTGGTCGATCAATGCTCGAAGCAATCTCGCGTACTCTCGGTCTGCATCGGCAACGGCACTCGAATAATCAACATCCGCCGTTCCCGTACCATCTAGCCGAAGGACACCGGAGCCATCGTCATACATGTCAACACCAGCATCGTTTGCCAGTAAACCGTTCGCACCGACATCCGTAACCAACACTTTCGTGCCGGCAATCGAAGCAGTATTGAGATCGATATAAACATCCCTAAACTGTCGATTCTCTATCTTTTCATCGACATATAGCGGCACCTCGTACTGCGCCGATACCACTAGAAGTTGACCAGGAAACGCGAGAGCGGCAATGTACCGACCTTCATCGGAGGCATCCTTGACAGCAACAGCATCAAGTTGACCAGCAGTCATTACTTCCGACAACTCAGCAGCAAGCGGTGCAGATTGGGATTCTTGAGCACCAGCCGAGCCAACGAAAAACACCACACAGGCGAACAAACTAAACATAAACACCGAACGTGATTTGTTTCTTAGCATCGCATTACCTCAAAAAGCGGTCCAAGCGGTCAGAATAAGAGTCAGACCGTGACGTTTTATCACCGGTAGAAGTGCACGTCAACGTCAGATGTACGACAGTCCAACCAAACAGTCAACCTATAAATAAAGCCTTTTCGTCATCCGTCACATTCTTCTTCGTATCGCTCGATTCCTCATCAGCCTTCCCCCTTGAACCTCGCAAAATGCTCAAGGCAACCTTAAAACCTTCTAGCAGGGCAGACCCATGTCGAAACGGCTCGATTAACGCATCCTGCGTCACCAAGGTCACGCGATCAAGACGTTCCGCTAAACGTCCAAACAGCTGGTCGAACCTCTCCATTTGAGCTACCGCCAACGACGTCGCGCGACTCATGTCCGCGCCCATTTCATTCATCCTAGTGAGGGTTGGTTTAAGTTCAGTCTCAATGACATCCGTCAGTCGGTCTACCCTTCTTGCCAGTCGTGCACCATAGACAATGAGGCCGACTTGCACCAAAGCCATAATGACTGTTGCGGCGGCAATCGTCCCAAGGAACACAGTTTCCATTACTCTTTCTCCTGCATTGACTGTGACTCGGAGTCTCGAGCTTCGCCGTAGGCTTCTCGGCCACGGTCAATTGCTGTTGCCAGATGCTCTCTTTGCTTCTTGATAAACTCGGCGCCCTGCCGCGCAGCGCGACCCGCCTTGTCACGACCTTCTCGAGCACGCTCATTCAGCGCCCGCCTAGTCTCAATTCCAGAAGTAGGCGCAATTAACAATGCAGTGGCCGCTCCCGCAATTGCACCCATCACAAAGGCCATCATGATGACACCAGCATGGGCGTCACTATTGCGTGACATAACTCCTCCTTTCGAACATAAAGACTGCAACATACCTCATCTATCAACTCATCAGTTTCTCATACACGATTGCCTAATCCGAGTTCGTGACTACGAAGTTGTTTGATTTGGTCGCGGAGTCCTGCAGCTCGCTCAAAATCAAGATTGGCCGCAGCTTGCCGCATATCCTCCTCTAAACTCACGATATGTGCATTGAATTCCGCAGTTGTGTCAAAAGTTGGTAAGACTTCTTTCGAAGACGGCACAGTTACGTAGTCTCGCTCGTAGGGACTCGACAGAATGTCATCAATATGCTTCACGATCGACTCAGGAGTAATAGAGTGTTCTCGATTGTACGATTCTTGTAGCTCTCTCCGCCTCGACATCTCATTTATAGCCGCCCGCATAGAATCCGTCATGGTATCCGCATACATAATGACTAACCCGTTGACATTTCGTGCAGCTCGTCCAGATGTCTGAATCAGCGAACCAGCGGACCGCAGGAATCCTTCCTTGTCAGCATCCAATATCGCAACGAGAGACACCTCTGGTAAATCAAGACCTTCGCGCAGCAAATTAATGCCAATTAGCACATCAAACTGGCCCCTGCGAAGGGCACGAAGGATTTCAACGCGCTCAAGGGTATCGATGTCAGAGTGAAGATAACGAACCCTCACGCCAAGTCCCTGATAGTACTGGGTCAGGTCTTCTGCCATCCGCTTAGTAAGCGTAGTCACCAGGACACGTTCACTTTGCTTCGTTCGCATCCTAATTTCGTGCAAGAGATCATCCACCTGCCCACGGACTTCACGGACATCAACTTGGGGATCAACGAGCCCTGTCGGACGAATAATCTGTTCGACGACTGCACCACCGGCACATGACAACTCATATGGGCCCGGTGTCGCCGACACACTAATGACTTGACCAACCCGCTCCTTCCATTCCTCAAAACTGAGCGGCCGATTGTCGAGCGCGGATGGCAAACGAAATCCGAAATCCACCAAAACGGTCTTTCGAGACCGGTCGCCATGATACATACCTCGAATCTGCGGAATTGTTTGATGGCTCTCATCGATGATGGTCAAGGCGTCATTTGGGAAATAGTCCAAGAGCGTTGGCGGCGGTTGACCTTCCTCTCTACCAGACAAGTGCCTTGAGTAATTCTCGACACCGTGGCAATATCCAATCTCCTTAATCATTTCTAAATCAAACATCGTCCGCTGATGTAAACGTTGAGCCTCACTAAACTTACCGTCCTTTTCAAGTCGAGGTCTCCAGTCGTCTAATTCAGACTTAATTCTTGTCACGGCTTCAAGGGTCCGCTTTCTCGGTGTCACAAAATGAGATTTTGGATATACGACGATCTTATCGTGCTGTCTCAATGTTTTACCTGAGATTGGGTCAAATGTCTCAAGGCGTTCAATCTCTGTCCCGAACAATTCAATGCGAAGAGCCCGTTCTTCGTAAGACAGAAAGACTTCAATAACATCACCACGAACGCGAAATACTCCGCGTGAGAAATCGTGGTCATTTCGCTCATATTGAATTTCTACTAGTTTCTTTAAAATTGACTCCCGACCGATGTCTTGACCGCACTCCAGAGGCAATACCATTCCGTAGTAGGCCTCAGGAGAACCTAGGCCGTAAATACAGGAAACACTTGAGACGATAAGGACATCACGTCGCTCGAAAAGGGACCGCGTCGCGGACAGTCTCATTCGGTCGATCTCGTCGTTTATTGTGGCTTCCTTCTCAATGTACGAATCTGTAGATGGAACATATGCCTCCGGCTGATAGTAGTCGTAATAACTGACAAAATACTCGACGGCATTCTCCGGGAAAAATCGGCAAAACTCTTGATATAACTGAGCCGCAAGAGTTTTATTGTGAACCATTACTAGAGTTGGACGGTTCTGAGCGGCAATGACCTGGGCCATTGTGAAAGTCTTCCCAGACCCAGTAACCCCTAAGAGCACCTGGTGTGTGTCACCACGTACAAGCCCATCATTAAGTTCAGTTATTGCACGCAGTTGGTCACCACGAACTTCGAAATCCGTCACCAGGTTGAACACATCACTTGTGGAACTCATCGCTGTGGAAAATGACTATCTTTTGTAGCCGCAAGGAATCAGTTTTAATATTCCTGCGCGTCTTAGCGCTGCCCTGAACCGGGTTCCTGGTACAACGCGTAGTATCCTTGGCGAGTTCGAGTGTCAACATCTCTCAACTCGGGCCGTGTCGGTTTGACCTTGACTTCGACGCGCCGCCACGTTCCGTCTAAGTTTGAATTGGTTGATATATAACCTAGCGCATAACGTGTTTCGAGTTCTCGCCCGATGTCTTCGTAGATACCATCAAGAGCATCGACCTCGGTTGGAAAGAATACTCGACCGCCTGTAATTTCAGCTAACTGCTCGAGTTTCATTCGTTCGCGCATTCGGTCTGAAGAAGGAATATTGCCCTGAAAGCCGATGGCATAGACAGTAACATCAGAGGCTCTTAGTAGTTCAATCGTGTCGGAGAATGGCATTCGACTCCGAGTGTCATATCCATCGGAGTACATCAGTAACACCTTGCGTCCGTCTTGACCAAACGCTCCGTCGAGATAGACACCCAGTGCATCATAGAAGGCAGTCATCATACCGGGCCTCCGGTTCCGGATGCGTTCGATGAGCCTTGGGACATCATGCTGACTGTAGCGTCCGACTCGAACTGTTTCATCGAAGTCGACCAACGTCATGTCTTCCGCATACGTAATAGTATTGAGAAATCTGATTGCAGCCGTCTTTGCGAGTCGCTCGTCCTTACCACCCATGCTCGCACTCGCATCCAATAGCACCCCGAGATGCATCGGAAGACTATCGTTGTCAACATTCATACCTCGAGAGAAATACTGAATTTCTTGAAGTACGCCATCTTCATATATCTCAAGATCTTCTGGACTCAAATCAACTACTGGCTCACCATCTTCATCGACGACAGTAACACCCACATGGACCAAGTTAATGCTACTCGTGAACAAAGGACGCTGCGCAAATACAACTGGTGAGACAAGTAAAAGTAACAGGACGTTGACCCAGGTTCGTAGCATAATAAAGTCCCTCAAGTGAAAGTCTGCTACTGAGTCTAGATAATAACTTAAGCGTCGGAGCGGACCAACAACTCGTATAACTAACCACTCTAATCTACACATTACGACAGCGCCACTGCGGCAGCAGCCAGAACTCCTATATGCGAAGACTGCCCGCCGTATAATCAATAACCCTCATGCGGTGTGTTGCAGTCTGCCAAACAGCTCAGGTCGCCCGTAATCTATGGAAAGCTCTGGTCCCAGATCTCGATGTCGAGGTAATTGTCAAAAACAGAACGTTGTACCGGCAACTACATAATGCCGGCGTTTCCGTGCGTGTGGCTGATCCACGGCGAATTGATACTTACGTGAAGTGTGATGTTGGTCCAGCTACGTGTGTCATCCTCGAGGACGATGGTCAGCACAGTGTCAAACGTCCACTTCGAGCCATTCTTGATGCAGGTGCTGTACTTGTATATGTCCTAACGGCAACCGGAACCAACAAGTCCGCACGAGTCAACGATTGGCGCACAGATTTTCCAGATGTGTCTCCAATTAGTCTTAACCACTTAATTAAACGCTCGCTGATAGATGCACTCGGGCGTTCATTTACACGGGCACGAGTAAAACAGTACCAACGCTACTTTTTGGATGCCAACCGTGTCCTAATACTTCTGCACAACAACCCAGATCCTGACGCACTAGCAAGCGGATTAGCTTTACGCACTCTTCTACACCGAACGAAGAACACTGCAATCATTGGTTCCTTTCAAGGAATAACACGACCAGAAAATATCCGCATGGCCAATCTGTTGGATATCTCCGTCGATCTCGTCACTACAGACTCACTAGATAATTTCGACCGAATTGCCACCGTAGATGTCCAACCCAATTACTTCGGAGAATTTCTTAGTCACGTCGACTTAGTCATCGATCATCATCCAGACCACACCGGAACCTCGGCAACATTTTCAGACATACGCCCAGACTACGGGTCTGCATCGACAATCTTGACGGAGCACCTCCAGGCCGTCGAGGCAAAGATATCTGAGCGAACTGCTACTGCGATGCTCTACGCGATCAAATCAGATACCCTGTTTTTAAGTCGGCAAACAAATCGAGAAGATCTTGAAGCCTTTACCTTCCTTTACCCATTAGCTAACGCAGCGCTTGTCAGAAAAATGGAAGGCGGAGGGATTACAACCGAACGACTCACATTTATTTCACACGCAGTTAGGGCCGCTCAAATGCGCTCCCAAATCTATTCCACCCATATAGGTAAAACACCTCGTGAAGACCTCGTAGCCTATGTCGCTGACTTTCTCCTGCAATTGGATAACATAAAGTGGTCGATTGTCTCAGGACAAGTTGGTGACGAACTAATCTTCTCGGTTCGGAACTCAGGATACTCACGAAACGCTGGAGAGTTCGTTAGGATGTACTTCGAGAAAATTGGAAGGGCCGGTGGCCATCGCGCAATGGCAAAGGCCGTGGTGCCGATTGGCACCTTCCGGCAGAAATTTGGCAATCTCAATTCATCTCAAATCTCTGCTCTACTTCTAAAACTAGCGACAGAATTCTTGGCCAATTCGAATAGAAATGAATAAAGCCAAGCGACTCTAGAACCATGTCTATAACAGTTCGCCTGAAAACCTTTAATCAGACTGACAATATCACCAATGTCAAACATCCGGCCGAGGAATAATCAGAGAGTCTGCCGGTGACTCTTCCTGGAACTCTGGTTTCGTTAACACTTGTGGGCCGATTCCCTCTCCGCTCGCACCGAATACTGAATCGACAAACTGTTTAAATCCATCGTCACTACCGATCGCCATAAGGTCGGTAGGTTTAAATAAACGATCAGACTTTTCGTCGTATATCCCTGAAAAGTCAAATGGTCCAAGAGGATTATGGATGGGATGTATATGGAACACGGCTTGAAATGACGGCTCCCATGCTGCTAGCGCGTCTCGAAGCGACGAAGTTTCCACGGCATGCAAGACTTCACCGACTCGACCTCGCAAATCCCGCCGTCCAGCCGTTAACGAATGCGGGCCTTTCGGTTCTGGTACCGCTGACACCAAAATCACTTGCTCGACCCCAGCAAGCGCTACCTCTTCCAACAAACGACCAATTGCATCGGGACGGTCACATAGACGGTGGGTCTCGTCGCTCCAAGCGGTACCAGTGCCGAACTTTGTCAGATGCGCTTCGGTCACGACGGGAACTCTAACCGAAGCAGATAGGACATCGACCGCATGGACTTGAGCCGGATCAGAAAGATCTATGGCTTCCACTTCGCGACCTCTTTCTTTAACTCCGAGACGACGACCGAAGAACGAATCATGATCATCTGATGCCAGTAGACCAAATACCAAGTCCCGACGAGCATCGAGATCCTGCACAGTAACTATCAGTTCCCGAAATCCAGGTTGACCGAGATTGTCAGACAACAATTCAGCGTAACGTTCTGATAGATCCTGAACCTCGGGTTTGGAAATCTTCGTGGCACCACGCATGACTGCCCAGAGATGATCTGTAAAATGACTCTTGATTCGAGAAACGCTCAGTGGCGCACCGAACAGACGCCACAACACCGCTCCCTGAGATCGACGATGTTGCCGCCATATTCGTGGCAATAGTTCGCCCACTACCAGAACGCCGATGAAGACCAGCAATGCAATCGATATAAATCGTGGAATTATGAGCGGTAAGACATCTGGCTGAAAGACCACTTCAACTAGTTGCGTGTAACTAAGCGCTAACCGATCTCCGACGTTGAGACCAGCTAGGTGCAAAATAAAGCCAACCGGATAAACTATCGCCGCTGTGACAATTACGATGAGAGGAGCAAGGAAAGCCGACAGAGCAACTAACAACGTCACAATGGCTGTCTTTACCGTTAGACGCCAATCATAGAACTTCCGAGAAAATCGAGAGTTCCAAGCACCTTCGTTATCCCAAAGGGCCGCTCCTCCGTCAACTGCGGAAAACATCGCACTCGCAACACCAATACCCCGGCCAGCTACCAAATCAATCTTAACCCCGGCTTCCTGTAAAGACCGAAGTACACCAGCGTGATAAGCACCAGCTGTGCCACTTCCAGTCAAGACCAGAGCTGTCTTGCGGTTGGGTGAATAGCGAGGCGGTGAGTGCGATGGATTAGACGTGATCGGAATGCCTTATTGAACGTCGTGAAGAGTGACCAACTTAACAACCTCAAACTCCCGCTGCCCACCTGGAGTTGGGACTAAAACTTCATCCCCTACTTCTCTTCCAATAAGGGCTCGACCGATGGGCGATGCTGTAGAAATATGGCCCTTACTAGGGTCTGCATCCTCGGCCATCACCAATTCGTAGGTGACGGTGTCTCCACCTGCTTCACGAAGTTCCACAGTAGAACCGAAAGCCGCGCGATCCTTAGGCAATTTGTCAAGATTCATAAGGGCTATATCGGATACCCGTTTCTGAAGCAGACTAATCTGCGACTCAACCAATCGCTGCCGTTCCTTCGCAGCCTGATATTCAGCATTCTCCCTCAAATCACCGTGTTCACGTGCTTTCTGAATCTCTTTCGGAAGGTCATGCTTCAATTCCCGGTCCAAAGCCTGTATCTCATCTTCAAATCGTTTAAGTATCTTGGATTTCATTTAAAAACTAGCCTAGCACATCTGATATCCTGCTCAGACTCAAACCTCCACAACTATCAGACTGGTCGCTGCAGTGAACACCATTACCAGCCGGCAAAATCCGCTCGTCGCCAAGTTTCGGAATGGCCGCATGGGACGGCTCCCCAAGAAACAAGTCTTACTTGATGGCGCCAGACTTATCGAGGATGCCCAAGACTCAAAAGTAAAAATTGATGTCGCCCTTTTCTCAGTATCAGCGTTGAAACGAGACGCTAGATTGACGGGCTTGGCAAAACGGTTAGCGGACTCCGGAGCCAGAGTTCTCAACGTATCAGAAGTCGTAATGCGAGCGGTAAGCCCCGTTCAAACCCCTTCTGGTGTAGTTGCTATCGCCATTCACCAGCCATATCCATTAACCCGCATTATGAACAACGTCAAGAATGGTCTTGTTCTGGTTGCAGTTGGCGTACAAAACCCAGGTAACGTTGGTTCAATCATCCGAACAGCAGAGGCAGGAGGCGCTAACGCGGTTATCGCCACGGAAGGAACAGCTGACCCTTTCGGTTGGAAGGCTTTGCGGGGTGCAATGGGCAGCTCTTTTCGACTACCTGTTGCATCCACAACCAATCTAAAGAAGCTACTTAGCGCCGCAAAACAGCATGGAGCCAAGGTGGTGGCGGCGGTACCACGAGGAGGCACCGGTCTTTATGACGCCGACTTAACCGCACCCACCTTTCTCCTGGTTGGCCAAGAGGGCACGGGTCTGGAACAAAAAGTTGGCATAGATATTGATTTTCACCTCTCAGTTCCAATGCAACCCGGCGTCGAATCATTAAACGTTAGCACTGCTACCGGACTTATTATCTACGAAGCGAGACGTCAGGCGATTCATCGCCAGCGTCGTAGTAACCTGAAACATTCGAACAATCGTCGTAGGAATAACCGGAGTGAAAAATGAAATCAGGTGAGCTATTCGAGCCCCCATCAATGAATCCACTCAAGGCTCCTACAACACCTCTCGCCGAAAGGATGCGCCCGAGGACTTTGGATGAATTCATCGGACAGGACTCAATATTGGCACCCGGCCAACCGCTTCGAGAAGCGATCAATGGAGATACACTCCAATCAATCATTCTGTGGGGTCCTCCCGGAACGGGAAAGACCACCCTTGCTCGTTTAATCGCGAGCATGACTGAAGCAAAATTTGTTGCCTTCAGTGCCGTTCTTTCGGGTATCAAAGAAATCAGGTCTGTCATGGAGACCGCAGAATCAGGACGACGATATCAAGATCAACGGACAATACTTTTTGTCGACGAGATTCACCGTTTCAACCGGGCACAACAGGACGCCTTTCTACCTCGGGTCGAAGCTGGAGACATCGTGCTCATTGGCGCAACGACTGAAAACCCTTCATTTGAAGTAAACGCTGCCCTGTTATCACGCTCAAGAGTGTTTGTGTTGAACCCACTGACCGTCGAAAACCTTGTGTCGGTGTTACAACGGGCCTTAAATGACCCAGACCGAGGTCTCGCCCACAAAAAACTTACAGTCGCAACTGAATCCCTCGAAGCAATCGCCAGACATGCCAATGGTGATGCGCGGGTCGCACTTAATTTGCTCGAATTGTCGGCCACAATCGCGGCGCCCAGAGACGACAAGAATAGGCGCGGCAGTCAAAAAAACACAGGCGATGCTGGGATCATTGACAATGAATTAATCTCCAAGGCTGCCCAGCGACGGGCGCTTGTTTATGACAAGTCCGGCGAAGAACACTTCAACCTTATTTCCGCATTGCATAAGTCAATGCGAAACTCTGATGCCGACGCAGCAATCTACTGGCTTGCCCGGATGATAGAAGCCGGAGAAGACCCTCTGTACATCGCTAGACGCTTAGTACGTTTCGCATCCGAAGATATCGGCAATGCCGACCCACAAGCTCTGAGTCTCGCCGTCGCAGCCAAGGAAGCCGTACACTTCATCGGAATGCCGGAAGGTAATACAGCCTTAGCACAAGCGACACTCTATCTATCAGTCGCTCCAAAAAGTAACGCGACCTAT
>CEUS01062303.1_pt1 | contig 15055 bp, 9 predicted proteins | sample 427031 | NCBI WGS metagenome assembly CEUS01 (sample SAMEA2622837, study PRJEB7988) | marine metagenome | biome: marine biome (ENVO:00000447); feature: marine epipelagic mixed layer (ENVO:xxxxxxxxx); material: "saline water (ENVO:00002010), including plankton (ENVO:xxxxxxxx)" | depth 140 m | reverse complement strand
GAGATCGGATATGAAGGCGGCTTTATAGAGCGCTATGTGACCGCTGCGCTCTACCCCCAAGGGCTGACCAGAGAGATTCAGATTGGCCTAGGTATCGCCGTAGTCGCCGTGAATGTCATCATCTATGTCGTTGCGATCAAAAGAGCACGAAATAACTCGTTCTCGGAACGTTTTTAGCCAATTCCCTAGGTCGATAGTTCTGCGTGCCCAGCGCTATATAGGAACACCACACTATACAGGTCTCGACTCGTAGCCCTCATAGCACAACTACTAAGACTGTTTTGTGCGTCCAAAACCACTGTCGCGCATGTTGTAATAGCTACATGTTAGCGATTCCAGACGACACTCAATCCACTCCTAGAAGCGGGGGGAGATCTCATGCCTAGCACCCGGAGACCCCTGACACTGGTTACGGCGATTGCTGCGCTCTTCTTTGTTTTCGTGGCCGTAGCTGCTGTCCGAACCACCGAGCCGGATTCCCTCGACACGGGGGGGCAAATGACCGTAGCAGCTCAAGATTACCTAAAGACCTTGAGCAACTCCGAGCTTGAGAGAGGAACGTGGGCGCTCAATGCTGAAGAGCGCTTTGATTGGCATTTCATACCGCGAGATCGGTATGGTGTCCGACTTAAGGACATGACCAGCGAGCAACGCGTCGCAGCCCATCGCCTCCTGAAGAGCGCTCTGAGCTCGCAGGGGTATCTCAAGGCTACCGGCGTCATGCAACTTGAAGGCATTCTCGGCGCGATCGAAGGACGACCGGAGCGGAGGGATCCCGAGGACTACTACTTCAATATTTTTGGTACGCCCTCTAGCACGGGCGCATGGGCGTGGCGGTTTGAAGGCCATCATATTTCGCTCAACTTTACGGCGGCAGGAGATGACCTCCCGTCGCTGACGCCTGCCTTCCTGGGCTCCAATCCCCACGTCGTACGGGAGGGTCCAAATGCCGGACAGAAGCTACTCGGCGCAGAGGAAGAACTCGCTCGTGAACTTTTGGCCTTGCTGAACCCTAGCCAGCTCCGAACCGCGATTTTCCAGACCGAGGCCCCCAGGGACATCATCACCGGCAACAGTCGGTCTGCCAGTATAGAGAATCACCAGGGGATACCCATTTCCGACCTGACCAGTGACCAGAGTCGAGCCTTCATGCAGCTCCTCGAAGAATATTTGCATAATGCTAGCCATGACGTTGCCCACGCTCAGATGGATCGGATTCAGGAGGCAGGGTTGGGGAATCTCTACTTCGGTTGGGCCGGAAGCACCGAGCTCGGAGAGGGTCACTACTACCGCATCCATGGCCCCACCATCCTCATTGAGTACGACAACGTCCAAGGTGGGGCAAACCACGTGCACTCAGTGTGGCGCGATCTCCAGAACGACTTCGGGGAAGACCTCCTCCGTAGGCACTACGAGGAAGCTGACCATCACCAGGATGAGCGGATCCCGGCAGGAATACAGGGGGGGTAGTACTATACTCGGGAAACGCTACAGAACTTAGGGGATGATCAAGTGATGAAGAGGCTCTGGGTTGCTGATAGCTCTAGTTGTTTTTGTGCCCCTCTGTTTGGTTACGATGCATCGGCTCAGGAAGAAGTCATCTAAGGCGGAATAATGGGAATAGATCGTGAAAGCCAGATCACTGCATACAAAAGGGTCTTAGCCTATGTGGAATATCTGGAAGACGAGTTAGACAAAGTAAAACCCAAGGTCGAGCTACTCCCCGCTCATATATGCTTCTTCGAAGACCTTGAGTATCTCCGCTTAGAGGTAGCAAGATTAGAAGAGTTAGAAAGAAGAGACGACGACGACGATTAGTTGTTTAGATCCCCTTCGGTACACCGGTCGTCCCCTCAGTAATAGCCCCTTCTAGCGCACCTATCGACTACGAGCGATAGTCTAGACGAATCGGTCGTCACGTTGTATCGGCGGCATCATTTTGTAGAGCCGGGTAAAGCGTTCTCGGCGACAGCTTCTCGGAGGTTTCATGGCAACGTTCCGTGCTCTCATTCTGTCACTTGCTGTAATCGCGGTCCTGGTGTCGCCCGGATCCGCCCAGTCAGGATCATTCGGTAATTCGGTCGTCATTGATGGCGACGCACTGATTATCGGTGAGCCGAACAACAGCTTCCGTCCCGGCATGGTGTATGTGTACCGCAAGGGCGAGAGCGATTGGATAGAGTCGGCCAGACTGACCGCACCAAGCGCGGAGCGAGCCGACGGATTCGGCGCGGTGCTCGCACTCAGTGGTAACACACTTTTTGTAGCCACGAGAGCAGGTAGTCTTTACACGTACGAGCGGTCTGGTACGACATGGGCATTATCCGGTACCCTGACCGCAGAGGACCTTATTGGCCTAGATCCTCAATGCGACTACAACGGTTACTGCGGTGTCGACTACGGCATCTCCCTTTCAGCGGACGGGGATTGGCTTCTAGTAGGACAAGCGCGGACGGCGACCGATGTAAGTCGAATGCGAACCCGACAGCGCGGTGACGGCGAAAGTGTTCCACTGCCGCCGCCGGGCACGGTACACGCCTTCCAGCGTGGCCCTGATGGCCGTTGGACTGAACAGCAGAGAATTGAGTCACCTGCAGCCGCTGGGGGGGATGCCTTCGGTGCGGCGGTTTCGGTTGTCGGCGATCGAGCACTCGTGGGCGCTCCTAGGGCATCCAGTAACGGAGGCTCGCTAGAAGGAGCTGGACGTGTGTTCGAATACCGCCTTGTGGATGGTCTGTGGCGAGAGGGAGCGGAACTCACCGTCGCTAGCGAGGCCGAAGCATTGTTCGGAGCCACGATTGTGTTGAATGAGGGACGCGCCGTGATCGGGGCGCCCTTGAGCCGCCTTGGCTTCGGTGCGGCATTTGTCTTCAACCTAGACACCGCAACCGGTAACTGGTCCGAAGGTGCCCGGCTCGACGCACCAGAAGCCCTTGAAGGTGATGTGTTTGGTGGCTCTGTGGCGCTAGATGGGGATGATGTTTGGGTTGGGGCGCCCGTCGTGCGGGGATTGGAGACTGGGATGGCATTTGTCTTCTCAGATGGGACCGTAACTGACATGCGATTCACGGAAGAAGAAACGAACACGGAAGATTCGTTCGGCCACAGAGTCGTAGCAGTAGGAGGTATAGCGGCAGTGACGGCCTCAGGGCTCGATCATCAGGCTGGTGGAGTGTTTGTCTATGAGCGTGATGATAGCGGAACATGGCGGCAGGAAGACCTTCTCCTAAGTGCGCCCGATGCCTTGGGTGCCGTCTTCGGTGAGGAGCGCCGGTGTACGGAGGGCGCTGTTGAATCTTTTGACTGCAACGACATCGAACTGCTCGCTTACATTCCGATTTCGTTGTTGACCGCTCCTGAAGCCGCCCGCGGCATCAGAGCGAATGACAACTGGGGTTGGACCGACTCCGAGACCGGACGTGAATACGCGCTCGTGGGACGCAACGACGGCACGTCGTTCATCGACATCACGGACCCAACAAATCCGGTGCTCATTGGTGACCTCCCAAAGACCCCGAATACGCCACGCTCGCAGCTGTGGCGAGACATCAAGACGTACGGTGACCATGCCTATATCGTTGCCGACGGGGCAGGCGCACACGGCATGCAGGTCTTCAGTCTCGCCCGTCTCCGAGATGTCTTGGATCCTCCGGTTGTTTTTGATCCAGATCTCCTGTATCGAGGCGACGGACTCAACGTTGTGGAGAGCAGCCATAATATCATCATCAATGAAGAGACTGGTTTCGCGTATCTGACCAGTCGAGGCTGTGCCGGTATGCACATGGTTGATATCAGTGAGCCGATGGAGCCCACCTTCGTAGGCTGTTCGGAACCAGGGGGCACACACGATGCCCAATGCATCGTCTATCGAGGTCCGGATGAGTCATATCGCGGTCGTGAGATCTGCCTAAGGATGTCCGGGAACCGGTTCCAAATCTCGGACGTGACTGATAAGTCGAATCCGCTCGAGTTGTCGACTGCGTCACATCCTAACCCGGCTTACATGCACCAGGGGTGGGTGACTGAGGATCATCGTTATTTCATCATGGATGACGAGAGCGACGTGATCGCGGGTAATGTTGAGACGACGCGCACCCTGATCTGGGAACTCGACGACCTCGAAGACCCAATCCTCGTAAAAGAATTCTTTGGATCGCTGCCGGCGAGCGCACATAATTTGTACGTGAAGGGAGACTTCACGTATCAGGCGAACTACAGGTATGGTCTCCACATCCTCGATATCTCGGACCCCTTGAATCCGGTCGAGGTCGGCATGTTCGATACATCTCCATTCGAGACAGGACCCGGATTCGGTGGAGCGTGGAGCACATATCCATTCTTCGATAGCGGAACGATCCTCGTGACCAGCATGCAAGAGGGTCTATTCATGCTCAAGAAGAGGGTCCGTCCGGTGTCTTAGGGCGTCCGGTTTAGAGTATTCTTTGACAGTACTTTGATAGGTGGAAATCCCATTTCATTTAGCGTGGATTAGTCATGAAGAAAGGTATCCTCACCCTCCTCTTGGTATCCTTGGCGTGTGCACCCCAAGAGACCAACATCGAGGTTGCAGCATGGGAAGCACAGGCTCAGAACGTCACGATCATCCGTGACGACTGGGGCGTCCCACATATATATGGCGAAACCGATGCGGATGCTGTCTTCGGTATGATCTACGCACAAGCAGAGGATGATTTCAACCGGATCGAGGTGAACTTCCTCAACTCTCAGGGGCGACTCGCAGAGGCTGAGGGAGAGGATGAGATTTGGCGTGATTTGAGAATGAAGCTCTTCATTGACCCGACGGACATGCAGGCCCAATACGAGGTGAGTCCGCAGTGGCTCAAGGACCTGATGGATGCGTGGGCCAGCGGTCTCAACTACTACCTCTACACTCATCCTGAGGTGGAGCCGAGAGTGCTCACCCGCTTTGAGCCGTGGATGGCGCTTACGTTCAGCGAAGGGAGTATCGGCGGAGATATCGAACGTGTGAACCTTGGTCGCCTCGAGGCGTTCTACGGCCAACCGAACAATGCGCGGGCGGCTCTCGATCCCGAGCCTTCGTCCACGACCCTTGCTATGGTGCCCTCTGGGCTTAGCGAACCAGATATGAATGAGGAGCCTACCGGGTCGAACGGCATCGCCATCGCTCCTGCGAACACATCGGCAGGTAATGCTTTGCTTCTCATCAATCCCCATACCTCGTTCTTCTTCCGCGAGGAACTCCACATGGTTAGTAAGCAGGGACTCGACGCTTACGGTGCTGTGACATGGGGCCAGTTTTTCGTGTACCAGGGATTCAATGAGAATGCCGGTTGGATGCACACGTCCAGCGGTGTTGACAACATTGACGAATTCGTCGAGACAGTCGTCGAGCGAGAAGGAACGCTCTACTACCGTTATGGGGATGAGGAGCGTCCTGTGACTGTCCGGCAAGTAACTGTCCCATACAAGACTGATACCGGAATGGCGGAGCGCGAATTTACGGTTTACCGGACGCATCACGGACCCATCGTCCGTGAGGTTGATGGTGCGTGGGTGAGTGTTGCTCTGATGGAAGAGCCAATGAACGCGCTCATCCAGTCATACATGCGGACTAAGGCACAGAACTACGATGAGTACATCGAGGTGATGCGTACCCACACAAACTCGTCCAATAACACAGTTTTTGCGGATTCGGAGGGCAACATAGCCTACCTCCACTCTAACTTCATTCCAGTTCGTGACACTCGCTTCAACTATCTGCAACCGGTCGACGGAAGTGACCCAGCTACCGACTGGCAAGGCGTGCACACCATCGAGGAAACACCGAATGCTGTGAACCCTTCGGTCGGATGGCTACAGAACACGAACAATTGGCCGTTCTCCGCCGCGGGACCGGATAGCCCTAGGCGAGACGAATTTCCAGTCTACGTGCAGCGCAGTGGTGAGAATGCTCGCGGTCTTCACGCGATGCGTGTCCTCGAAGGGAAGACTGACTTCACGCTACAGTCGCTCATCGATGCTGCGTTCGATAGCTATCTAACGGGGTTTGAGGAACTGATTCCTGCCCTCGTAAGGGCCTACGATCAAGCTGATGCATCCAATCCTTTCAAGGCGGAACTCGCTGATCAGGTCAGTATTCTCCGAGACTGGGATCTTCGTTGGTCAGTCGAGTCGATTGCCACCTCGCTTGCCATCTTTTTCGGTGAGGAAACGCGTCGTTTGGACGCCACAGAGCGTGAGTTGCCCCAGCAGCAGCTACAAGCACTCAGTGTGGCTTCGGCCAGGCTCGAGGCTGATTTTGGTAGCTGGCGTACGCCCTGGGGTGATATCAACCGCTTTCAGCGCCTCACCGGAGATATCGTGCAGCCGTTCGACGATGCCGGCCCCAGCACACCGGTCGGCTTCCCCTCTGGTCGGTGGGGATCGTTGGCCTCGTTCGGCGCTCGAGCCTATCCACAGACAAAGAAGTGGTATGGCACGAGCGGCAATAGCTTCGTGGCCGTTGTCGAGTTCGGAGACCAGGTGCGCGCCCGCGCGGTCACTGCTGGTGGGTTGGACAGTGATCCGTCTTCACCGCACTTCAATGACCAAGCAGAGTTGTACGCCACCGGTGACCTGCGGGAGGTTTACTACTATCGGGCAGATGTCGAGGACCACATGGAGAGGGAGTATCAGCCGGGAAACTGACCGGTACCTCACTCAGCAATCGACACTATCTCACACATCCAGTGGAGAAGGGACTAGCGGTGCTCTGCCTCTAGTTTCCCGTCCACGAATACGAACGACGGCACAACACGGTAGTCGAACGGGTGGCCCTCTAGGACGATGAAATCCGCGTCCTTTCCTATCTCGATGCTCCCGATTTGATTTTCGATATTAAGCATCTCAGCTGCGTTCAAGGTTGCCATCCGTAACGCTTCGACCTCTGGAACACCGTTCCTGAATGCCCAAGCGGAATTCAGGATTGGTTCGCCACCGAGACGGCCAATCGGTGACGCTCGCCGCGACGCGCCGGGACCAAAAAAGGCCACCTTGACGCCTGCTTGGCTCAGAATTGCCGGGCCCTCGATACTCCATCCGTCTCCTCCTCCACGGATGTCGGAGGCGTAGCTACCGGAGTTGCCGAGAATGACTCCTACGTCAGCTGCGGCAAGCTCGTCAGCCAGTTTGTAGGCCTCCACTCCTCCAGTGATGACGAGACGTAAGTCATAGTCCTGGGCGATACTCATCGCTTCACGGATTTCCACCACATAATCTGCGTGGATGAGCGCGGGAACCTCCTGAAGTAGTAGAGGGAAGAGGGCCTCATGCCGCTGGTTGTACTCACTGGTGGGGCGTCCCTCAGAGTACTCTAATGCTGCGTCCAATGCTTCTCGGATGCTCATCGAGGCACTATCTAGCGTGAAGGGGATGCCTGATGCATTCGACCAATAGCGGCTCGTCCCGGAAGTCAGCGACATGACCATGCTACTCGGTTCTCGCCTCACCATCTCCTCGAAGTTCAGACCCGGCGTCTTGATCAGGACACCGTTACCTCCGACCAGATTCAGGGTTCCCGGGGTCACGTTGATTGCAGTCACTCCAATCGTGGTGTTCACTCGGTACGAAGGAAACCACGGGTCCACAGCGTAGAGCGCATTCATCTCAGGCACGATCGGTTCAGTGATCTCATCGTTCTGGACTTGCCACTTGAGATCGCCGATCCAGTCATTAGCGAACGCACGCGCGATTATGGTTCCGGGCATGACAACCCGTCCACCTAATTCCATCACTGGCATCCCCGCAGGGGCTGTCCCGCCTGCTTCCACCCGTGTGAACCTGCCTGCCTCGACTACTATTGTGGCGTCCTCTATGGCACCATCACTGACGGTAAAGACGTGGGCTCCTGTGATGGCAAAGGATTCATCATTCGGTCTGATTCCATTCCTAAGAGGACCGAACGGACCTACTTCCCGCGGTTGGCCTCTCTGTCGAATTTCACCTCGCTCATACTCCAGCTGGCCATCAACGAATACCCGCTCGACCCGATCTGCAGTTAAATCCAAGAAGTGTCCATCCAGTAGAACGAGATCAGCATCTTTTCCTATCTCGATGCTCCCGACCCGGTCCTCGAGCATCATCGCTTTAGCCCCATTGATCGTCATGACCTCGAGCGCTTGTTGGTCAGTTAGGCCGTGCCGTGCCAGGAATGCCCCGTACTCTCGGAAGTCTTTGAAGTGTTGGTTGGACATGTCAGTTTGGATGCTGGCGGTGATCCCAGCATCCAGAAACTCCTCGAGCAGGTTTATGGGCTGGGGATCGTTGTAGTACTGAACGATCATCATCGGGCCAATGACAGGGACAATGTTGGTTCCGGAGAGGAGATCGATTAGCGGGAACGCTTCCTCCGCATGCGCGAGCGCTAGGCGATCGCTGAAGCCATACTTCCTCGCAAGCCGCAGCACCATCATGATTTCACTCGGATAGTGTGAGTGAGCGTGGACCATGACCTCACCACGAATAACCGGTAGTAATGCCTCAAGCCGTTCATTGATTTCGGGAGGCTCGGCGGTTCTCCCTTCTTCGTAGGCTTCTTGTTGGGCCATGTAGCGCTCGGCCTGTCGAAAGTAGTCATCCGCGGTCGCATACCAGCCCATAACCGTTTGTGGTGTCTCGCCTGGCCGTAGGTTGATTAGTGGGCGTACCGCCATCTTAAGATCCACGTAAGGCTTGAGAATCATGTCAGGTCCGGGCATGCTCTTCATCTTAAGGGCCACGGACTGGCCGCTTGAAATGATTCCGCTGCCAGAGCGCGTGATCACGGATGTCACACCTCCAGAGAGGGCGACTTGGATCATCGGATCCTCGAGATCCAAGTTCTCGACTGCCCTCCATTCGGGTGTGAAGGGTCCAGGAATCCTTGAGCGACTAGACCTATCCAGCGCCAGGTGTGCATGAGCGTCGATCATGCCAGGAATAACTACTTCTGCCCAGTACTCCTGAGCGTCGGCAGGAGCGTTAACTGACATACCTATCTGTTCAATGAGCCCATCACTGATAAGAATCTCACCGTTCCTGATAACCCCATTTGTGACGGTGTGGATCTCGCCGGCTCGGATCAAGATATTCGTGGATTGGGCAGTAGCAGGATCGGGAACGAAAGCTGCTATAAATCCCAGAAGCAGGAGTGCGATCCGTGGGATCCATCTGGTCCCACTGTCTATGCGCACCAAGGGCACCAGAACTTCTATCGGTCGGATATGGCTCATGATTCTAAAATGAGTCCTAGCTCTTGAACTACGCCAGCGGAGCCACCGTCTCTGGTGTCCCCTACCTTTTTCGCTGCATCTTAGGGTAGTGATGACAAAAGATACTAAGAACTTCCTTTACAAAGCCCTGGTAACAGTTCAGATAACGGCCTTGGTAATGGCTACAGCACTCGTGGTTTTATCCTTTATTGTATGAGGAGAATTAGGCTTGGGTATGGCCTGTTGCTTGCTTCGCTGTTGTTGAGCTTATTGGGTTATCTGAGTTGGTCACAGGGACTCATTACGTTCCTTCCGGGTCTTCTTCTGATTTACGTTCACAAGAAGTAGAGCCTCGATTTGCGACTCAGGTTGTCAGGTGGCAGGCGCTAAAGTGATCGGGCCCTATCTGCTTTAACTGCGGGGTTTCAGTAGCGCAGATGGCCTCCGCACGGGGGCATCGGCTCCGGAAGACACACCCTGAGGGAGGGTTGATGGCACTTGGGATGTCCCCACTCAGCACTGTCCGCTTCTGTTGATGTCCCGGCTCCGGTACAGGGACGGCTGAGAGGAGTGCTTCGGTATAGGGATGATTAGGGTTCTTATACAAGGAGCTAGAGGGAGCGAGCTCCATGATCTTCCCTAGATACATCACGGCCACGCGGTCACAGATGTGCTCTACGACAGCCAGGTCATGGGCAATGAAGAGCATGGTAAGGTCGAGTTGATCCTTGAGATCGCTTAGGAGGTTGATGACTTGGGCCTGGATGGAGACGTCGAGGGCCGAGACGGGTTCATCTGCGACCAGAAAATCTGGGTTTACCGCCAAAGCTCGGGCGATCCCGACTCTCTGGCGCTGACCCCCAGAGAATTCGTGAGGGAACCGGTCCAGTTGATCCGGTGAGAGCCCCACTTGTTCAACGAGCTCAGCCGCACGTTCACGCCTACTCTCCGGCGTGCCGATGCTGTGGAGCGCCAGGGCATGTCCGATCACCGTGCGGACCTTCTCTCGGGGATTCAGGCTGGCGTAGGGATCTTGGAAGATGATTTGCATCCGCTTCCGGAAGCGGCGCATCTCTTTCTTAGGGAGCTCTAGGATATTGGTGCCGTCGAAAATCACCTTACCAGCGGTGGCTTCCTCGAGCCGGAGGACCAGCCGTCCTATGGTGGTCTTACCAGAGCCACTCTCCCCTACAAGCCCGAGAACCTCTCCACGGCGTACTGTAAAGGAGACGCCATTCACGGCCTGGACGTAATTCACCACCCGGTTCAACGTACCTCCCCGGATAGGGAACCGCTTCACAAGATTCTCCGCGCTGAGCAGGTAGTCTGTCACGAGGCAGTCCCTGTAGCCAAATCCAGTTCTTGCCAGCGCATGCAGCGCACTTGGTGCCCGTCGGAAATCAACTCCAGCTGTGGCTGCGTTTCCACGCACTCAGGATTAGCGTGAGGGCAACGGGTGGAAAACCGGCACCCCGATGGTAGCTCGGACAGTGAAGGAACCTGCCCTGGAATGGTTCGGAGACGCTGCGCTCCTTCCGAGCTACCGAGGCGGGGAATCGACTCGATAAGTCCAGCTGTATAGGGCATTCTGGGGTGACCAAAGATTTCCGCTACAGGGCCAGTCTCAACCACTTGCCCTGCGTACATTACTACCACCCTGCGAGCCATCTGGGCGACGACGCCCAGGTCATGAGTAATGAAGATAATGGCCATCCCAAGCGCGGCTTGAAGCTCCTCCATGAGATCAAGGATCTGGGCTTGGATCGTAACATCGAGGGCGGTCGTGGGTTCGTCGGCAATAAGGAGGCTAGGACGACAAGCCAGAGCCATAGCGATCATGGCGCGCTGGCGCATGCCCCCAGACATCTCGTGAGGGTAGTTATCGACGCGCCGCCCCGGTTCCGAGATGCCAACGGTGTCGAGCATTGATATGGCCTGCTCCCGAGCCTCTGAACTAGAGAGACCTTCATGTTGGATCAGTACCTCGGCGATCTGAGCGCCCACGGTGTGAACCGGATTCAGACTGGTCATGGGCTCCTGAAAGATCATTCCAATTTCTTTACCCCGAACGGTTCGCATCTCCTCCTCAGGCAGTTGGGTGAGATCCTGTTTCCCAAGGTGGATTGATCCCCGGGTGATCCGACCGACCCTGGTCGGAAGGAGGCGCATGATAGAGAGTGCAGTCACAGACTTCCCCGATCCGCTCTCACCTACGATGGCGAGCGTTTCTCCAGGGGCCACGGAAAATCCCACCCCGTCCACCGCGACTAATGGGGCACGCCCACCAAGGGTGAAACTGGTTTGGAGATCGCGTACCTCTAGCAGCGGTGGGGTGCTCAACTGCCCACTCCTTCGGGAACGGATCGCCTGAAGCTCACTTTTGACCCAGTTCATCGAGGGCCTGTGCCACACCATCAAGGTGGGTCAGGTGCATCGACGCGTAGTTGGGAGCTAAGACCACTCCATGCCCACCGGCCCGGTAGGTTGCCAGGACTGATCGGTATACAATGTCCCGCGAGCACTTAGCAGTTTCGGGCAAGGTTCGCGGGGCGTCCACCCCGATACCCATGTATACCTTGGCCTTTCCATCGACGCCCCGGAGGGCATCTGCGCACTGACCATGGACGTAGCTGTCCGGATCCATCCCGGTGGCTACCAGTTCATCGAATGGGGCTTCATTTAGGCCCAGAATACGGAACAGCGCACGGGTGGCTTCGTCCGGCTCAAAGTCCCTTAGGATCGTTGTGCGAAAGAAGGAGAGTTCTCTGGACCAAACTTCACCCGCCTGGTGTTGGTAGGTGATGGGTTTCACGAAGTCGGCGTAGAGGGTCTGTTCGGCCCACGGCCACTGAGCGCGCCGGATCGGGTTGAAGTGATTTCGGTTCCACACATTCAGCCCAAACGGAATTTCCGGCTTGCACCACTTCACCAACCCGTAGAGTTCCCGGTCCAGGTCCTTATTCCTCTCAAGCCAGAACTTCTCCCATATGAGGGCTTCGGGGTTGTCCAAGAGCACACGAAAGAAGGTGATGAGTGGACCATCAGGGAACTGTTTACCGGCCGCCGCCTCCTGCATGAAGTCGTAGAGGCGTAGGAGAGCCTGCCGGCATCTTTCCACGTCGATCCCCCGTTCCGTGGCCTCTTTGCGTGCCGGTTCGGAGAAGTCGCCGGGTGTGCCTCCCTGAATCAGCGTGTCGAGGGGCGAGTTCCGCTCATTACACCACATGACTCCGTCTATGGGGTGATTTCGTACCTGGTCCTCAATCATCGAGTGTATCCAGCGTCTGTACCCTGGATTAGAGGTTGAGGGGTCACTACCCAGACGACCGAGGAGGTCAACCTCCATGGCTTGGGCCAGGGTTGGGATCTCTACAGTTCCGGCAGAACCATGCCCGGCGTACTTGAAAAAAGGTTCCATCAACTCGATGTAGACCTTCATCCCCCTCTCGTGTGCCGCAGGGACCACCATCTTGAGGATGTCACGCCCACTGAACTCGGGATCACGGCTCCGGAAGTCAGCCATGAAGGTATCGGTATAGTACCGGGGGTCCGGATCGAAGTAGGCACCTCCGCGCATCTGGTAGGGTTCCGGGACTCCGTGATCGGGCCACCCGTCGAGTTCATGGCTGATCGAACGACCCGACTTGAGTCCCAGCCAACTCACCGTACCCAGCATCAAGACGTTGATCCCCACTCGGTCTTTAAGCGTGTCCAAGACCGTATCCACGCCCTCATCCACAAAGCTTATGGGACTGATTTGGATGCCGACGAAGCGGCCCTCAGATGCTGGCGTGGTCATGTCATAGATCGGGTGAAGGAGGCGATGCGTTCCATTGCTTCCTGGATCAATGGTAACGGTTGGAGATAGCTAATCCGGATGTAGTCGGTGCTGGTGTCCCCGAACATGGTGCCGGGGAAGAGCATTACTCCTGTTTCTTGGAGGAGTCGTTCGCAGAACAGTGGGGATGGGAGTCCCGACGACGAGATGTTTGTGTAGACGTAGAAGGCACCCCCAGGATGACCGTAACTGAAGCCGGCCTCATTTAGAGCTGGCATGAGCCAGGCCCGACGTTCGGCGTACTCCTCGATCATTGCGTCGACTGGTTCCTGAGGGCCTGTGAGTGCAGCCAAAGCAGCATGCTGGCTGATGGTGCAGGTGTTGATGGAGAGAGTGTGCCGGGGCTCGGTCAACATTGACACCAGTTCCTCAGGGGCAGCGAGGTACCCGACCCGCCAACCTGTCATGGAGTACGTCTTAGAGAAGCCATTAAGTGTGACAGTCCGTTCCCTCAGCCCTGGCAGCGTTGCGATGGAGAGGTGCTCGTTCGGTGCGTAGATCATCCTCCCGTAAATCTCATCAGCCACGATGATGAGATCATGTTCAATAGCTAGTTCAGCGATCGCCCGAATGGCTTCTGGAGGTGTAACTGCCCCAGTGGGATTGTTGGGGGAGACCAGGACGAACATCCGGGTGCGGGGGGTGATGCGTTTCTCAATTTCTGCCACGTCGAGCGCAAAGTCGTCCCGCTCGAAAGTCGGGACCGGGATAGGTGTGCCTCCGCAGAGGCCCACTGCCGTATCATACGTGGTGAATCGGGGGCTCGTGATGAGGACCTCGTCGCCTGGAGAACAAAGCCCAAGCATAGTGAGCATGATGCCTTCCTGGGCTCCAGCCGTCACCACGATCTCGTCTGCACCATAATCGAGTCCGTACCGGGCTCCGAGATTGTCCGCGATGGCCTCTCGCAGTGCCGGAATTCCGGTGGGTCCAGTGTAGTGGTGATGGTTCGCGTCGAGAGCGGCTTTTGCGGCCTCCACGATATGCGCAGGCGTGTGGAAGTCCGGGTCCCCGCGGCCCAGCGCGATGACATCGGTTAGACCAGCAGCGATATCGAGCATCCGGGTACGGAAGGCGCCGTCTTCCTCGACGATGCGCGGAGCCAGGCGGGAGGTCAGGAGGCTCAACCGTGCATCCTCCGACCGCCGACAAAGGTTGTGGTCACCTTTTCGAGAGCCCCTAGCTCCTCGTCGGGGCGACCATCCACCACGATGAGGTCGGCAGCCTTGCCCACCTCCAGCGTGCCGACAACGTCTTCCATTCTCGAAACCCTCGCCGCCCGGATAGTGATCGAGGCGAGGGCGTCCATATTGTCGGTGCACACCCCAGTCTTCACCATAAAGGTGAGTTCTGGAGCGATCACATCGTGCTCAACTGCCGGGCTGCCTGCGTCTGTCCCGAAGACGATTGGGACTCCTGCGCGCGCAGCCTTAACCAGCCCCTCGTAGCGTTCTGGGTTGGCCACGGCCTTCTTCCGCTCCTCGATTTTCCATTCCGGGATACCGAATTGGCGAGCGATCTCAGGTTGGCTCTGTTGCACCAGGGGCGCGAAGGTGGTGACCACCGGGATCTCTTTCTCGATCAGAAGTGCGACGGTGGAGTCCGACATCGAACCACCATGTTCGATGCAGTCCACCCCGAAGCGTGCAACTCGCTCGATGCAGGCATCGTAGGTAGCGTGTGCGGTGATGGGAAGGCCGTTCCGGTGAGCCTCGTCGATGACGGCCCCTAGCTCCTCGTCAGTGAACTCGAGGGTGTCATGACAGGCCATGATTTTGATGAGATCAGCTCCTCCCCGCACCTGCTCCCGGACCGCGCGCCGCATCTCATCCGCACCGCTGGCCTCCCGACAGACCCAATAGGTATGCCCTCCCGTCTGGATGATGGCTGCTCCACAAACTTTCAGTCGCGGTCCCGGAAAGATTCCCTGTTCAACCGCCTGTTTGGAAAAGAGGTTCATCTCGTGGAACCCGAGGTCCCGGACCATGGTGACTCCCGCACGCAGGCT
>CEUS01246147.1_pt1 | contig 15061 bp, 10 predicted proteins | sample 427031 | NCBI WGS metagenome assembly CEUS01 (sample SAMEA2622837, study PRJEB7988) | marine metagenome | biome: marine biome (ENVO:00000447); feature: marine epipelagic mixed layer (ENVO:xxxxxxxxx); material: "saline water (ENVO:00002010), including plankton (ENVO:xxxxxxxx)" | depth 140 m | reverse complement strand
CCGATCGTGGGCGGCGTGATGGGAGCCCTGCTGTTCCAGGCGGTCGATGCCGTGTTCCTGGGCTAAGTGGAGGAGTGAGAGCGCGGGCTCAGTGCCTGACCCTCGCCACACCGATGTTGTAGTTTGCCACGAGAAACACACGCAAGAAGACACCACATGCACCCGAAGGTCGTCCCGCTGCGGGGCCCCAGGGGACAAAAGTTGTCAGCCGAGGTTCAGCTGTGGCCACTGTCCACATCGCCATTCCGGTTCAGGACGAGCTCAAATGCCTTCCCGCCTGCCTCGACGCGCTTCAGCGACAGGAGGGCGTGCGATTTGTCACGTGGTTATGCGTAAACCAACCGGAAGCGTGGCAACATGAGCCGGATCGACGCCCCGTGTTTGAAGCCAACCAGGCCTGTCTCCATCTGCTTGCCGACGTCACGGACCTCGACCTCCGCATTATCGATCGCTCCTCACCGGGCCGGGGCTGGCCACCGAAGCGGAGCGGTGTCGGGCACGCGCGAAAGGAGTTGATGGATGCGATCTGTGAGGAGGCCGCCCCCCAGGATATCATCGTAAGCCTCGATGCTGACACGCTGACGCCCCCGGGTTATCTGCGATCCCTTATCGTCTCCTTCAACCGGCACCCGGCTGCCTGTGCCATCGCCGCACGTTACTACCATCCACTCACCGACGACGGAGCCGTCACCCGCGCGATGCTGGGTTACGAAATCTACATGCGCTTCTATGCGCTCAACCTCTGGCGAATCGGGTCTCCCTACTCCTTCACTGCGCTCGGCTCAGCCATTGCCGTGCCTGTTTCCGTCTACCGAAAAGTGGGCGGGCTAACGCCTCGAACCAGCGGTGAGGATTTCTACTTTCTGCAGAAACTGACCAAACATGGACGGGTACTCCATTGGACCGCCGCCCCGGTTGCCCCCGCGACCCGAAAGTCCTGGCGTGTTCCCGTCGGGACGGGGCAAGCCATCGCCGCCGCCTGCAAAGGCGAAGACTCCGACCGCTATCCACTCTATGCTCCGGAACTCTTCGACCGGATCAGCCGCACCACCAAGGCCTTCCCCGAACTGTTTGCCGGACCGGTCGAAACGCCGCTTGACGAATTCCTCCGGGACAAGATCAGCACCGACGATCCATGGCAACCGCTGCGCGATAATCACACGACACTGGATCGATTTGTCCGCGCCTGCCACGAGCGGCTCGACGGACTCCGCATTCTGCAATACCTGAAGGCTGAGTATCGTGAAGCGCCGACCGACGACCGGGCCACGCTGATAGACTGGCTGGACCGGTACGGGTGCCAGTTTCCCGGAACCGAAACCGAGGCTTCACACGTGCGGGCCCTGCTTAACGAGCGCATGCTGGCCGATCTGAGCACTTCTGAACTCGACGCGATACGCCGGGTGCTTTTCCAAATGGAAGATCGCTATCGTCAAGAGGACGATCTGGAGGGCTGAGTCACCCCATCCCGTTGATCCCATCCTGTTCCAATGTTCTGCTCGTCCTGAGTTGCGGGCCGTGGGGTGCAGGAGCAGAATCAGAGCATGAAGAAAACCCTGCTGCTCGTGTTCGCTTTAGCGGTTATGCCCATTGGGGTAAGTGCGCAAAGTCCGATTGTAGAGTTTTGGCGTGCTCGCGCTGAGAAAGGAGATGCGCTTGCACAGTTAAATCTTGGGGTTATGTACGAGAATGGCCGAGGCGTACCCGAGGACGATGCAGAAGCGGTTCGCTGGTTTCGGTTAGCCGCCGAGCAAGGGAATGCGTTTTCCCAGTCCAACCTCGGGGTCAAGTACCTCAATGGCGAAGGAGTCCCACAGGACGATGCGGAGGCAGTGCGCTGGTGGAGGTTAGCTGCTGAGCAAGGGTATGCGAATGCCCAGTTTATGCTCGGGGTTATGTACCGCTTTGGCACCGGCGTGCCAGAGGACAATGTGCTTTCCTTTATGTGGTGGAATCTTGCGGCGGCCCAAGGAAATGAGAATGCGCAGGAGAATAAAAACATCGCAGAGCAGCAGATGACTCGCGAACAAGTGGCCGAAGCTCAACGGATGTCCCGCGAGTGGCTAGCAGAGCACGGCAACTAGCCCCAACCCCTCCGTGGCATTCAGCCCCTTGCTACCGCAGGGTGGCGCCTACGGAGCGGTGACCTGGATCGGGACGCTGTTTGGGTTGCCTTCGCTTTGTTTGCCATTACCAAGCTCTCCTGTCCGATTGCTACCCCAACAGTACGCGTCACCCGCCATCGTTACGCCACAGGTGTGCTGATAGATACCAGTTATTGAAGCCCAATTATGCCCACCACTGATCTCGGTCGGGGCCGGTCTTGCGGTGGTTGATCCATCACCGATCTCACCAAAGTCATTTCCCCCCCAGCAGTATCCATTGCCTGCTGTCGTCATCCCGCAGGTATGAGCGGTGCCGCCGGCGAATGAGGTCCAACTGTGCCCACCACTGACCGCGACCGGGACACTGCTGTTAGAGAAGAAGCCGTCACCGATCGAGCCATTTTCATTGTTACCCCAGCAGTATCCGTCGCCTGCTGTCGTCACGCCGCAGGCGGTTGCACTGGCGGCAGTGATTGAAGCCCAGCTATGCCCACCACTGACCGCGACCGGGAGGCTAATTGGCATGTCGCTGACGTTGCCGTCACCGAGTTGGCCATAAAAATTGTTACCCCAGCAGTATCCATCGCCTGTTGTCGTCACGCCGCAGGCGTACGAACCATCGCCAGTGATCGAAGCCCAGGTATGTCCACCACTGACCGCGACCGGGACATTGCTGTCGTCGGTTGATCCGTTACCGAGTTCACCTTTTAAATTGTTTCCCCAGCAGTATCCATCGCCCGCTGTCGTCACGCCGCAGGTGCTCATCTGTCCGCTATTGATTGAAGCCCAAGCATGTCCACTGACCTCGACTGGGACATTGCTGTTGGTATTTGATCCGTCACCGCGTTGGCCAAATTCACCCAACCCCCAGCAGTACGCTTTACCTGCTGTCGTCATCCCGCAGACATGAGCGTCACCGCCACTTATGGAAGCCCAGGTATGTCCACCACTGACCTCGACCGGGACGAAGCTATCGGTATTTGATCCATCACCGAGTTGGCCATCCATATTGAAACCCCAGCAGTACGCTTTACCTGCTGTCGTCATCCCGCAGGTATAATGGCTGCCGCCGGTGACTGAAGTCCATACAGTGGCCGCGGCCACGGTCACTGTTGTGGTCGCACTCGCCGATCCGGACGCTGCGGTAATTGACGCTGTGCCGTTTGCGACAGCTGTAACCAGACCAGCAGACGACACCGTCGCGACGGCAGCGTTTGATGTCGCCCACGTTACCGTGGCACTCGCCATCGTAGCGCCGTTCTGATCTTTGACTGTGGCCGTGAGTTGGGTGGTAGCAGTTAGCGAGGCAAAGGTGAGTTGGGAATCAGATAACTCGACGCTCGTCGCCACCGGAGTAGGTGTGGAAGTCGTAGGTGTGGAAGTCGCGGTCTCGGTCCCAGAACTCGGGCTTGTCGTGGTATCACCGCCGCACGCAGTCAACAACAGAACTGTGCCTACTAACCCTCTATATAAGCGCATACAAAAGACCTGTGGTCTTAAAGTGTTGAGGGCGTGTCGGTAGGGACTGCCCGAATGAGTCATTCTTTCAAAGCTATAAAATATAAAGAAATGACCTATGCGGCGTATCTAACGAGGTATTATTGGAATTAGGGGGCCGCGCACCCAGGTAGTAGGGCCTAAGGCCCAAGTTCAAGTCGTAGCGGGTGCACATATCTCACAAACGCAGAAAATGTCGCCCCTTTTCGGTTAGTGCTGCTTAGTGGTGGTGATACCATCACCATAACCTTATATACAAGAACAGCGATTAAGCTGTGCCTGAGTCCTTTGTTGTCAAATACCAACCAGGGGGTCGTCAAATGCTTGGAAAAATTCTCATCTATGGATCAGTTATTATTGCGGCATTGGCGACCGTTGCTCCGGATCTGGGCGTGCCCTTCGCGCTCGTCCTAGTGGTGTTGGGCCTCGTCAGTGGTTTTGTCGCTCCGATCACAGATGTGACGACTCGAATCGCCTATTACGTACTCGCGGTAGCGCTGCCAGGGATCGCTGATCAGGCAGACGCGATTCCCGTAGTCGGGATGTACGTAAATGGCTTTTTAGACCAAATGGCTGTCGTCATAGCTGGTGTTGCTATTGCGAGTGTCTTACTTGCTTTGATGGGTCAGCTTAGGGACGCCTGAAGCAAGTAAACAAGAAAGCGGATTATCTAGCACTCTTTGTTTAAAGCGCTGGTTGAGTAACCGTCTGCCCAAGTAGAAAGAAGGGTTGCGGGGTTACGTCCAGCAGTATAAAACGAAGATATATGAGACCCTGTGAGTTCACATGCGCTTGCAGGGTCTCTTCCTAACCGTCGATTGGTCTTGTTGGTCGCGTGGGAAAAGAGTCTAGTTAAAAGAAGGGCTTTTCACGTCAACTGAGTGTATAGTTCGATCTAACGTTACTGGCTGAAGACTTCCCGGACATACGGAGAAAGCTGTCACTATGCGTCACCGATTTACAAAGAGTCTTAGCATTCTAATCCTTACTCTATTCTCACTTACTTCGGCACTACAGGCCCAGCAAGGTTCCATAAGAGGCCAGGTGACCGATCAAAGCACAGGCCAACCACTTGCTCAGGCCCAAATTCAGGTCGTGGGTGGAGGTGAGTCGGGCGGTGTCTTATCAGATGCTCAGGGCAACTTCACTTTAAATGTAGCCTCAGGGTCTTACTCGATCGTCTCCGTTTTGATTGGATATGAGACAGTGAGAATCGATGGCATCTCAGTTAACGCAGGTGGGACCGGTGAAGTCACGGTAGAGATGATCTCGACTGCACTCTCTCTTGCGCCCGTGAGTGTTACAGTGAGCCGTAGCCAGGAGCCGAGCACGCTCGCCGCACCCGCCCACGTGAATGTTGTAACCGCGGAAGAGATCTCGCAGATCGTGTCTACCTCGACAGCTGATTTCCTGAAAGGGTTGCCAGGTGTAGACGTTTCTCAGGTTGGGATCAATCAGAGCAATACGGTTACACGGGGTTTTAATAATGCATTTTCAGGGAACCTCCTCGTGCTGACTGATTACCGCTACGCGCGGGTCCCTTCAATCAGGCTCAATAACTACAACTTACACCCAACCACCCCGCTGGATATTGACCGTGTCGAAGTAGTGTTAGGGCCAGCCGCTGCACTCTACGGCCCCAACTCGGCAAACGGGGTGATGCACATCATCACCTCGTCACCGATCGACAAACCCGGAAGTAGGGTGAGCCTATCCGGTGGTAATCAGAACATGCTGCGAGGTGTCTTCCGGCATGGCATGGCGTTCAACGAGAAAATCGGATTCAAGGTTTCTGGTCAGTACTTCCGCGGTACCGATTTTGCATACACTGATCCAGTTGAAGCTGCTGCCGCAGTTGCGAACCCGACCAGTTCAACCATCGGTCGTCGCGACCTCTTCTCGTCGCATTACGGGGGTGAAGCACGGCTTGATATTCGCCCCTGGGACGATCCAAGTGATGAAATCGTCTTTACCGCTGGGACGAAGACCCTCGCTAGTTCAATTGAGCCGACCGGGATCGGTGCGGGTCAGGCAAAAGACTGGACCTATAACTCCGCTCAGGCACGCCTCAATAAGGGCGGCTTATTCGCTCAGGCGTTCCTGAACAAGAGCAGTGCAGGAGACACGTATCTCCTCCGTACAGGCAATCCTATCGTCGATAATTCCGTCACGTTTGCGGCACAAGGACAGTACAACTTTGACATCGGTGGAAGGTTCAACGCCACCGCGGGTGTCGACTACTCGCACATCACTCCAAAGACCGGTGGTACGATCAATGGTGCGAACGAAGACAACGATATAACAAAGTTGACGGGTACCTATCTGCACACGACCACCGCGTTGACTGACCAGCTCGACTTTGTCTCGGCTATCCGAAGGGATACGCACAATTGGCTTGAAGATCCCTTCCTCTCACCGCGTGTCGGACTTGTTCTGACGCCAGAAGAGGGTCACTCGTTCAGGGGTACGTACAACCGGTCTTTCAGTACGCCGTCGAGCAATAACCTGTTTCTCGATATTGTCGCTGGGAACATGCCGATTACTTCGAGCGTGGCTTATAGCGTTCGGGCATCTGGCATTCCAACTACAGGATACACGTTCAATAACTCCTGTCCGGGCGGGCTCAATAGCCACTGCATGTACTCGGCTTTCGCGCCTGGCACTCGGCTTCCAGCGAACGGAGCTGCACTCTGGGACAACGTTTTGGTGCCGTTAGCTCTTACCAACACGACACTGCAGGCAACGTTACCCCTACTGGGCCTGAATGCAGCACAGTTTGCGGCGATCGTGGGAAGCCCCCAGGCGGGCGACCTCAGCTCAACCATGATGCAGTTCGATCAGACAGATCCATCGACCCCATTCGTTGCCTCTACCGGTCCGGTGGGAGTGCCGCGTCTACAGTCGACTGCGATGACGACATGGGAAGTTGGATACACTGGTGTAATAGCAGATGCGATCCGGTTTGATATCTCCGGATATAACAATCGGTATAAGAATTTTATTGGTCCTCTGAAGACTCTGACGCCCAGTGTCTTCATTGATGGAACCTCAGTAGCCAACTATCTCGTCACCCGTCTTACGGGTGCGGGAGTTCCTGCGACAGTCGCCACCCAACTTGCAGGCGCTATAGCGCCTACGGCGGCCCAGGTGCCCCTGGGTACGATTTCACCGGATCAACTGTCTAATTCAAACGTGATGCTGACCGCGAAGAATTATGGAGCATTCAGCATTTTCGGTGTCGATCTAGGTATGGTCGCGTATCTCTCCGAAAAACTCAGAATCTCGGGGTCATATTCACGTGTTAGCGATGAATGTTACGACGCTAACGCAAATGGTAGCTGCTTGAACGCCGAGGATATCGCCCTTAATGCACCCACGAATAAAGGCTCACTCGGGATCGACGTTGATGACAAGGTGTCGGGTCTTTTCTACGGTGGCCGAGTCAGGATGAGTGGCGGCTTCCCTGTAAACTCAGGTGTCTACAGTGGAGTGGTTGAGTCGTTCAACGTTGTAGATGTAAACGCTGGTTATACACTACCAGGAACCGGTGCCACGATATCCGCAACGGTTAACAATGTGCTCAATAATAAACACAGAGAATTTATTGGCGTTCCTGAGCTTGGGACGCTGGCGCTTCTTCAGGTGGAGTTCGAGTTCTAGGCTAGGAAGCACCGAGTAGCTCTAATAGAGAGAGCCCTAGGCAATAAGTTGTTATCTGCCTAGGGCTCTCTCTATTAGATCGCTCTGTTATTCGATTACGATGAGCGCGGAAGCGACGAGTGTCTGATTCTGAGCGACGATCCTTCCGGTGACCGTATACGTACCAGCCGGTAGTCGAGGGCTGATCTGCTCGCGGTAAGCCAGGACTTGACTAGGGCCTACCGTCTCCTGTCCCAGCATCTGCATAAACATACGATCTTCGCTCCACGACCAAACAATTTCAGCTGGGCCTCTGAGGATAGTGAAGTCATATCTTTGACCGGTCGAGAAGTTGAGTACCAAGGCTTGATCGGAGCTGTTTTCTAGCTCCAGCGTCAATTCGATCAGGTCTTCAGAGGCGTAGGTCTGTCTGTCAGTGGTTACAGAGACTACTTCTTGCGCATCGCTGACTGGCTGAGGTCCTTGCAGGACCTGTTCGCCTCCAACGCCACCGCATGCCAAGAGCATGATGAAAGCGGAGCTGTATAGCGATCTACCTAAAGCTAGCAAACTCCGGTCCTCTCAAGAGTAAGGCGCTGACTTTCTTCGCTAGCGCCTGGCGGGTACCTCTAAACTCAGCGAGTAAGTCGAGACAGGCTCTTGCTGGAATTCCTGGCCTGCTGCCACCTGTTCGAGCACAATTTGGTATCGGTCGAGTTCGGAGGGGTTCGGGACCCAGACTTTAGCGACCACATCATTAGTCAGATCCCCGACAAGAAGGACCCTCAGCCGCTCAGGGGTCTGGACATTGGTGAACACCCTATGGTTCTCGGAGGCGACGGAATCAGCCGGTCCTCCAACAACTTCGAATAACAGAGCTTCCGAATTGCCGGGGTCTCCCGTGAGGCGGACATCCAGCCAGCCGGGAGGTGAAATTTCCGGGAGGCTCAGGCTGCCTGCCTCATCGTTATCGCAAGCCGCTAGCGTAGAAACTACGATCATAAATGATGTTCGGAATGCTCGGCGGTTCATTGAGTTGCCTTCCGTCCCGTGTTGCCGGGGAAAAGTCCAGCTCTGTGTAGGAGAGAGAGCAGATCTCCCAGGTTATAAACTCCATCACCATTGCCCCGGCGATCGAGTTGTAATTTCTGCGCAGGAAGCAAGTTCGGGGTCCCAAGCAGCTCTTGGATGGCCAGCAATGGATCTACGTTCGGGTAGACCGGGAATCCAGAGGCGTCTACTCCGAGGACCTCACTCAAGTAGAAATCACTGACCGAAGTATCGGCTCCGCTGCCTGACCCGGAGTCGAGTTCGAGTGTAAGCACAGGTTGAGTACCTGGAGGGAGCGGGGAGTTGTCCGTGCTATAGATCATGAAACTTGAACTTGTTGCCCCAATGCGTTTGACGAGTTCGAACCCGTCGTCTTCAAGTAGCAGGTGTGCGTCCGAGACGCGTGACGGTCCGTGTCGGATGCCCAATTGAAGCCCGACTACACCAGCAGGAATATCAGCTAGGAGAGCACTGCCTGATACTGGGAGCGATTGTACCGCTACGTCTAGGTCTCCTCCATCGGACACACGTCCCTGCTGCTGTTGACCTGCAGCCAGCAGGGGGGCCGCCAGCGAAGCGTTTCCGATAGAACGACCGAGAACGATGTTTATAGTACGAACGATATCAATCACGTTGAGGATTTCGTCACGGTATGTGTCTGCGACGGCAAGTTGCAGGCCACTGGCCTCGGTACGTCCCAGGTAGAAATCGATCATACTCACAATGTCGGCTACATCAACGGCGCCGCTGAAGTCGACATCGGCATTCAGAAGATCTCTCGTCTCCAGTTTTCCACTACCGCCAAGACCAGTGATCATGGGGTTGCCAACAGAGTCGGCTAACGTTCCCTGCACGAGACTAAACGGAACTACCACCGCTATATCCGGCAACGAACCCGACCGATCAGAGCCGGTTTCCGTAACTTGTACAAACGCTCCATCCGAAACGTATAAGTCGTCACGTAACGGGAATCGATACTCGATAATTGCGGAATCCCCTGCGGCGATACTCCCATCGCCTGAAGTATTGACCAGGGTGCCCGTGAGCACATCGGTGTCCGTATTAACTTCAACGATATGGGTGAGCCCTGACTCTAGTAACCGTCCGGTGACTGCACTCCTAAAGAAGGAGACTGGGTTCTTTCCGGTAAGGTTACTGCTGCTTCCCCAGCTCAGCTGATAGCTGAGTCCGAAAACTTCCTCGTTATTTCGAAGTTTAAGGTTGACTACGGCCGTATCGTTTGAAGCGTCCAGGGCAAAGTCTAATCCTAGGACGGCATCCGCATCTCCGATTAACCGAACATCATCGACGTACCATCCATCCGCCGTGGCCATCCGATCGGATGTCACTCGGAATCGGAAGATGACCGTTTCTTGGCCTGCGTAATCCGCAAGAGTCACCGATTCGCTCGTCCAAGAGGTAGCCTGGCCCGTATACTTCTTTAGCTCAGTCCAGGCACCATCTCCCGTGCTTATTTCCAAATATCCGAAGTCCCAACCATTTTCGAAATCATATCGATGATCAAACTGGAAGGCCGGGTTCCGAACACCTTCTAAGCTAAGCGGGATCGTCTCGAGGCTCGAGTCTATATTGTTGGCATACTGACCACCGGGACTGTCTGTCCAACTCCAGCTGCCGCCCAATGGGGCGGTAGCATCTGAGGGGCTAAAAGTTGTCGAAGTTCGTGCCCAAGGAAGATCAATATTCCACAGATCCCTACTGGCTATACTTTCAGCACCATCTGCGAAGAGCTCCTGGACCAAGCCGGTTTCCCCGCCCGTAGAATTAGATAGCCCGGACTGGTTGCTGACATTGTCCTTACTCTTCAGGATGAAGTAGTACGAGGTTTCGGGGTCAAGCCCGATCACGATAGCGTCCTGGGATGTTCCTGCTAACGCAGGGTAGGGCAACCCCGTAGCCTGCATTGCTGCGTCGAACTCAGTATCATTTGTTATCGGTGTTGTGGCGTAACGCAGATCGTAGCCACTTGCGGTCCCTACCGCTCCGTCATCTCCCGGAGCGGTCCACCGTAACGTTAGTGCCGTACCTCCGAAGGGAGTGACAGAACCTGCCCCGGGAGAAGCGTCTGGAACCACCCTCAGATCAGCTACGGCATTGGGGGCTATTGAATCATTGTCGAGCGCGTTATACGCGTTTAGCCGCCGACCGCTAACCGATGTTCCTGCGAGCCCACTGGGCGCATCTCCACTCCACATCAGACGCTCCTTCACCTGCAAGTGCGTCAATTCGGGAAACGCCGAATAGATGAGCGCCGCGACTCCGGTAACGTGGGGCGTTGCCATCGAAGTCCCGCTCATCGATTTGTACTCTCCCTCCGGGATAGTACTAAGGATAGCAGACCCAGGAGCTGCCAAATCGGTGGTGGTCAGACCGTAATTGGAAAAGCTCGACATAGAATCGTTGCGGTCTGTGGAGTTTACTGAAACGATGTTGTCCGATGGATAAGCCGTAGGGTAGGAAGGGGTACCGTCAAGATCCTGGGCTGAGTTCCCTGAGGCGGCGATAAACAGCAGGCCAGCGTCACCTGACGCCTCGATCGCGTCTTCGAGAGCCGCCGAGCGTCCGCCGCCGCCCCAACTATTGGTGGTCATTGTGGCTCCGTTGGCCACGGCGTAATTGATCGCGTCTACTGCGTCTGAAGTGGATCCGCTGCCCTCGAGGAACTTGAGGCTCATGAGCTTCACGTTCCACGCAACACCGGTAACGCCCAGAGCATTGTCCGAGACGGCGGCGACTGTGCCAGCTACGTGCGTACCATGGTCGTCAGCGGTCGGAGAATCGTAGACGCTGGCATCATCGTTCTTGAAATCCCAACCGTAGATATCGTCGATGAACCCATTGCCGTCATTGTCGATCGTATCACCCGCTATCTCGCCCGGGTTAACCCACATATTCGCTTCTAGATCCGGATGACTCCAATCGATTCCGCTATCGATCACCCCAACGATGATCGTGTCATTTCCCGTGGTCAGATCCCAAGCCTCCGGTGCGTCGATATCCGCATCGACAGTTCCACTACTCTGACCAGTGTTATGCAGTGCCCACTGTTCACTGTACCTAGGATCGTCAGGTGTCGTGGCAAACGCCCGGGGAGGTTCTCGGGCATTCCCGAAAGACTCCTTCGTGGACGGCGCCAGGCCTTCGATAGGGTATAGGAGATAATCGGGCTCTGCGTATTCGACACCGATTTGTCCATTGTACCATTCAACGATCTCATCAACCTCCCAACCCTCCGGGAGCGTCAGGACTTCTGCGTTGATGAGTGGTAGTTGCTTGATTACCTGAGCATCAACCGCTGCACGAAGTTGCGCACCCCTATTCTCGGGTGTCCCAGATCGGTACTTAACGATCACACGGCCGGGCACGAACTCAGCGGTTTGGGCCAGAACTACCGTTGGCAGAGAAGGGCTGACTAGCAGCGCTCCGGCCAGCAGGGTAAGTGTCAGCCTATGCCCCATTCCTACCAAGCTTGATGAATATTCCATTATCGTATCGCGAGCACTCCGTCCCACACAGCTACGTCCACAGGGTTCCCGTCCTGGTTAGCAACTTCGACGTCTGAAATAGTTAGCGCTAAATCTTGCACTGCCGCCGTCGCGCCCACAGAAGTATAGATATTAATGACTATGCCACTTCCTAGCGGGATCGGATCGCCACTCAGGTCGACTAAAATAACATTCAGCTGTCCCCCGGCCGGCATCTCAAAAAAAGGAGTCGAAGGTGCCCGGCCTTCGGAGCTGAGAGAGTCTACGGTCAGCACTTCTGGATCGAAATTGAGAGAAAATTGCACGCCACCAAAACCTTGAAAGCTAGTGAGGCCAATTGGTACGACGTGTTCGGTCGCACCCGGCGCAGAGGTCGAGTTGACGACGAGCAATGTGTGAGGGGCTTCCGGGAACGTGACGGTAACGGAATCGGATTGAGAACGGGTGCCGGTTCGGTCAGCTACCTGACCGGTTATTGTCAGGTCGCCGGCTGGGAAGGCATGTAATCCCTCGTCTCGAAGCTCTGCAGTCGTATCACTGAAAGTGAACAGTTGACTGAAGTTCTCTCCCGCTTCGGCACCTTCGGCCTGGGTTCCGTCTTGTGACATTAATGCAATTAATGGTTTGTCCGCGACAAAGGTAAGGCCACTCTGATCGATCTTTCCGGCAACGTCGCTGAACTGACCCGCGATGACGAATCCAGGCCACACCAAAACATCACCGTCGGTCGGCTGGGTCATGGTAAAGCTCGGTTCCGTACCGGACACTTCAAATTCAACTGTTTCGGCGTGCGCGTTGCCTGCAGAGTCGGTCACACTGAGAGTTAGAGTATTCGCACCCAAAGGGAATTCGGCCTCGAGTGATGCGTTGTAGCTAACAGTATCTGGCCCGACTACAAGAGATCCGCCTCCTGCTGTTGTCATGAGATTGCTTCCGGCATCAACGCCACCGATAGAAGCACCACCACCGAGAGCGCGGTCATTCGTTACTGAGATCACCTCGATCCCGCTGGAGTTATCATCAAACCCAAACGCAATGTTGACCCTGAAGTCGCCGTCGGTATCGAACAATGAGTCGCTCGGATGTTGGACGGAGAGGGTTGGTGCCACATCGTCGTGTGTAACGCTCAGGGCGAGTGGCGTACTGCCGAGCCCGGTCGGGGCGGTCGCCGTGATTGTGAGGCTATTCGCTTGATTGAGGTTGAGAGGTACTGAAACCGTAAATGCACCCTGTGCGTTCGCGACGGCAGTAGCAGCAGCAGAGCCGCCATTGACCGTGACGGTAGAGCTGCCGGTCGTCGAGCCGGAAAGTGAAAAGTCGGCTTGGTTGGTATAACGAGGGGAAGCAGCGAGCTGCAGATGAACTACGACTGGTGTGTTAGAAGTCCCAGAGTTTCCACTACCTGGCTCAGAAGGACTTCCTCCGCATGCAACCATCACGACCAAGACGAACAGATATGAATTTCGCAGTGCAGTCTGCCTATTGTTTTCAGAATGCAAATCTAGGACCTAATCAAGCAGCGTATGCTTTAGCTTGAAAGGCGTGCAACTCGGTTCAGGGTGTTAACAATTCGAGGGGCACGGAACCACCCATCTCAAGGTAGCCACGCGGATTGGGATGGATTCCGTCGCAATCGAATGTTGGGGCGATGCGATCGGGATCGTCCGGGTCCCGCACGACGGTGTCAAAGTCTAGCACGCTGTCGAATGACCCTGTATTACGGATCCATTCGTTTACCTCTCGACGAATATTGCTTTTCTCGGGTGTCCATCCCGTATTCGTACCGCTTGCGGCCCGGTTGTGCCGTGGAATGATCGTGGTGCCAATAACCATCAGGCCCCGTGCCCTGATGCGTTCTGCAATCTCCTCCATTCCCGCTATCAGTGCGGCCGCTGAGACTTCGCGCCGGATGTCATTGGTACCCATGAAAAGGACGACGTGCGTGACGCCCTCGTGTGAGAAGACGTCGCGCTCCAGCCGCTCGAGGCCTGGTGGGCTGTTCGGGGGTGGCTGGAGCCCTTCGCTGGTTACCGTATTGCCGCTGATCCCTTCGTTCACCATAGCGGGATGTGCGTTAGGCGATGCCAAATAAAGCCGGGCGGCAACCCAGTCCTGCCACCGGTCGTGAGCGTTAAGCGTGCTGCAGACACCATCGGTAATCGAATCGCCGAAGCCTACGATTGAACCAGTGGCCGATTCGGTAAGGACGTCAATCGACTTGAGCCAGAAGGTAGACGTTGTCGTACCAGTAAAGGGCTCTGACGATTGGGTGTTGGTCACATTGCCGGACCCGTTGTCGCTCAAATAAGACGTCACATACGCCTGGCTATGCTGGCTAGGTTGGACATTGGTTTCCGGTATATAGAGGCTTATGGCTAGATCTTGGCGAGCCATGACGTTCATCCGAATAGGATCGCTCGTTACTGTGCCCCCTACTGGGATAGTCACACTTCCCGAACTGCCGAACCGAATCTGACTGTTCGAGCCTGCCGTGAGTCCGGCTCCGCGCATGACGGGACCGATGTAGGCCTCCCCGATAACGAGTGGCGTTTCGCCGAAAGTGTTGTCGAGGCGGACCCGAACAGCCTCGCCCCCGACGGTCACGCGCGCGATCATGCGCACGGTAGCATTCGTAATCATCGTCGGACCAAGCGACTGCTGAGACGTTCCCCAAGCTGTTATCCAGCGGGCATCTGTATTTGCTTGCGCAGACACGGTCGAAGCGAATCCAAGCTCGGTCACGGTGGCGACCCCTACGAGGACCGTCAGTGTCCTCATGACCTGCGCAGCTCTTGTCATCTTAACTATCTCGTTTAGGGCGGTGCACACCGTGCGTCGTCTGACCATGCGCCTAGTTGAGTGAAGAGATATTGTTTCTGCCATGAGCAGGAAAGAGCAGCGGACTGAGTGGGACCGACTCGACAAAGAGTGGGACCAATTAAGCAAAGAGCAGCAAGCGGAAAGGCTTACCCAACTTCATAGGCAGAAGCGAGCCAAGGATAAGGCCGCTTCTGCGGCAGAAGTGAACGATAGTGTATCCAGCCTCTGGTACCATCCTGAACGTTACTCGCCACACGACCTCCTTCGCGTCGAATTTTTTGAATTGATCCAGGAGATTGTTCCTCAGGTTCTAGGGAAGCTTCGCGACGACGTGCTACCGAGTTACGAAAAATTGTTCGAGGCAGGCTTCCTTAACGTCTCCGATTGGGGGGGGGCACTCTCTTTTCGCGGCAGTGACAAGGAAGACGTGGAGCAACTCATGTC
>CEUS01269540.1_pt1 | contig 15080 bp, 17 predicted proteins | sample 427031 | NCBI WGS metagenome assembly CEUS01 (sample SAMEA2622837, study PRJEB7988) | marine metagenome | biome: marine biome (ENVO:00000447); feature: marine epipelagic mixed layer (ENVO:xxxxxxxxx); material: "saline water (ENVO:00002010), including plankton (ENVO:xxxxxxxx)" | depth 140 m | reverse complement strand
ATCTGCTGCAAGATGACAGGGTCTCCTGGCTGCTCTTTGAGCGCGAGCCGCAGCGAGGTCAGCGCCTCGTGGAATTTGCTTTCTCCCAAAAGGGTGAGGCCTTCGTCGTAGTAATCCACGCGGCCCGATCGCTCGGAACCCAAGAGTTTATTCCACCAGGCCATCTATACGCGCTCCCTGAGGGGTGATTACAGAGCGGCGGACGCTTCGCCCCCGAGCGGGGGAATGAAGGGTCTCAGTCGAACGTAAGATCTAGGCTCGAAAGCGCGCAACGGCAGGACCTTAGCGCGTTTCACGGAGGGCCACGACCCAACCGTCCTCCTGGAGCAGGATACGGCTCCCGGCACGCTCGAACTGGGCAGTGGCGTCCGGACCCGGTCCCTCCATCACCACGCGCCCACCGTGCCCGACCACACGGACCGCCTCCTCGGGAGCCACCACGTCTCCGACCATGGCTAACGCGCGAAAGGTCCAAGGATGAAAGGGCAGCTCCACCCCCGTCACTAAGCGACTCACTCGCTCTCTTTCCACCTCAGCATGGGTAGCCGCGTCTACAGCAACCACCTCGATCTCCGGTAGGCGGTCTGCGAGCGCCGCGGCATGGACAGCCACGGAACCAAGCAAAGCCACAGTTCCCGGACTCTCTATAACACCTAGGAGAGCTGCCAACCGATTAGTCGCCTCGACGCCCGGATCCGCTGAGAGCGGTGTGGCCGTGAGCGGGTCACGCGGGGGAGGCCTCAGATCCGCGAATCCTCCCTTGATGGGAAAATGGTCGCGGCAGTTGGGGCACCCCAATTCCCCGTCGAGCACGCGACGATCAGCCATTCGCTTAGCCAAGAGAATCAGTCCGAAGTCTGGTCCGCAGCGCGGACAAATGAGCCGATCGGTGAGGAGGAAATGCACCGTGTCGGGTCCGGACCCTCAGCCCTTCTCAATACGGAGCAGTGGGATCCTAACCCCTGCGGGGCGCGTTGCCGCGAACAGCACGGCCTCGGTCACGTCGTCAACCGAAAGCATTGCGGCCCTGCTCGGGAGGTCAGCACGCTCGTCCGGCCCGTACGCATCCCAGATCGACGTGTCGGTAGCACCCGGCTCCACCAGCGTAGCACGCACCCCGGTTCCCCGTAGCTCCTCGGACAACACTTCGTGCATCCCGCGGACACCGAATTTGGACGCTGAATAGGAGGCGTTGCCGGGAAACGGCTGGTGTCCCGCGACCGAACCTACCGTAACAATACTCCCACTCCCACGCTTGAGCATAGCCGGGAGAAGGGCACGAATCACAAGAAAAGGCCCCCTGAGGTTCGTCCCTAGAGCACGATCGAATAGCTCGATCGAGGTGTCGTCCATGGTCGCCATTTCGAACGTGCCGGCTGCGTTCACGACCAAATCGGGGGGACCCCCCAGCGCAACGGTGAGATCCTTGAGCACCTCCCACAGGTCGCCCTCGTCTTCAAGGTCGGCCGGCCAAGCACTCCCGCCCAGCTCGCGAGCCATTTCCACGAGAACGTCGGCGCTCCGGGCCAGCAACTGGACCCGCGCGCCCACTCCGGCCAAGCGCAACGCCACCGCCGCGCCGATTCCCCTGCTGGCACCCGTGACAAGCACGGTTTGGCCTGCCAGCGAGGCGCCTGTCACAGCGGCTCGTGTACGGAGGTAGTAAGGCGGAGGAACTCGTCGCGGGTGCGGTGATCCTCCAGAAAAATACCGCGCATAGCAGACGTTACCGTCTTCGAGTTCTGCTTCTGCACACCGCGCATCATCATGCACAAGTGGTACGCTTCGATCACCACAGCCACCCCCTGTGGGCGGATGGCATCCCAGAGCGACTCCGCAATCTGGTCCGTGAGACGCTCCTGCACCTGGAAACGGCGTGCGTACACGTCCACCAAACGGGCGATCTTCGAGAGCCCCATGATCTGCCCTTCAGGGATGTAAGCGACGTGCACCTTGCCGAAAAAAGGTAGAAGATGATGCTCGCACATCGAGTACATCTCAATGTCTTTCACGAGCACCATGTTTCCGTGAGACTCGTTGAAGAGCGCGTCTCCTATGACCTCCCGCCCCGTGAGTGCGTAACCCTGCGTGAGGAAGCGGAGAGACTCCTCGACTCGCTCGGGCGTTTTGAGCATCCCTTCGCGATCGGGATCGTCACCCAAACGGCGGATCATTTCCGTCACCAGGGCCGGAAACGGAATAGCCGATAGATCTCCTCTCGTCGCCGATATCTCGGTCCCCTTCTTGGCCACTTCGTCTCCCTCTGCCCTAATCGCCAGTGTACTCAACGAAATTGCTGGGCGTTTCCTGGAGCAGCACCCGCTCCAATCTGGCCCCCGCCGGAAGAACGTCGACGAGCCGGTTCCAGACCGCGAACACCACGTTCTCGGTCAAGGGCGGCATACCCTCCACCCAGGGCACATTCAGGTTCAAGTTGCAGTGGTCCACGTCGTTCACAACATGCTGCCGGACGAGCCCCCCCAAGGCCTTGAGGTCCATCACGAACCCCGTCTCCGTATCGACCGCTCCGGCTACCGTCACCTCGAGTTCGTAGTTGTGTCCGTGCCAGTTATCGTGCGAGCAGTCTTGGAAGACATGAGCATTGCGATCGTCGGATCAGTCCCGCTGGAAGAGACTATAGGCTGCACTGAAAATGGAGTCTTCGCGTGACCCTAACCTCAGCCACCGGGTTGCCTCCGGCAGCATCATGTCTAGTCTCGTATGACCGATGTATCCTCGCGGCACCGCGGGCCCTGGGGCCGGTCCATCCAACTCAGCGGTACCCGCAGAGGGGAACATCGTTTCCATCACCGATGCTCCATCGTTGGCTTTCACACCAGCATGAAGCCTGACAAAAAGGGGCCGACGCCACTGATGTGACGCCGACCCCAAAGCCCGCTGGGAGGGGGTTTATTGAAGCCCGGGTACATTCTTGGTGACCCCCCCTCGGGTTTCGCCTTCCTCCTCGCAGAGGCGTGACGTCGACCTCGGGAGTCAGTCCCGGCTTCGCTTGCATTGGCTCAATAAATGGGCCCTCCAAGCACGCGGCCGGAATATAGAAGGGAGGAGAGTCACTGTCCAACACGGGCCTTCGGCGCGTCCACACCTCCACAGACAGCGGCGATTCACGAGATTAGCCTCAGGAGCATTCAACCCCTTCCGCCGAGAGAGGGTTGCACGACTCTCTTACATGAGCCGCGCTCTTGAGGAAACCTGGGCGTCGTCGGAGGCAGTCCTAACGACGCCCGAATCGTTCACTGAACCAGTACCTAGTCGGGTAGCCCCGGCTCTGTCATCGTCCGAACGTCGAGAGCCCGGTTCAGCTCCGCGCCCTTCATCAGCCCGCGTTCCTGCACGACCTCCCGCACCGACCGTCCCTGTTTGGCTGACTGTTTGGCAATTTCGGTAGCCCGGTCGTAGCCGATATAAGGGTTGAGGGCCGTGGCGATGGAGGGATTCCTCTCGAGCAATTCCTGCGCACGCGCGCGGTCGGGTTCGATTCCCTCGACGCAGCGGGTCGTAAACGTGCGGGACGCTCCGGCAAGCAGCTTGACAGATTCGAGAAATGCCTCAGCCATTACTGGCATCATAACGTTGAGCTCGAAGTTGCCGCGGCTGCCGCCGATCGTGACCGTCACGTGATTCCCCATCGTACGAGCGCAAGCCATAATCAGCGCCTCCGCCATCACGGGGTTAACCTTGCCCGGCATGATCGAGCTGCCGGGCTGAACGGCCGGCAAGAGGATCTCTCCGATTCCCGAAGTAGGACCACTCGCCATCCAGCGAATGTCATCTGCGATCTTCATCAGCGCCACTGCACAAACGTTGAGAGCCCCCGATGCGCTGACGAATGCGTCCTTGGACCCCTGCGCCTCGAAATGGTCCTCTGCTTCGCGGAACTTGATGCCCGTGGCCTTGGTGATCTTCGCGATCGCCTTGGTTGCGAACCTCGGGTCTGTGTTGATTCCGGTGCCCACAGCTGTCCCCCCGAGAGCCAGCTCGGCCAACTCATCCGAAGCGTGACGCAGCCGCGAGACCGAACGAGCCACCTGGGTCGCATACCCGGCAAACTCCTGACCCAACCTCACCGGAGTAGCATCCATAAGATGGGTGCGGCCCGACTTCAAAACTCTATCAAAAGCACGCGCCTTCTTACGAAATGCCTTCTCCAGTGCACGGAGCGCCGGAATCAACTCCTCCTCGATGGCGACCCGACCCGACACATGCATCGCCGTAGGGATCACGTCGTTAGACGATTGCCCGAAATTGACCTGGTCGTTCGGGTGGACTGAGCTGGCTTTGAGAATCTCATTACTGCGGCGGGCAATCACCTCGTTAGCGTTCATGTTGGTCGAGGTGCCAGACCCTGTCTGGTAGACGTCGACCACGAATTGATCATCCCATTTCCCCTCCGCCACCTCACGAGCGGCCCGCGCGATCGCGTTACCCGCCCGTGCGCTTAGGTGACCCAGCTCCTTATTGGCCTGAGCGGCAGCGGCCTTGATCAGACCGACGGCTTGGATGAAACGCCGGCTGAAACGTTGGCCACTGATAGGAAAATTATCGAATGCCCGCTGCGTCTGGGCTCCGTACATGGCGCCCCGCGGGACGCGCACGTCCCCGAGGGAATCCTTCTCGATCCTGTAGTCAACGGCCACAGAGGCCTCCGGGCTTAGAATGACTCGACGACGAACTGGGAGAACTTGCAGATCAAACAGGGATCGGAAAAGGGAGGTCGGCTCACATCCCCATCATCCAGAGCGCGGTCGCCCCTCCGACCACCACGGTAAGGTTGTCGTCCAGCCGCCACGGCACCACCTCGACGCCAGTAGCGACGAGCGCTGGCACCACAGCAGAGGCGGGACCGAAGAACGCACTCAGAACTAAGAACGCGACGGAAAAAAACGCTAGACTTCCCAAGGCTGTCCCGTTGCCCACCCTCCGGACGCCCCAGAGCCGACCCACTATGCTCGCCATGGGATCGGCCAGCGCCAGCACGACGATCGCAGGAACAGCGATGTGAGCGGGAAAGAGCGCATAGGTGAGGATCACGCCGCAGACGTACCACGTTGATGAGGCGACCCGCTTGGCCTCTCGCGGTGACACGAGCGATGGAAACAGCTCGAAGAAGAGGGTGTTGATCCGAGGTACACGAAGGCGGGCAAAGTCGAAGCCGAGGAGAGCCACCAGCAGGCTGCCCAAGATGAGGAGCAACCCCCTCTTTTCGAGGCCAAACACCGGCGGGGAGAAGGCAACTACGAGACCGTTGCCAGCGTGGAACAAGCGCCGCCACGGCTGAACGCTGCCCACCCGATCCTCTGAAGAGAGAATCAACGCTGCTTTTTCTCCGGGCGGGTCGGACGCATCTCCACCCGGCTCACCAGCGCACGTTCCGGGAACTCCAGTAGCTGCATCACCACCATCGCCACGTCGTCGGCCTGGAGCGCCCATGCCTTCTTGGTTGCTCCGAGCCCACCAAAGTCCGTCTGGACGCTCCCGGGCATGACAGTGCTAACCCGGACCCCGTCGAAGCGCAGGTCCAGCATCATCGCTTCGCTCATCCCAAGCAGGCCAAACTTGCTAGCGTTGTAACCGGCACCACCGGCGAAGGTATTGCGGCTGGCGAGAGACCCGACGTTGATGATCCATCCATCGCCGCTCGCGCTCAGATGAGGAATCGCCGCGCGTGAGCAGTAGAACACTCCCCCGAGGTTGGTTTCGATCTGGTCGCGCCATTCCTCGAGCGACATCTCCTGCACAGGCTTCATGTGCCCGACCCCGGCGTTGTTCACGAGAATGTTCAGCCTTCCCAAGGCCTCAACCGCGCCGGCCACGAGCGATGCGCACTCGTCGGGGTCGCGTACGTCACAGGCGATGCCAACCGCTCGCCCGGGTCCTTCGTCTGAGAGTTGTTCGGCTATCGCCATCACCTTCTTAGCGGTGCGGGAGGTGACCAGTACGTCAGCACCGGAGGCCACCAGGCGACGGGCAACAGCGAGGCCGATGCCATGGGTACTGCCGGTGACGATGGCCGCTTTGCTGCTAAGGTCGGGCATGTTGTCATCTCCGATTGCCTTGGCTTAGGATACTGAGGGAGTCGGGGTCGTGGCTTGACTTCCACCCCGTAATCCGACTGCGGATCCTGCCGCCCAAGCTTTCCAGACATGGAGCTGTGCTGCAATTTCCGAACATGACTTCCCCTGACCGCAAAGTCGCGCTCGTGACAGGTGGCGCTGTTCGCGTCGGGCGGGCGCTTTCACTGGGGCTCGCAGAAGCAGGTTATGACGTCGCTGTACACTATTACAGCTCGTCTAAGGCAGCGCAGGAAGTGGTGTGTCGCATAGGCGAGATGGGGCGCCTGGGGGTGCTGGTGGAAGGGGACATGGGGGATCCGGCAAGAGTCGAGGCGATCGCCGCAACTGTGCAGGAACGCTGCGGCCGTCTCGATCTGCTCGTTAACAACGCGTCGTCCTTTGAGCACGCGGATCTGCTAGATGTAAACGCCGACGCCTGGGACCGGGTGATGGACGTGAACCTACGCGGCCCTTTCCTGCTCGTTCGGGAGAGTGCGGCACTCCTCAAGGAGAATCAGGGAGCGGTAGTAAACATTCTCGACCTTGGTGCGTTCAAGCCCTGGACCCACCGTCCCCACCACGCGGTATCCAAGGCCGCCCTCCTACACCTCACGAAGATACTCGCCCGAGTACTGGCACCCGATGTCCGGGTAAATGCGGTCGCCCCGGGTGCGGTACTCATGCCAGAGAATTCGGATGCCGCCGATAGCGAACGGGCACGACGCCGCACCCCGCTTGGACACCTTGGATCCCCGGAGGATGTCCTCCGCGCTGTGCTATTTCTGGCAGCCTCTCCGTTTATCACTGGAGAGGTACTAGTAGTCGACGGAGGACGTTCGCTCGACGACTGAAGCGACCACCGGGAATAAGTGCCGCCGCTGCGTTCCGGTGACCTGCTAGACCACTTCTTGCTGTTTGGCCGCCACCTGAAGGTCCATGCCACCGTGAGCCAGCCAGCGCTCGGCCTCAAGCGCAGCCATGCACCCGGTACCTGCAGCGGTGACAGCCTGGCGATAGAACGAGTCCATCACGTCCCCCGCTGCGTACACACCCTCAACCGACGTCTGGGTCCTCCACGGCACCGCCGTCTTCACGTAACCGTCGGTCCCAAGCTCGACCTCTCCCCCGAGGAATTGCGTGTTGGGATCGTGGCCGATCGCTACAAACAGACCACCCACTTCCAGTTCTCTGTCATCGCCCGTGACTCGGTCCCGTAGGCGGAGACCTGTGATCTCCTCGTCGCCCAGCACCTCCTCAATGACAGTGTTCCAGAGGAATCGGATCTTCGGGTTCGCGCGGGCCCGATCCTGCATGATGTGACTTGCGCGCAGCTCATCACGACGGTGGATGATCACCACCTCCGAGGCGAAGCTAGTGAGATAGAGCGCCTCCTCCATCGCTGTGTCCCCACCACCCACAACCGCGAGCACTCGGTCTCGGTAGAAAGGCAGGGCACCATCGCACACCGCGCACGCCGACACTCCTCCGCCGGAACGCGCGAGCCGTTCCTCACCAGAGACGTTCAGCCACCGCGCGTTGGCACCAGTGGCGATGATCACAGTGTCCGCCTCAGTATCCCCGCCGTCCCTCCTGAAAACACGCCGAGGGTAGGCCCGGAAATCCACCTTCACAATGTCGTCAGTGATGATGCGAGTGCCGAAACGCTCAGCCTGTTTCCGGAATTCCATCATCATCTCCTGACCGGAAATTGCTTCCGCGAAACCGGGATAGTTCTCGACGTCACTTGTGAACATGAGCTGCCCGCCAGGGATCATGGTGCGGCTGCCTGCTCCCTCGAAGACGAGGGGAGTCAGCTTGGCTCGGGCCGCATAGATGGCGGCCGTCCAGGCGGCCGGCCCAGAACCGATGATCACCAACCGCTCCTTTATTTGTTTACCCATTAGCCGGCCACGTCACCCGTCACTTATCCTTGAATATCGGCAGGTTAGTGGAATGACCGGGATTCACCCGTGCACTCGGATTCATGCTGTGAACTGCGTTGTTCACAGCGATCGTCACTTCCGAGAAGCCGGTCACGATCAGATCGATCTTTCCTTCGTACTCGACGATGTCCCCCGCCGCGTAGATGCCCGCAACGTTCGTCTCCATGAGCTGGTTCACCTCGATCCTGTTCTTGTTGACCGTGAGCCCCCATCTCTTGATCGGTCCCAGATCAGGCTTGAAACCGAGGAAGCAGAGAACCGCGTCCACCTCTACGCGCGTGTCTACGTCGGTTCGATTGTCGTAGATGGTGATCCCGTCAACCGTCCCGTTGCCGTGGATGGCACGCACTTCGTGGAAGGTGTGCAGCGAGATGCAACCCGAGGCGAGTGCTTCCTCCAACGCAACCACCGACGACTCGTGAGCCCGAAAAGTTTCGCGCCTGTGGACCAGGGCCAGTTCTGAGCACTTGTCCTTTAGGATCAAGGCCCAATCCAAAGCGGAGTCCCCGCCACCCACGATGATCACCCGCTTGTCCTGGTAGCTATCCGGGTCCTTGACGAAGTAGTGGACACCCTTGTGGAGCAGCTCGTGATAGCCGGGTACCTTGAGGTGTTTGGGTTCGAAGGCACCCTTGCCCCCCGCAATCACGATCGTCTTGGTAAGATAGCTACGGGACCGACCAACCAACCTGAACAGGTCTCCTTCACGCTCGACCTCACTTACTTCTTCATCAAGCACAACATCGCAACCGAACTGGGTGCCCTGCTCGATCAGGTTTTGTGCCAGATCTTTGGCCAGGATTTTGGAGAATCCTCCGACGTCGAAGATGTCCTTTTCGGGATATAGAGCGGTAAGCTGGCCGCCCAGCTCAGGTAACGAGTCGATGATCCGGCAAGTCGCCTGACGCACGCCTGCGTAGAAAGCACCGAACAACCCCGTGGGGCCGCCCCCGATGATCGTGATGTCCTTAATGTCGTCCTGCATCAGACAGCCTGATCCGTGAGACTTTGGTTTTGGTTCGGGAACGGAGTGCCCCGGGCAGAACAAAAAATTTAACCAGGCCAGCCCCACTCCCCAAGCCCGAGAGGTGGTACCCGGCCAGGCTCATAGATGGCCGGTGTCAGCCCGGTATGTCCGCTGCTATGTGCTGACGCGCAGCCTGGATCATCGCCCGCGCGTTCTGATAGATGACGCGGCTCATCGCTTCCTCAATTGGGAACCACCCGCACTCGGTGATCCCTTCGGCAACCTGCGGGATCGGGTCGCCCCCAGCCGAGTGCATGAGGAAGAATGAGCAGAACTTGTGGACCAGGATTTCCTTCCGGCGGAAGTACCAATCGATGGAGCCCACCTCCGGCCCCAGCTCGAGACCATTCAGACCCGTCTCCTCCCGTACCTCCCGGATCGCTGCGGTAGGCGCGTCCTCGCCTTCCTCTAGGTGCCCTTTGGGTAGCCCCCAGTTTTGGTAGGGATCGCGGATCAACAGAACGTGGTGAACACCTCCCCGAGCTCTGACCACGACTCCACCCGCGCTCCTCTCTTGCCGGACCACGTGTTGCGCGCTCATGCGACCTCGTCGTCGGAGGGGAAATGAATCCCGCTAGGTGGGGGGGGTCAACGGTCAGAAGATCGATAAGCGCACGTAGCGCCGTGGATTGGCCTTGATATCGGTCAGAAGCGAGTCGAGTTGTGCCATGGCATTCTCGGCACGCACCGCGAGCGTGGAGTCCAACAGCAGCCGCCCCAGAGCCCCCTGCCCTGATTCCACCCGGGAGGTGAGGCGTTGAACGCTACCGAAGGCCGAATCCGCCCTGGCCACGGTCTGGTCTAGGCCCCCAATCGACCGATTCACCTGAGCCGTGACACGGTCAATGTTGGCGGCAGTGCTTCGTACACTTACCAGGATGGAATCCACATCTCCGCGATCGAGCATCGCGTCGACCTCCCGGAACGTGGTGTTGGCCTGGGCCGATGCCTGGCTGATCTCGTCGGCCGCACGCGCGACATCTGCACTCACATCCTCGAAGGTCGATGCCTGTTGGGTGATCAGGTTTCGTATCTCTGAACTCACCACTTCGAGGTTGGCAATCACGGTCAGAAGCTGGTCGACGGTCTGCTCGTTGAACGCGCGATCGAAACGGTCGGTCAACACGCTCAAATTCTGGGAGATTTCGTCGGCAGCAGCGGTCAGACGGGAAATGTCAGGGATGGCATAACCGCCGATCACCAGCGTGTCGCGGTTCTGATCAACGGCTGGTACATCGAAGTAGTCGAACTGGGGGGAACGCGCGCGCCTGACAATCTCGGCCTGCCAGTCCCCGAACAACGACTGCGGCGCGATGATCACTCCAGCACTAACTGGGTCTCCGAGGTCGAAGGCTCCCTCTACCTCCAGCCCAAGCCGCACCACATCTCCCCCCGGGTCGACGGTGATGCTCGCAACACTTCCGATGGATACGCCCCGAAGCCTGACCGGATTGCCGGTGGTGAGCTGGCCCACATCGAGAACTAACACCTCCACGTACGTCGCCTTTCGCCCCCAGTTCGTGCCTTGGAGCCAGAGAGTCCCCACCGCAATGACCAGGATGGCAACGATTATCGTAGACCCCACCACCAGTTCCCTTCCCTGGGTCATGGCAGCCTCTCCAGTGAGGATTCGGTTGCTCTCGTCATACCTGGACGCTCCGGGACAGCTCGGGACGACCTTCCACAAACCCCCTCACTACCGGGTCGTCCGTGCCGCGAACATCGTCAGGCGTACCCACGAACCTGATAGACCCCTCGTGTAGCATCGCGATCCGGTCGGAGATCTCATAGGCGCTAACCATGTCGTGGGTCACTACGATGCCGGTGACGCCGAGTTCATCCGACATGCGGCTGATGAGACCGTCAATCGTCGTCGTCGTCACCGGGTCGAGACCGGTGGTAGGCTCATCATAGAGCAGGTACTTAGGTTGGGTAGCGATCGCACGTGCCAGGCCAGCCCGCTTGCGCATGCCACCGGAAAGCTCAGCGGGGCGGCGCTCTTCGGCGCCCTCCAGGTCAACGATGTGCAGGCAGTAGGATACCCGCTTCTGAATGTCTCCCTCAGTCATACCCTTGATGCGTCGAAGTCCCATCGCAACGTTCTCGCCGACGGACATGGAGTCGAAAAGCGCGGCGAACTGGAAGACGTATCCCACCTGTCGCCGGAGCTCATACAGCTCTGGACGGAGGAGGGTGTGTACGTTCTTTCCGTCCACCCACACTTCACCCGAATCGGGCGTGATCAGCCCAATGATGGTCTTGAGGGTGACCGATTTTCCTGCCCCGGAGGGACCGATGATGGAAATGGTCTCACCCTCTCGAACGTAGAGCGAGAAGCCCTGGAGGACGTGATCCTCCCCAAAGGACTTGTGGATGTCTTTGATCTCGATGCTCAACTAGACACCCTCACAGCAGCACCGCTGCCCAGAATGCGTCCAAGACCAGGATAATCATGCTCCCCACAACGACGGCGCGGGTTGTGGCATGCCCCACACCCTCTGCGCCACCTGACGTCTGAAGGCCATAGAAGCAGCCCACTCCAGTCACGACCAAACCGAAGCTCCATGCCTTGATGAGCGCGAACTGCACATCGTAGGTGTCGAAGAAGAACCTGATCCCCTTAACAAACTCCGGTGTCGTAACGTCAAGCATGGCCAGCGATGTGAGCCAACCTGCTACGATACCGACGACCACAGAGAATACCGTAACAACTGGGAACATGAACATGCCGGCTAGCACGCGCGGCACGACAAGGTAGGCCACGGGATCGTACGCCAACGACTCCAGGGCATCGATCTGCTCGGTAACCCGCATAGTACCCAGCTCGGAGGCGATGCTCGCCCCCACCCGACCCGCAAGCGCTAGAGCTGTGAGGGCAGGCCCAAGCTCGAGGATAACCGTCTTCCCGACAAGCGCACCCACGAAATAATTGGGAACCGTGCCGGTTAACGTGTAGGAGGCCTGGATCGCCAGGACCATTCCGGTGAACGTCAGGATGAAAAGGCCAATCGGGATCGATGCCACACCGATCGTCACGAACAGCGGCACCAGGCGGGGTCCCCAGATGTCCACCTGCCTCAGAGTCCCGACAGCCCGCGCCGCGAGGTGACCCCCCTTTCCCACCGAGCCCACCCCCGCAATCACCCAGTGCCCCACCGAACGCACTGGAGCCGAGAAACCACGAAGCTCTAATTCAGAATCCTCCACGTCGTGCTGGATGGGTGCCATAGAGGACAAGATAGACCCGCCCGTTATTCCAAGCGAAGGACCGCAGAGTCGCCCACGCAAAAACTCAACCAGAAGAGGGAGCAGGTAGGACCGGGAGGGGCGCCGCAGCGGGAGCTCAGATGCGAGGTGGTGGGTTGTCCTGCTTGCCCCGCCCCAACCACAAACCTCAGCCTACCGGTGACCGCAGTTCGCTCTCCAGCGTGAACTCCACCTCCTCCTTCTCTCCCTTATCGTTTTCCACCATGCAAGCCACGCGCACGCTCGAAACAGCACCCTTCATGTCCGTCACGGCCACCTCGAAGTCGAGCCCCTGGTCCGGCGAAACGATGCGGGTTCGGACCCGCTCACCGGGAGTGGACTCTCGACGGCCCGCTGGGTTCCTGAACAGGGCCTTAGTCGACTGCCGCCCGGTCTGGAGTACGCGGGTCACTTTCACGTGTCTCAGCCAATCGGGCTGGTAGCTCACCTGGTACGCGAAGCCGCACTGATCGGCTCCGGACCCATTCCGGTTGTGACGCGCCATTAGGCTCCCCTTGCCAGCCAGAAAATTGACAATTTTTGATGAAAACTAATGTTTCTCAGCGAGGCGCGTATGTCAAGTTTTTTCGCCATCCCACCAGCCCGATATGGCCCTAACCAAGCACGTTTCCCGCTCTCCAGCCAATTCGGCAAATTCCAACTAGAGTGACACAGGGACAGCAACGAAGATGAGGGAAAAAACAACATGTCAAACCAGGGCACGGGGCGGCAGCTCGGATCCAGCAGCACCGCTGGAAAGAATACAGGCGGCTGACGAGAAGCACAGCGGCCCCCAGGGCGCCCTGGGACTCAGGCCGGGCGCATCAGCACCATCTCGGCCCCATCGTTGTTCCCATATACGTACGCTCGGCCATCCCACGACACGAACACTGCGCAGACCTCTAAGTATGTGCCGCAAAGTCTTGACAGTAGTCGTGCTCACACCACTGGTACCAGCCCCTACAACCTTACCTGATACTCGCCCACGATGTTCAGGAATGCGCTGGTATCGGCCTTGCCTGCGGATAACGTGCTCATTATGATGTGACCAGTTCCTCAGCAGGTCGGTCGATTATCCACGCCTGGCCAAACTGGCCGGGGTCTCCCGCCATATCACTTCGGCTCTCTCAATTCCCCGTTGACCAGTTCCTGATTCGTACACCGTTCCCGGCCTTTCCCAAGGCCGACCCTCCCTTTTGAAAAGAGATCCCGCTACGGAGCGTACGTGGACATCACCGAGTTGAAGAGCAAGAGCGTGGGCGACCTGCAGGACATGGCGGAAGAACTGAAGCTTTCCAACTGTTCAGGTCTCCGCAAGCAGGAACTCATCTTCCGCATAGAACAGGATCTGCTCGACTCCGACGTAGTGCTGCGTGGTCTCGGGGTCCTAGAGATCCTACCTGAGGGCTACGGATTCCTTCGGTCACAGGATTGGAACTACCTCTATAGCCCCGACGATATCTATGTCAGCCCCTCTCAGATCAAGCGCTTCGACCTGCGCACCGGTGACACCATCCTCGGCCGGGTGCGTCCGCCCAAAGAGGGCGAACGCTACCTCGCGCTCCTCAGGGTGGAGAGCGTCAACGGGGACGATCCGGACAAAGCCAAGCATCGGATCGCGTTCGATAACCTGCGTCCGCGGTATCCCGAGCATCGCCTCCACCTGGAAAACTCGGACGGCGACCTGACGGTAAGGATCATCGACCTTATTTCGCCTATCGGCACGGGTCAGAGAGGATTGATAGTCTCCCCGCCCAAGGCCGGAAAAACGATCATCATCCAGAAGATCGCCAACGCGATCGTAGAGAACCACTCCGACGTGCACCTAATCGTGCTTCTTATCGACGAGCGGCCGGAAGAAGTTACCGACATGGAAGAGCACGTGGCGGCCGAGGTGATCTCGTCTACATTCGACGAGCCAGCTGAGCGCCACACGCAGGTCGCAGAAATGGTGTTGGAGAAGGCGAAGCGGCTGGTGGAGCATGGCCGGGACGTGGTGGTCTTGCTCGATTCAATTACGCGGCTCGCGCGCGCCTACAACGTGACCGTCCCCCACTCCGGGAAAATCCTCTCCGGCGGCGTGGACGCGAACGCGCTGCACAAACCCAAGCGCTTTTTCGGGGCGGCCCGCAACATCGACGAGGGAGGTTCGCTCACCATCATCGCCACAGCATTGATCGAAACGGGCAGCCGAATGGACGAAGTGATATTCGAGGAGTTCAAGGGTACCGGCAACATGGAGTTGATCCTAGACCGCCACATCTCGGACAAACGCATTTTCCCAGCCATCGACATCAACCGCTCGGGTACCCGGAAGGAGGAATTGCTCCTCTCAGAGCAGGAACTAAACCGGGTCTACCTGCTCAGGAATTTCCTTGCGGACATGCCAACGACGGAGTCGATCGAGTTCCTGCTGCAGAGAATGGGCCGGGCGACTACGAACCAGGAGTTCCTGGAAAGCATGGCAGCGGGCTGATACCCGTTACTCACCCAGCACAGCCTGGTAGCGGGGCTTCACCACCAGCCCTGGGTCGTGATCACGCGCGACCCTTAAGGACGAGGGCACGGGGTAGCTCCTAGGTGGAAGGAGCATCATTCCAAAGGCGGAGGAACACCAGGGTGGTAAGAAGGCCCGAAACGAAAGGCACATGAGCGACGATCTCCAAGCGGAAGCTGACCTGAGGCTCGAGGAGGCACTGGCCGACACGGGGGCACGGGATCCCCGCGAGTTCTACCGTGAGTGCCTACGCAACCTCAAACAGGCGGACCAGCCGGCGTACGAGAAGGCGG
>CEUS01036459.1_pt1 | contig 15089 bp, 15 predicted proteins | sample 427031 | NCBI WGS metagenome assembly CEUS01 (sample SAMEA2622837, study PRJEB7988) | marine metagenome | biome: marine biome (ENVO:00000447); feature: marine epipelagic mixed layer (ENVO:xxxxxxxxx); material: "saline water (ENVO:00002010), including plankton (ENVO:xxxxxxxx)" | depth 140 m | reverse complement strand
GAGTTGGTGGCGTTTCGCGAAACGCCTGAGGACACGATTACCAATTGCGCCTTCGGTGGCCCGGACTTGCGCACGTTGTACATTACCTGTGGCAGCAAACTGGTCAGTCTTCGCACAGACGTACCGGGCAAACCGTCGTACCGGCCTGGCGGTTAGCGGCAGTCGACTGGAGGCACGGCAGCGTAACGGTGACGCTGGCATGTGTGCCAGACGATGTGGGCAATATGCCACGAGGTGGTGCTGATTAAACTTCCGCCTCGCAACCATGGCAGCAGGTTGACAAAAAAAGGGCCAGCGGCGCTGCCGCTGGCCCTTCTTGAGACTGCAGAATACCCCGGTCTATTGAACCTGGGTCGCCGGATAGTCTTCTTTCTTCAGGGTTGCAATTGCATTGTCGACATCGAATTTTTCTTTGTCCACTTTGCAGGTTGCCAATTTCTTGGCGAAGTCAACGTCTACTTCCGCTACGCCCGGTAGCGGGGTCAAAGCTGCCGTAACAGCTTTGACGCAGCCGACGCCTCACGTCATGTTGTCAACTTTGAGGGTTACCTCCGTCAGATTAGCGTTTGCACTGGTCGATGCTTGACCAGTGGTCGCTTCCGGCGGGGCATTCGTGGAACTGCAGCCGGCGGCTAGCAGCACCATCAGGATGCCGAGTTTTCGGTACATCGATGCTCTCCAATACCAGAAAGAAAAAAGACAAAACAGCCTGCCACGGATGTCGGCGGGCTTCGTTCTAGAACACCACTATTGTAACCGATTTGGCAGACTTTGCGGAAGATACGTGTGAATCACGCTTTCCGCGGGTTCCCAGCGCCAGACGGTATGGATCGCTAACCTATTTCTAATTAACACTTTGTGATTGCCAGACAGAGGGAATCTGGCCCTTCAGCTGCTACGATTCAGGTTTCGGGACCAGTGGCCAGATGATTTATACGTAGGGGCCCGCGGGACGGAAAAAATCGGGCCCAAAGACCATATCCGAATAGGATCCATTGGCCAGGTTGAACGGATCGCTCAGACGGTGGGACTCGATCACTGCCTGGTTCAGTGAGACTCCTAGTCCGGGGGCTTCGCTGAGTGCAAGTTGACCGTCGCTGATCTCGAGCGGCTCGTTGAGCAGCTGCTCGACCAGCGGATTGCCGGTTTGGTCGACTTCGACAGTGATACCGTTGGGAGCGTTCGAAATCACGTGTGCGTTGGCAACGATGGCCAGGGCGTCGCTCCAACTGTGGGTTGCGACGCGCAGGCCTGCCGCTTGAGCGGCATCGGCAACGCGTTTTGTTTCAGTGATTCCACCACAGCGGCTGGCATCGGGCTGCACGATGTCGACCGCCTGGTTGCGAATCAATTCCTTGAATCCTTGCAGCCCGAATTCGTTTTCACCAGCTGCCAGGGGTACTCGGACATCTTGTCGTAGGCTGGTAAACGCTTCCAGATTTTCCGGCTCGAAAGGTTCTTCGAACCAGAACGCCGAATGTGTTTCCAGCTGTGCTGCCATTTCTCTGGCGGTCTGATTGTTGTAACGCATCGAACCGTCGACCAGCATATCGTTATCCGGCCCAATGGCCTGACGCACTGCTTGTACGGCAGCCACGTCATACTCCGAACTACGTCCCAGTCGCATCTTCACGCGGCGAAAACCATTTTCGATGTGCCGGGCAGCTTCTGCAGCCAGCGCGTCGACGTCGTTCCATAACAGGGCGCTGGCATAGGCTGGACAGGTACTCCGTTGGCCACCTAACAAACGCCAAACGGGCTGTCCTGCGGCTTGTCCTCGCAGGTCCCACAGTGCAGTGTCCAGTGCACCGATGGCGGTCATGGCAGCGCCCTTACGGCCGTACCAGCGAGTAATGCGATACATTTTCTCCCACAGCGCTTCGACTTGTGTAGGATCTTCGCCTTGCAGGAAGGGTGCCAATTGGTGCTGGAGCACGAGTTCCATCAAACCGGGGTGTGAATAACCCGATCCGATGCCGACCGCACCGGTGTCGGTGTGGACCAGGACCAGAGTGGTGACTCGAGCTGAACAGGTACCACCGGCGTAGGTAAATCCCTCGTCGTATTCGAAACAAAGGTGAATTGTTTCCAGACGATCAATCTTCATCGTAGTTTGGCCTTAGTATTCGATGGCGGGAGTTGCACAAACTGCCCACCCTAACGTGTTGGTTGTGACGGTCAAGCGATCTTGCTGGTAAGCCGCGGTCGATCAGCGAAAGTTGCGGACGCAGGTTGCCTTGGTTGCGGTGGTTGGCGGCAGGGTGGATGATAGGGATGGTTCTGTTTCCGAGTTCGTGGTTCAGTCATATTTGCTCGACAGGTCCTCCGTTGTTGCCGTACCGATCGTTCCTATCAGAGTTTCGCGTGAATCCATGCGCGGATTCATGAAGCTTCCTTTGCAGGTGTACTGGATATTCGCCAATGCCTACCTCCGCAGTCGATGTAGTGCCAGATCAGGGTTTGCAGACGCTTGATTACCTGGTCGTAGTGGTTTATCTGTTGTCCGTTCTGGCGGTGGGTCTCTATTTCTCCACAAAACAGACAAAGAGTGAGGAGTATTTTATTGGAGGCCGCAAAATGCCCTGGTTGGCAGTCGGGCTTTCCATCATGGCTTCACTACTCTCCACCATCTCCTACCTCGCATCCCCCGGAGAGATGATCAAGAACGGTCCGACCATGGCGCTGGCCTGGCTGATCGTCCCTTTTGTGTTCTTGATCGTTAGTTTTGTCTGGTTGCCGTTCTTGATGAAGCTGGAATTGACCAGCGTTTATGAATACCTCGATCGCCGATTTGGGCGTCGGGCGGGTCAACTGGCGAGTATCCTGTTTGTTTTTGTGTTGCGGCTGTTCTGGATGGGACTGGTGGTTTTGACCGCATCGGAGGCCGTCGCTGACATTACCTATGCAAGCGTCGCGTCCTTGGTTGGTAGTGATGTCCTGGACCTGACAGAGTGGACTTTATTTGTGCTCATTTCTGTGGGGATCCTGGCAACGGTTTACACAGTACTGGGCGGGATTCAGGCGGTCATTTGGACAGATGTTGTGCAAACGATCATTCTGGTCGTGGGAGCCGTTCTGACGTTGTTGATCATTGTCTTCGAAACCAGTACGGGGCCGTTTGACTGGTGGAATACGATGACCGCATCTCGGGCAGGTGGTGGGCACGAATTTCCCCCGCTGTGGAGCTGGGATTTGAGTGAACGCAATGTCCTCGGATTCGCTTTACTGCATAGTTCCTTCTGGTACCTGTGCACTTTTTTGGGCGATCAGGTTGCTATGCAGCGGTATTTTTCGATGGACTCGCTCCGCTCGGCCATTCGCGGCAATGCGGTCAACTTCAGCTGTGATTTGATGATCATGCTGCTACTGGCTCTGTGCGGGATGGCGTTGTTGACCTATTACACTCAGAACCCTGTCGAAATCGTTGATGGAATCAGTGACCCGCAACAGGCCAAAGTGGCGGATCGTGTTTTTCCCCATTTTATTGGTCACCATTTGCCTGTTGGTGTGGCTGGACTTGTCGTGGCTGCACTCTTTGCTGCGGCGATGTCGAGCCTTGACTCGGGTATTAACTCGGTTGCCACGGTATTAACGGTTGATTTCATCCGAAAAAAACACCCTCGCATTACCGATGCGCGTGAATTGCAATTGGCTCGTTGGATTTCTGTGGCAATCGGTCTGGGGTGCACTGGGATGGCGGTTGGATTGATGTTTCTACCGGAGAATCTCAATATTATTGACGCCAGTGCCCGTACCTTTAACTGTGCACTCGGCCCGTTGGCTGCGATGTTCCTGGTCGGTATGTTTCTGCCTCATGTTGGTGAGACCGCGGTTATCGTTGCCACTGTATGTGGCACCCTGATTGCGCTGGTCGTTTCGTGGTGGTCTGAATTGGTTACTGTGCTTGGCCTGGCCGAGCTTCTTTCCGGCGCCAATCCTGGCACCTTTCTGATTCTTCCGCTCTCAACGGTTGGCACTTTCTTGATCGCCGCTGTGCTCGGATCGGTCTTGCCGTCAGCGGATCTCAGCGTGACCCGTAAGTTGACCTGGAGGGCGGTCGTTAAGGGGCAAGAATAGGTGCTGGGATTTCTTTGCCGCTGGGATTGCTAATCCGAATCCATGACGCGCCGGATGATCTCGTTGTCAAAGTAGTTGGTCGACATAGCCGCATCGACGACCAGGTTTTGCGCGTTGATTCCGGAAGAACGGGGGCTGATCAGGAATGCGGCGACATTGGCCGCTTCCTGGGTTTCCAGGGCCCTGCCACGCGGTATTACGCGTTCAGCGTAGAGGTAGGAGTCGACGTAACCAGGGATTCCCGCTGAGGCGGATGTCTTGAGAAGACTCGGGCCGACGGCGTTAAATCGGACCTCGGAGAAACGGCTGAATGATTTGGCGAGAAAGGCGAGAGATGAATCGAGCGCAGCCTTAATGGGCGCCATGAAGCCGTAATTTTCGCTGGCCATCGTTGTGGTTGAGATCGAGATCGTGACGACAGATGCCGACGGAGCGAACAGGTCCTTTAATGCATTGGAGACTGTGATCAAGGAATAGCAGGAGATGTCAACAGCACGCAAGAACTGTGCTTTGCCTGTTTCGTGAAAGGGTTTGGCTTCCCCTTCGTAATCGGCAAAAGCAATCGAATGAACGAGCCCATGGAGTACAGGATGCCTGGCACCGACAGTGTGCGCCAGGTCTTGCACCTGGTCAGGTGATTCGACATCGCATACATAAATCGAATCTTCTGGCAAGATTGAAAGGAGTTGCTGGCGGCGCTGTTCGGTGCGAACTGCGTACAGTACTTCGGCTCCGGCTGTCTCCAGAGTTGAGCCGATCTTGTACGCGATACTTTTACGATTCGCGACACCCATTACCAGGATGGTTTTTCCTTCGAGTTCCAGAAAGTCCGTTGTCATCTTGAGCGGTTCCACGTACTGAAGGACAGATGAACGCTGGGTAGCAGCTGGCTGTGCTCGGGTCCAGGCATTTTTGTGTCCTGCCTGGAATCAGGAAGTAAATCAGGAAGTAACGGTACAGGCAAAATCAAAACGCACTGCGACTTTACCTTGAAGCAGAACTCGTGCTTGCAGAAAAAAAGCGTCAGCCAGACGTTCCTTAAGTTCGACTGCAAGTTCAACCGTATCGCCGGGGTGTACCATCCGTCGAAACTTGACGTCGTTCATCCGCGTCGCTACCGGTACCCCACTGTTGCCGTCAACAAATTGAGACAGCAGAATTGCGCCAGCTTGCATCGCACTTTCACATAGAATCACACCCGGGACGATCGGTTTGTCCGGGTAGTGACCTTGAAAAAAAAACTCGTCCTGGTGGAATGTCTTCTCACAGAGGATGCGTTGTTCGGTTCGTTCGACAACCTTGTCGACCAGTAACATCGGAGGACGGTGTGGAATCGCTTCTTGAATGTCCGGAGTTTCCATGAACGCTCGATTCGTAGGTGGATGGAAAGAGCGCATCGTATGCCGCGGCAAGACTGTTGGCAAGCCGCGCTCCGCGGACGGGTTTACTATGCGTTGTCAGCGCAACTGACCCCGCCTGCTGAAGGTGAGCGTTGTGTGCCTGGTTTGCTTAGCAGTCTCCGCAAGGGATCGGTGGCAGCACACTCTGAGTTAGATTCATGTTCTGTAACCGTTGCTGTTGCGCAGTCGTACAGCTCGGGCAACGACTAATTCTATTGAAGTCCCAGAGATCGACGAAGACGCGGCCACGGTTCATTTCCAATCCGGTTGTGAAGACAGCTTCTAGCGAAGCCCGTTGCGGAGGCCGGAAGTGACCTGTCGCCGCGAGTTGTTCTAGTGCGCCATTCCCGCTGCGGGTGGGGATGATCGTGCAGCACTCGACGCCGCAGTCGAAGGCGAACTCGAGCGACCGTATTGCCCATTCGCGACCAAGTTCTTCAGTTAAGTAGGGAGGTCGCAGCAGGATGAAACTGCGAACCGAGATCTGTTCACCCACCAGGAATTCTACGGCTTGTTGGAAGGTTTCTCTCGACATGCGTTTGTTGACACGCGAGAGGACTTCTGGGTGAGCGGTTTCCAGGCCGATTGCGATTTCCAGCTTGCCTGAGAGGCGATCTCGAAATCGCAAGCACGCATCATTACAAAGTGACGGATGGTTTTCCACGACGACAGTGTCAAAAGTGCTGACCAGTTGTGCAATCTCATCGTGATCTTCTGGTGGGATGGCCTGGCGGTCGAAAAAATTGCCGCTGTTATAGAGTTTTACGGATTGGCACGGCGGTAGCTCTGCTAATGCGAGTTGCAACTGTTGCGGTATTGCCCCTCTCGGCACACGCTCGTCCGTAGTGTTTTTCCATAGATCGCAGAATAGGCACCGAAAGGGACACTCGCGGTTGGTAAGAAAAATCGTGGCGACATTCACAACGGCTCCCGTGGAAGCCCTCTCCTGCTCTGCCAGAAACGCGTAGGGGCGTTGAGGGTTCACGCTGTTCTTCGGTGCGCGCAGACTTTCTATCTGCGTGTTGTTGAGCACCGGAACCAGATCCCAGTTAATTTCTGCCATTGGGTTGCTGCAGCATCCCTTGCGGAGTTCAGACGTGCATGGCGAGAAAAGTATTTCGATATTCTGATTCGTTACGTGGGAACAACTCTTGAAATCCGCCCTCACTGACGACGCCGTGTTGGAAACGTCGTTTCTCGAATACAGGCATCTCCAAACCGGTTACTTGCGCGACGCCGCGTCGCACGATCTCCCCCTTCAAGGCATACAATTTCGCATGGTCCCAGTCAGTCAATTCGATGAACGGAATCGACTCGGCCACGGCGATCACGTTCGGTAGCGCGTAGGGGCTGAATCCGCAAAACCCAAGGGTGCGCGCGGGAGCTGAAGTTCTTACATGGCCACGGCTTTGGCCACCAGAGTAGACGAGCGAGTGTTTGATGGCATCGACCCCCCAGCCTTCCTGGTAGAGCATCAGGTTGTTGAGAACGCTGCGAATGGTCAATTCTGGATTTTCTTCAATTGGGTAGTCTTTGAGATTCTCATCACCCCCGTCGCCATCGATGAGATACCTCCAGTCGGGATACTGCTGTCGAATACCACGGCATAAGGTAAGCGCCATTGTCGCGGATTGGACATCGAGCGGTTTGTAATCCTCGATGACCGAGATCGCGTCCTGGTAGCGAATATTGTTGGCAGAAGCATGTATGACTTCCAGCAAGAACGAGAGATCTAGCGCTTCCAGAAATTGTGTTGCCTGGTCAGAATCGGGTGAGTGTTCATCGATTGCCAGCGTAAAAGCCTTTAGTCTGGCAGCGGATTCCCCGCGGGCCAGGAGTCGATGGTAGATCGTTAGTAAAACAGATCCACTGTCGATGCCACCGGAGAACAAGACACCAATTGGTGCATCGCCTGGCAGGCTATCCAGCCAACGGTCGATCTCGCGTGATAACGCGCCGATGTACGCTGCACCGATGACGTCCAAATCGGGTTGCAGTTCATTTTGTTGCGGTGTCAGATAACGTGTGTAGACAGGATTCGGATCAGGGCATCCGATTAACGACAATTCAACGACATGATGTGCGGGAACCATTCGTGTATAGGATGGGTGGTATTGGTCTGACAGGCCGTCTCGCGCCAGTTGTTCTCGAATCTCGTCCATCCTTTCGGCGACGATCAGACAAGGCCCCGCGGCTTGTTTGGCAAGGAAGTAACGCATTGGGCGTCCAATGGACCGCGCCATTCGGATTGTCTTGTTGTGTTGGTGTAACAGCGCAAATTGGCCATCGATTTGCCGCACTTGCTGTGGATCGCCTGTGCCGACACAAGCAACCGCGTCGTCGTAGGACATGTTTAGCAAGACGTTCGCGGTGGGGTCGAGCAGATTGACCAGTCGTTCGATATAAGCCGCGTTGTGCATAGCAAACATTTACTCCATATTGAGACCACCGTTTGCGGTTATTCTCCAGATCCTGGGTGAAACTGCAACGCGATTTGCGCAGTAGTTGCGAGGCATAAACTGGGTTGGCCCGGGGTGATGTCGGTGGCACGCACTGGAATGGCGAAGTCGCGGTAGCTTTTTCGTGCGACATGCCAGGCAATGTTATGTGCGAGGCCAATGTTCTATGCAATGGCGTGCGTTTGCTGTTTGGCGATCCGTGGTGTCCACTAAGAGACTAGAGATTGGAATCGCTTGACAGCTTGTTCGATGTTCTCGCGGCTATTGAAAGCGCTCAGCCGGAAGTAACCTTCACCGCTGGCTCCAAACCCACTTCCGGGGGTACCGACGAGATGCGATTGCTCCAGCAATTGGTCGAAGAAATCCCAGCTTGATTGTTCCCCAGGAGTTTTCAGCCAAACATAGGGGGCATTGACTCCGCCATAGACCTGGATCCCGACGGCTTCAAGGCCTTCACGCAACAGGCGTGCATTGGTCATGTAGAAAGCGACCAGCTCCTGAATCTGCTGTTTTCCTTCATCAGAATAAGCGGCAGCAGCGCCTTGCTGAATGACATAGGAAACACCATTGAACTTAGTGCTCTGTCGGCGATTCCAAAGCGCGTGAATCGACTCCCGCTGGCCGGCTTCACGGCTTCCGGTTAATGATTTCGGGACTACGGTGAAAGCACAGCGTGTTCCAGTGAATCCTGCATTCTTGCTGAAACTTCGAAACTCAATTGCCACCTCACGAGCGCCGTCCAGTTCATAGATTGAATGAGGCACGTCTGCCTCGCTGATGTAGGCCTCGTAGGCCGCGTCGTAGAGGATCAATGCATCATTCTGTTGTGCGTAGGCGACCCATTGCTGTAAATGCTCTCGTGTGAGCACAGTGCCTGTCGGATTGTTTGGGTAACAGAGGTAGATCAGATCAACTGGAGTTTCGGGTAAATCTGGTGTAAACCCGTTTTCGGCGCCGATTGGCAAGTAGATCAGGCCAGCGAATCTTCCAGATTCATCTGCTTCGCCGGTCCTGCCGGCCATCACGTTGGTGTCCACGTAGACCGGATAGACCGGGTCGGTGATGGCAACCACGTTGTGCGGCCCAAAGATATCGAGAATGTTTCCCGAGTCGCACTTTGATCCATCTGAAACGAAAATTTCATCAGCAGCAATGTCAATTCCACGTGACTGGTAATCATGCTCGACGATCGCATTACGCAGAAAATCATACCCTTGCTCGGGTCCGTAACCTCTGAAAGATGATCTCTGCGCCATCTCGTCGACTGCCTGGTGCATCGCGGAAACAATCGCCGGCGGTAGTGGTTCGGTAACGTCTCCAATGCCCAGGCGAATTACGTCGGCGTCTGGATTGGAGTCGCAATAACTGTTTACTCGCCGCGCAATTTCAGGAAACAGATAGCCGGCTTTAAGTTTGAAGTAGTGTTCGTTGACGTGTGCCATGGAAAAGCCATTAGTGGTTTGGGGCAGAAAGGAGTGACGGCTGTTCGTTTTAGGGACAGTCTGTTCGTATTGCAACCGGCGCTTGGCAACTCGTCTGATGGTCTTGTCACGCGCGCCCTCGGACTGGGAGTGAAAGCGTGACACGTGTTGATCAATAGCGCTCGAAGGTGCTGGAGGGTTGCAGGCCGTCGACCACAGGGCAACGGTTCGTCCTCAGTGAGAATCCAGCGTGTCGGACTAAGCCGGCAGGTGGCGGGTTCACGGTTTTTGCACAAGTGCTGATGGATGGTGTAAGGTTAGTATGCCTGGATCGTTACAGCCTGCCTGCGGCGAACGTGAAATGGCGGTCGATAACGATGAGCTGCGGCCGGCTGATGACTGTCGGGCCACGGGTTGTCGGGGCTGTTTGCCTGAGAAATCTGGTGTCGCGGACTTGTGGAAAAGGCGTGCAACGTCTATTCTGCAGGATCTGGTTGAGCACAGAGGATTTCGTTGTTGGCAGTCCAGCGTCTTGCAGGTGGTTGAGGTTTACGGAAATGAAGAAAGGCATACATCCCGACTATGTCGAGACGGCGGTGAGGTGCGGTTGTGGGAATACGTTTACTACACGCAGCACGCGACCGGAATTGAAAGTCGACATCTGTAATTTGTGCCACCCCTTCTACACTGGGAAGTTGAAATACGTGGACACTGCGGGGCGTATTGAAAAATTCCAGAGCAAGTTTGCGACAGGAAGTTACGCGAGCCTGCAAAAGGGTAAAAAGCCTGGCAAGTCGGGTTCTTAGACTTTGCTGGCGCCTTCTAGTGAGTGGCTCGATTTCGCGGCCGCGGTATTTGCTCTCTGACGCGTTGGTGTGTCCAAAGCAGCAGGGTCTTTTCTTGTGCGTTCTCGGGATTGCTGTGTGTGATGCGAGAAATGCTCGAAAACAAATTGACTCGATTTGAGCATTTGGAACGCCAAATGTTGGATCCGGCGGTTCAGGCTGAACCTTCCCGGATGGCCGCAATTGCAAGAGAGCATGGTTCTTTGGCCAAGTTGGCAACGAAATATCGCGCATTCCGGCAATACGTGGATGAGATCGAAGAAGTACGCGAACTGGCCTCCAGTGATCAGGCTGATGAACGAGAACTCGCTGAAGTTGAGCTCGTCGAACTAAAGCAGCGGCGCGAGCGGTTGTGGGAAGAATTGCTCGACTTGACCATCGGTGGCGAAGATGCCAACCGAGCGCGCTGTGTCATGGAAATTCGCGCGGGGACCGGAGGCGATGAAGCCGCCTTGTTTGCTCGTGATCTGTACGAGATGTACAAGCGACACGGCGAGACAAAACGCTGGAAGTTAGAGACTTTTGGAGCGAATCCGACTGAGCTTGGAGGCTTCAAGGAAATTGTGTTTTCGATTCAAGGTGAAGGGGTTTATCGCGAATTGCAATATGAAAGCGGTGGGCATCGTGTACAACGCGTCCCGGAGACTGAGACCAAAGGACGTATTCATACTTCGGCTGCCACGGTTGCTGTGTTACCTGAACCTGAAGACATTGAAGTTGCATTGAGTCCTGATGATTATGAAGTCGAGCGTTACGCGGCCAGCAGTGGCCCCGGAGGACAGCACGTCAACAAGACGGCTTCTGCGATTCGACTCATTCATAAGGAGACTGGCCTTGTGGTGCAATGTCATGATGAACGCAGCCAGCACAAGAATTTATCCAAAGCGATGCGAATCCTGAAATCTCGCCTGTTCGACTTTTTGCAGCAGCAGGAGCAGCAGCAGCGGGCGGACGCTCGCAAGAGTCTGGTCGGGTCGGGTGATCGCAGTCAGCGTATTCGAACCTATAATTTTCCCGATAACCGAGTGACCGATCATCGCATTAACCTGACACTATACAAACTGGATCAGATTATCGCCGGCAATCTACAGCCGTTGACTGACGCATTGATCGATCACGATCGGAATGAATTGCGCAGTTCCATGGGCCCACTTGACTGAACCTGCTGAGAGTCAGAATGCGTTGGTAGCCTGGTAGGTCTGGAGTTGATGCCGTGTCGCATGTCGAGGATTGGACGATCAGGCGGTTGTTGCAGTGGACCACTGATTACCTTGCAGAGTGCGGGTCGGAGACGCCACGGCTAGACGGTGAGATTCTGTTGGCGAATGCGTGCGAGTGTGAACGAATAGAGCTTTACACGACCTACGATGAAAAAGCCCCAGATTCAGTGCGTGACTCTTTTCGTTCCCTCGTGCGTGAGCGAGCTCGTGGCGTGCCCGTAGCATATCTCGTAGGCAAGCGTGAATTCTACTCTCTCCCGTTTCGTGTTACACCAGACGTTTTGATTCCTCGCCCCGAGACGGAACATGTTGTCTTGTCCGTTCTGGAGAAGAACAAGGAGTGGGAGGGCACAGGGGCAGTGCAATGTGTTGACGTCGGTACCGGAAGTGGGGTCATCGCGATTTGCGTTGCACGCTACATTCCGAACGCGAATGTACTTGCTGTCGACATTAGTGAGGCGGCGTTGGAGGTCGCGCGGAGTAATGTCGTGGCTCATGAAGTGCAGGACCGCGTTGAGTTGATGCGGAGTGATTTGTTTGCGAATGTGCCACCAGATGCTGTGTTTGATGTTGTCGTCAGTAATCCTCCTTACATCAGTGAGGATGAGCTGGCCAACGTTGCGCCAGAAGTGCGCTGCCACGAACCTCGGGAGGCACTTCTAGGAGGCGTCAAGGGCAGCGAAGTGATCGAACGCCTGGTTCCCCAGTCAGCGGATCATCTACGGCCTGGAGGGTGTTTGATTTTCGAGATCAGCCCGATGTTGGAAGAGGTCGCATGTCAAATTGTGGCTGGGGATGATCGCTTTGGCCCGCCTGTTGTCAACAAGGATCTGGCTGGTCATGCACGTGTGGTGGAAGCGTTGCGGCAGTGAATGTCAGGCGGTGAGCTGCAATGCAGGTGTTTGCTTCCCTACGTTCCGTAACCCGTTGGGTGTGCACGGTGCCAGTGCCAGGCGGTCTCGACGATTGTCCGGAGATCCGAATAACGCGGTGACCAGTCCAGTAGATCCCGCGCACGCGATGCATCAGCGACCAGTTCAGGGGGATCACCTGCACGACGTGGACCGATCGTGGCAGGGATTGCATGCCCAGTGACCTGGCGGCACATGTCGAGAATTTCTTTCACACTGTATCCAGAACCAGAGCCAAGATTGAGTTTCAGGCCTGTTCCCGGATTGAGTCGATCGAGGGCAAGCAAATGAGCGTCGGCCAGGTCGTCGACATGGATGTAGTCTCGAATACAAGTTCCATCGGGTGTCGGGTAGTCTTCACCAAATAGGGTGACGTTTTCCCGCTGTCCCAGTGCGACTTGCAGAAGAATAGGGATCAGATGGGACTCTGGCGTATGGTCTTCGCCCAGGTCTCCATCTGGTGATGCGCCTGCAGCATTGAAATACCTGAGCGCTGCGTATGCCATTCCGTAGGCGGATGCATAATCATCTAATACACGTTCGATCACCAGTTTGCTGAAGCCGTATGGATTAATTGGATTCTGCGGTTCTTGTTCGGTGATCGGTAGTTGCTGGGGGGTTCCGTAGGTAGCCGTGGTACTCGAGAAAACGATCTGTGAAACATCACTGGAACGCATGGCGTCAAGCAGGTTAAGGGTGCCGGCTACGTTGTTCTGGTAATAGCTGGCAGGGTCTGAAACCGATTCGCCGACTAAGGCAAACGCGGCAAAGTGGAGCACCGCTTCGATCTCGTTTTCTCGTAGTACACGTGACAGGTAGTCGACTTGTGAGAGTTCCCCGACGATCAGTTGTCCGCTAGGAACTGCTTGGCGATGCCCGGTGCAGAGATTGTCGAATATCAGTACTTGATGTCCCTGCTGATTCAACCGGCGGACCGTATGCGATCCAATGTAACCTGCGCCTCCGACGACCAGTATTTTCATTAATCGCTTGTCCTTCGGGGAATCCGCTAAGAAATCTACCGCGGCCAGCTCTTGATGCGGTTGGAAGGCTGCCTGTTCACAGGCATCTTGGTTGCCAGAAACTATCCGTTTTGCCCTGCTCACTCAAGCGGATTTTGTGGCTTTGCCTCGCAAAGCCAGGTGGTATGCCAGGCCATATAGCCAGCAGAATCGCGCTAGCCAGTGGTTTGCCAGGTCCGATCAAGCTGCGGCGACTCACGGCCGAAACCTGACTGAGGGAAGTTTCGTTCGCATTGGCTGGCAAGAGGCGTCGTGTTGCAACCGAGTGGCTGGTTAGTCGTAACTGAAAAAGAGGCGGATTTTGCAGCAACAGTGCTTTCTTGGGTGGTCGATTTCTTGTTGAGCCAGATATGCCTCCGCGCAAACTCAAACTGACGCGACCACAGGCTGCTCCGAAACCTGGCAAGGGCGACGGCTGGTCCCAATCATTTGTCGAGTACTTGCGCAACGAATGCCGACTTGCCGAAAATACCGTTGCGGCTTACCAGCGTGACTTAAAAAGGTTTGATGAATGGCTGAGAAGTCGTTCGATTCCGAAGTTGACCATTGCTGACCTGTCCAACTATGCCGCCTGGTTGCATCGGCAACAGCTTGCACCTGCTACGCTCGCTCGTCACATCGTCACTCTTCGTATGTACTTTCGCTATTTGCAGCTGGAAGGCATCTTGAAGGAGAATTTGGCAGAGCTCTTGGGCAGTCAGAAACTATGGGACCGCGTGCCTCAGGTTCTTTCTCCGAAATTGGTTGAAGCGTTCTTGCGGTCACCGGTTCGCAGCGATTCGTTTTGGCGAAGAGACCGTGCGATGCTGGAGTTGTTGTATTCGACGGGGTGTCGTGTTTCGGAATTGTCCAACTTGACGTTGCGCGACCTGCATCTCGATGAGGCCTATTGCGTCTGTCATGGAAAGGGGAACAAACAACGCGTGGCGCATTTGGGACGTCATTCGCGCGAGGCCGTGACTGAATATCTAGAATGTGAACGGCCCGCACTCGACAAAGATCCATCGATCAGTTCGGCCTGGTTGTTACTTTCGCGAGCTGGCCGCCGCTTGCGACGAGAAGCGATTTGGGCCCTGGTCAAGAAGTATGCGGCTCGCGCGGGGCTGTCGCCTGAGATCAGCCCACATACACTCCGGCATAGTTTTGCAACGCATCTGCTGGCGGGCGGTGCGGACCTCAGGCAAGTTCAGGAAATGTTAGGGCACGCGAGCATCGCGACAACACAAATTTATACGCACGTCGATATGTCAAAGCTCAAGCAGGTTCATCGACAATTTCATCCGCGTGCCTGAACGCGGATGTGGTTCCGTTAAAGTGTGCGGTCAAGAACGTGGGGGACTGAGAGAGTCACAGTCCAGGTCGAAGTTTGCTAGTGGTCTTTTAAGGCCGCTGCGCACTGACGTAACGGCTGAGAATATCGATGTTGCGGATGAATGTCCGTACATCGATGATTGATTCAGTAGGTGAAGCGTGTTTTTGGTATTTTAGTTGCCCTGATTCGATCCAGGCGCCATCCTGATTCAAGGCTTTCACAATTGCGTGGGCGGAATTCTGCAGCCGCTTTGTCAATCGGATTGGCGGATCGCGGGCAGGGCCTGGGGTAACAGGGTTCGGGGTTGCCAGCAAGTGTTCATAGGTTTGCCTGATCGAATCCAGCTGTGAATTGACTTTGAATCCATAGTGCGTCGGCAGGTCACTATCGTCATAGGTAAGTTCGTAATTGCGATTGAAATA
>CEUS01071011.1_pt1 | contig 15120 bp, 10 predicted proteins | sample 427031 | NCBI WGS metagenome assembly CEUS01 (sample SAMEA2622837, study PRJEB7988) | marine metagenome | biome: marine biome (ENVO:00000447); feature: marine epipelagic mixed layer (ENVO:xxxxxxxxx); material: "saline water (ENVO:00002010), including plankton (ENVO:xxxxxxxx)" | depth 140 m | reverse complement strand
AATCTACCGCCATGAGTGCTGGATTTGGTTGGATGGGATTGGACGGAACCGTGGTGATTTGTTACTTCTCGGTACGGATTAGCTGGATACGACAACCCAAACCAGGAAAACAGTTATCGAATACATTTTGTATGTTCGTCCAGAATTGAATTGTGAGATTTCCGACTACTTCAAATTCTTGCTGGAACTTTCTCAACAGATAGTTGATCAAGGCCGTAGCCTTCACGCGATAATCACCGTGATCGAAACCTTTCTCAAAGACTACAGGCCTGGGAATTGTTGTTTGTGCTCATTTGGTTCGGATTTGACCAGAATATCGAGGGATACTACCAAGCAGAATCTCACAGACCCTTTTATTTGTTCAGATGGCTAGATCTACACTCAAACGCATCGAGAATGCTACCTATGACAGCAAAAAGAGAGCCCGAACGAGAAAGTGTTAAGCAACGTCTGGGCCTGACGGAGTCAGCCAATCGACACGATGCGCTGGACGATGGGCAGGATGTCCAGCTGATTCTAGATATACTTTGTCAAATTCACCGCGAAACCACTTTGAGATCGACAGAACAGAATTCAGCTCGTGGTCAGAGAAATGTAGGATTAGCTCTATTGTATCGTTATCTTTACACTGGAACTTTCGGATTGTGCGACAGAATTAATCAAACAGAAGTCAAGTAATACATTCACAACATCTAGTAAACCGACAGTTAACATTCAAATTTATATAGGACCATTCTTGAAAAAACTAAAAGCACCTATTCGTTCTAGTCATAGTCTAAACACTCACTCCGATTTACCCTTTGAACATGGAGTTTGTTCTACAGGCCATCCTGTTTCTGCAGAAGCAGGCGCCTGGGCCATTCAGCAAGGTGGGACCGCCGTTGATGCCATGGTTGCCGCAGCCTTTACATCATTTGTGGTTGAACCTGCTTCATGTGGTCTCGGAGGTTACGGTCATTTTTCAGTCTATCTTGCTAAGGAGGATAGATATATTGGTTTTGATGCGTATTGTCGGGCGCCCCTATCCGCTTCACCAGATATGTATGAGCTTGATATGTCCTCTCCAGCCACTTACTACGGGCACCCCCGCACTGTTGGCAATAAAGCTGAGCATGGGCCGCTGGCACCGGCTGTACCCGGCGCCGTTGCAGGGTGTTGTGATCTTTTAGAGACACATGGCACGTTGCCGCTTGATACCGTATTGGTACCAGCGATTACCGCAGCTGAAAAAGGTATCCCTTTCCTTTGGAGTGACCTACTACACATTGCCGGTCTCAGTGATACATTGTCTGAGCTTCCAGACACGGACGCTGTATTACGTCCCGGTGGTCGACTGTCTGACACTTACGAGTGTTCGGCTAGTCTGGATGGTAAAGCTTTAGCAAAAACGTTACGCCTTATTGCCCAAAAAGGAAAAGCTGGGTTCTATCAGGGTCGTGTAGCCAAGGCTATTGAGCAGTACGTTCAAGGACTTGGCGGCATCCTCAGTCGACAAGACCTAGCCCAATATGCGCCTCGCATCTGGCATGAGCCCGCGGCTCATTATCGAGACTATCGTTATATCTCATGCTTCGACCAGGTTGCTTATGAAGCACTCAATATTCTTGACGGTTACGATCTAGCGAAGTATGGCGCTGATAGTTACGCTTATCGACATCTGGTCGCTGAAGCGTTGGGCGTTGCATTTACGGACAACATGACATGGTATGGCGATCCAGATTTTGAGAACGCACCCATTCAAGGACTTACAGACCCTCGGTTTGCAGCAAAAAGAAGAAAAGATATTCGCATGCGCCGGGCAATTGACCGGCCGATTCAACCGGGAAATCCCTGGCCCTATGACCCCGGTTTTAACAACACAGAAGGCGAAAATGTTTCACCTACCCAGGGAAAGATAGCTGGGACTAGTCAGGTGGCAGTAGCTGATCGCGCTGGTAACTTGGCGTCGTGTTGTATCAGCGTTGGCAGTGCTTATGGTTCTCGTGTCTATGTTCCAGAAGTCGGCATATTCCTCAATGATGCTATGCAGAACTTTGATCCCCGCCCCAATCACCTTAACAGCATCCATCCCGGTAAGATGCCGATATTTGCAGCTCCTGCTCTAGTCGCTTGTCTTCGTGATCAAGGACGCTTTGCAGCCTCTGGATCGGGTGGTTACAGGATACAAACTGGTGTTTTGCATACGTTCATGAATTATGTCGATCATCAAATGGATATTCAAAAAGCTGTGGATCACCCTCGTGTGCATTGCCAAGGTCAAGAGACTGTAGCTGATAGTCAAATACCAGAAAAGATACGCACTAAACTTAAACAAGCAGGGCATAACCTAACTACCGTATCTGCTGCACCAGGCCGAAACCACTTCGGGAGAATATGTGCGGTTTCTAGAGATCCTTCGTCTGGAGAACTTCGTGGTGGTGCAGGACCCAGTTGGTCCACCGGTATCGCTGGTGTCTAAACGTTCGTAGACACTGAATATTGACTGATACTGTAATATATCTCTGAATTACGGTCTCCACGGCGTTGTTGCCGACGATGGCCGAATTTGCGATCGAGACCAGAATACCGATGAACGAACTTAACTCGTCCCCTAATCGCCGCCGAAAGCGACGTACTGCGGGTGTACCCACAAAACCGTCCCTCCCCTGGAAGAAAATTCGCAACATCCTGCCGCCTATAGAGCCTCTAAGTACTGACGAAATTGAATCAATCCATCAAGCTTCATTAAGGGTTCTTGCTGAACTTGGCATGAAAGTCACCGATGAGGAAGCCCGCAAATTCTATCGTGAAGGTGGTGCCCGAGTCGATGACAGTGAAGAGATGGTCTATCTCGATCCCGAGATGGTCGAGGAAGTCATCAAAACCGTACCACCAGAATTTACACAAAAAGCCCGTAACCCCGACAAGTCGGTGACACTCGGCGGCAATCACATCACTTTCTATGGGGTTGGTGGACCCGCCTTTGTGTCCGATCTTGATAAGGGACGTCGGCCCGGGACGTATGCCGAGCTTTGTGACTACAAGAAACTGTTCCAGACCTACGACATCATCCACTATGCCGGTGGTGGCTTTGAGCCCCTGGATCTGCCTGAGAACAGCCGCCATCTGGACGTCATTCTCTCGGAAATTCTATATACCGATAAGTGTCTTTACACTTCCCTGTTGGGCAGCAATCGTGCCCGGGATGGTCTAAACATGGCCAGTATTGTGTTTGGCATCGATTACGAAGATCTTCCGCAGCACGTTGTAATTCAAGGCGGAATCAATACCAATTCCCCACGCTTGCTCGATGGGCCAATGGCCGGAGGTTTGATCGAACTTGCCCGGGCAGGTCAACCTGTGATTATTACGCCATTTACGCTGGCGGGCGCCATGGCACCGGTCACGGTCATCGGTGCCATTACACAACAAAATGCCGAAGCACTGGCCGGTATTGTCCTGACGCAATTGGTTCGGCCAGGAGCACCTGTAGGTTACGGCGGTTTTACGTCAAATGTGGATATGCGTACGGGGTCACCGGCATTCGGTACACCGGAACAAACCAAGGCAACGCTAATTACCGGCCAGCTCTGCCGTCGATACAAAATACCTTTTCGCTCCAGCAACACCAATGCATCAACCAGCGTCGATGCCCAGTCGGCTTATGAAAGTGAGATGTCCCTGTGGGGGGCCGTCATGGGTCACGCCAATATCATTATTCACTCGGCAGGCTGGTTAGAAGGTGGTTTGGTGGCGTCCTTTGAGAAGCTGATCATCGATGTCGAGATGTTACAGATGATGGCAGAGTTTGTTGAACCACTGGCCGTTAACGATGAAACCTTAGCGATCGAGGCCATGCGGGAAGTCCAACCGGGTGGGCATTATTTTGGCACCACCCATACAATGGATCGCTATGACAGTGCGTTCTATGCGCCCTTAGTCTCCGACTGGACCAACTATGAAAACTGGAATGAAGCGGGTGGCTTGGACTCAGCAAAACGCGCAAATGCGATCTGGAAACAGGCCATCAATGACTACGAACAACCTCCATTAGATCCTGCAATCCTGGAAGAACTAGAAGAATATGTGGCCAAGCGTAAACAAGAGTTGATCGGTGCCGATGCGGTATTACGATGACAGTTTCTTGCAGATCAACCCATAAAAAGTCAGCCTATCCCTCTGACTAACCTGAAAAACATTTAGCAGCCAACTCCCTCGAGTAATCGAATCAATGACAAATCCTCAAGTTGAATCACAACCAAGTCGCCGCCGGAAGCGACGTACTGCGGGTATACCCACAAAGCCGTCCCTCCCCTGGAGAACCATTCGAAACAGTCTACCGCCGATCGAACCACTAAGCACAGACGAAATCGAATCGATTCATCAGGCTTCATTAAAGGTTCTTGCTGAACTTGGCATGAAAGTTACCGATGAGGAGGCCCGCAAAATCTACCGTGAAGGTGGTGCCCGGGTCGATGACAGTGAAGAGATGGTTTATCTCGATCCCGAGATGGTCGAGGAAGTCATCAAAACCGTGCCACCAGAATTTACTATGCTTTCGCGTAATCCAGACAAGTCGGTGACCCTCGGCGGCAATCACATCACTTTCTCCGGAGTAGGTGGTCCCGCATTCGTATCAGATTTAGATAAGGGACGTCGGCCCGGGACGTATGCCGAGCTTTGTGATTACAAAAAACTCTTTCAGACCTACGACATCATTCACTATGCCGGTGGTGGCTTTGAACCACTCGATTTACCTGAAAATAGCCGTCACCTGGATGTCCTGTTAGCGCAGATTCGTTATACAGACAAGTGCCTGAGCATCTCTCTACTGGGTAGCAACAAGGCACGGGATGGTTTGAACATGGCCTGTATTCTTCATGGGATAGCATATGAAGATCTGCCAAATCAGATTGTCATTGGGGGGGGTATCAACACCAACTCACCACGCCTGATTGACGGGCCGATGGCCGGTGGTTTGATCGAACTCGCCCGGGCAGGACAACCAGTCATTGTGACGCCTTTCACCCTTGCCGGAGCCATGGCCCCGGTCACGATTATTGGCGCCATTACCCAGCAGAATGCCGAAGCACTGGCTGGTATCGTACTGACCCAGCTGGTACGGCCGGGCGTGCCTACGGTTTATGGCGGTTTTACGTCAAACGTAGACATGCGCACCGGTTCGCCAGCATTTGGTACCCCAGAGCAAACCAAAGCTTCCCATATCACCGGCCAGCTTTGTAGGCGCTACCAAATACCCTTCCGGTCCAGTAACACCAATGCATCAACCAGCGTCGATGCCCAGTCGGCTTATGAAAGTGAGATGTCCCTGTGGGGGGCCGTCATGGGTCATGCAAACAGAATCGCACATGGCGGCGGCTGGTTAGAAGGTGGGCTGGTAGCATCCTTTGAGAAGTTGATCATTGATGTAGAAATGATGCAGATGATGGCCGAGTTTGTTGAACCACTAGTAGTCAATGAAGAAACTCTTGCCATTGATGCGATGCGAGAAGTCCAACCGGGTGGGCACTATTTTGGCACCACCCATACGATGGATCGCTATGACAGTGCGTTTTATTCCCCTATTGCCTCTGATTGGACCAATTTCGAGAACTGGAAGGAAGCCGGTGGCTTGGACTCAGCAAAACGCGCGAATGCGATCTGGAAACAGGCCATCAATGACTACGAACAACCCCCACTGGATCCTGCCATCTTGGAAGAACTAGAAGAATATGTGGTGAAACGAAAGCAAGAATTGATCGGTGTTGATGCCGTGCTAAGGTGATGACACGACCAGTTTATTCACATTTAGTCGTGAGCAATCCGATTCAAAACAACTGAGCACGTTCGACCGCTGGTAAATTACTACTAGCTAACTCTTCATCGAATTCCCGTGCACATCGGTGACCGGAATAAACGGCGTGCACCACTGCACCCGGTACATCGCAGTCCCCAATTCGCGTCAGCGAATTGATGCCAGCATCTTTCAGCTCACTACCACGAACTAATAGTTGTTCATGAAGATCTAGATTTGGTGTTCTTGTACCAACGATCAGAAAATGGTCAATAGAAATCGTGCTCTGACGGCCAGTATATTTACATTCAGTCGTCACGGCCTCACCATCAAATGATGGAACGTAATGGCCTGCAAAAATCTGGCAACCAAGTTCCATCAATGTTTTCTGTGTATGCCACTGGTCATGGGTAAATTCAGACCAGCTGGAAACCCTATCCGCGGGCGTCACATAAATCACCGATAAACCGTCACCCACTAAACGCTCAGCCAGGCAGCTCGCCATATAGTAGTGGTCATAGTCATAAATTAGAACCGTTCCAGAAATCTGGATTCCTCCGAAAATATCGTCCGGCGTTAAAATGCCTACGACAGGCTCAATTGGAAATGATGCGTTACGCCGATCTGCCAAAGCTGTCGACCAAGTCGACCCTGTTGCTAACACTACATGCGGAAAAGCAAATTCCATAATATGGTTTTCATCGAGCTGGCTGTCGAGATAAACCTCAACATTAGGTAATCGATTAATTTGATCTACTCGCCAGTCACGAACCCTAATCCAAGAAGATAGGCCGGGTAATTTCGACTCAGCTACTAATCGTCCACCCAACTCATTCCCCGCTTCGGCCAAGATTACACTGTAACCCCGTTGGCCGAGTGCCCGTGCAGCCTCAAGCCCTGCCGGCCCCCCTCCGACAACCAGAACAGAATCGTCGGACGTTTTTGGTGCAATCTTTTCAGGATGCCAACCCCTTCGCCATTCTTCCCCCATCGTTGGATTCTGAGTACAGCGAATCGGCACATTCTCATGAAAACAGGAGTAGCAAATGTTGCACCCTATACACTCACGAATCTCGTCCTCTCGCCCTGATTCAACCTTGTTAGGCAGAAAAGGATCAGCGATTGACGGTCTAGCAGCGCCGATCAGGTCTAAAACACCTCGAGAAATTTGCGATACCATCGAGTCAGGGGAGGTGAATCGTCCGACACCGACAACGGGTTTACTGGTTAGTGTCTTGGCGTTGGTGACATAAGGTTCCTGGTAGCCTTCCTCAGAATAACGGGAATTAGAACTGTCTGATTCGCCAAACGTTTTCAAATCCCATAGATCTGGTAATTCACCGACCAGCTCCAACGCGGCCATTCCCTCATCTTCCCATTGCATCCCTAAAGGTCCCATCAACTCATCCGTGGAAAATCGAACAGCCACAGCACACGTGTCTCCCACTGCATTTTTCGTATCTTCGATCATTTCGCGAAGCAGCCGCACCCGATTTTCTAGGCTACCGCCATATTCATCAGATCGGTGATTAGTATGACGTGACAAAAACTGATAGGGTCCAAAGCGCATGCCACAGTAAACGTAAATAATATCGAATCCGGCGCGTTTTGCTCGCTTAGCTGCATCTATCTGCCAGCCGCGTAGAGACTTGATATCCTTCTTGTCCATAGCTCGACTGTGATTAAGTGGTACCCCACTTGTCGTATTAACAGGTATACCCGATGGTGACAAAACGGTCTCTCGTGTATAGAGATTCCGCCCTTGACTACTGCCGTAATAAAGCTCGACTCCGGCCAATGCGCCATGTTCATGGACTGCATCGGTCATAAGAGATAAATTCCGAACATCCTCGTCGTCCCACAGTCGGGAATAACGATGGGGCGCACCATCTGAACTCGGATGAATCGAACAATACCCAGTACAAACGACACCCCATCCGCCTTCGGCGCGGATAGACCGCAGGCCGGCGCGAATATTCGGCAGTTGATACCCTGTACTGCTAGCGTGGGGTACTTGGAAAAAGCGGTTACGAGTGGTGACGGGACCAATTCGGACCGGTTCAAATAATATGTCGTATCTTGGGTTTCGACGCATAACTCAATTTTTTCTCTAGTAAAAATTATCATTTACAGTGATATATTAGCATCCCGTCTGAATTCACAGCCACACACTAACACGGAGAGTGCGTGGCAACTTTCAATTTAATTGCAGCAATCGACAAAGCCCAATTTAGATTAATTGAACAATGACAATTTTGCTCAATGACCTTCAAGACTTAACGCTCAGTAATCTTGAGCGTATAGCACATTCTCGTGAGAAAGTACGCTTTGGAAGCACAGCCCTACTGCGCCTACAGGCGGCTCACACAGAGTTCAAACAATTCGTAAAAGATAACCCCCAGCAATTCATCTACGGTGTCACCAGCGGTTACGGACCGAACGCCAAACATAAAATTAGCGCGAAGGAACGTAAACGCTTAAAAGAACTCGGCATGCCCTTTATTGGTCTTTCCTTCGGCGATGGTTACTTGCCTGAAACAAAAGTACGGGCCATGGTGTTTGCTATTCTAGCCTTATTCCTACGCGGCGGAGCAGCAGTCAGTAAAAATATTGCCCAAGACCTTGCCAAGTCTCTAGATGGCGATATGCCACGCATTCCGGCAGGTGGCCTTACTTCGCCTGGTGAAATTCTTCCTTTATTTTATCTAATGCGCCTTCTACCCGATCCAAGTGACAATCGGCTTCAAGCCAGTACCGGCAACACGGCCTGCTGTTCCGCTGGGATGGCAAGCGTCGCTGCTATTGAAGCTAACCGGCGCCTTATCGTCGCACAGAAAGCTTTCGCCTTGTCATACGATGCGATACAAGCTCCCTTAGAACACATTGACCCAGCTTTAAAGCAACTATGGGGTGACCCATTTGAAGCACGCGCGATCGATAATCTTTCCACCCTCCTCAAAGGGACCGAAGAAGCTAATCGACGCCCATTTCAGGCGCCAGTCAGCTATAGAATTCTTCCACGTCTTCTTGGACAAGCACTTCGATCTGGTGAACGACTCTCCGTAACCGCTGAAGAAAACCTGCAATCTATGGTCAGTAACCCCATATTTTTTCCACAGGGTTCTGGAAGCAAAGTCGAAGCGATCTCGACAGGTGGGTATCACAATTCGCTATTACCACAAGCATTAGATGGCATGGCAATGAGTTGGGTTGACCTAGCAGAAATAGCACGAAGACATATTATCAAGCTACATAAAGGCCCGATATCCCGCCTCCCCGATCGCCTGGTTCGAGATGGGGATACATTTCGGACTGGTCGAACCACATCGTACATAGAATTCGTTGCAGCCGATTTTGTTGACGAGATGAAACGTTGGGCAGAACCCAGTCTCTTGAGTCCTGGAGAACCCGGTGCATCCGAACAAGATGACATCAATGCCATGGGATACATCGCTTGCCGAAATGAAGCTCGTGTCGCCATTCTCTTTGACCGTGTTATGGCGCTTTTGGCGGCGGTCTCAAGCCATGCGTTAGCTATTTCTGATAGGACCGCACCAATCAACTTAGAAGATTTCACTCGAGAAATCAGACGAGACTTCCCCCCGGTCACCAAGAAACGAGAGCTAGGAAAGGGTGCTGAGAAACTGACTAACCGACTGTCGACAGCCATAGAACATGGCGGTTCCGTGCTGACTAAGCGAATCTCCTAATAACCATAAAAAATTCGAACAACAGATCCATGACCGTAACATTGAACAACCGACAGGACTTTACACTCGAAAACTTAAGGCGTGTAGCCATAGAAGGAGAATCGATAAGAATTTCTCGATCAGCAAAACAATCTATGAGCCAAGCGCGTAAATCATTTATGACCTACCTGAATAGCGACCGATCTCGGTTCATATATGGTACGACCTCAGGAGCCGGTCAGCATGCGTCTCACCGCTTGAGCGCGAAACAACAAAAAAAAATGGCCCAACAGCGAAACCGTGTCGCGCCCGGCGGTGGTTTTGGCCCGGATTATTTACCAGAAAGAGTCGTCCGGATGATTATTTTTGCACGCCTGACTAATTATATTGAGGGCCATGCCAAAACTAGATCTATCGAGTCCGAACGTATTGCACAAATGCTCGACAATCCACTACCCAAAGTTCCGCTTTCCGGGCAGGTCGGCGCTGGAGAAATTCTACCTCTAGCCCATGTGATGAGTCATATGCCCCGTGGAGACACTGAAGAAGCAGAACCCATGGCTAGAGTAAATGGCTCACCTGTGTCGACTGCCGTTCTGTGCGATGTTGCCATCTCCACACAAAATAGACTGGCTTTGGCCTACCAAATATTCTCTCTATCAATAGAAGCATACGGAGCACCACTCGCGCCTTACAGCGCATCATTGCTTCGCTACAGTCAAAGTCGCTATGAAAAACAGGCGATCCGATCGCTACGCTATTGGCTCAACAAGGCAGCAACCACCGATCGCCTGTCCTACCAGGCGCCAGTCTCTTGGCGAATCTTGCCACCTGTATTCGCCGCCGTTGAAGAGGCATATAGCACTGTGCTGGAGTCGGCCGAGATATCATTACAGGCTGTAACAGATAATCCAGTTTACATTTTACCAACTAGCCGAAATCCACTCGGGCGCGTTATCTCGACGGGTGGTTACCATAACGCTCAAGCAGCACCTGCGATTGATAATATCAATGCACGCTACGCCGACCTCTGCACTCTGGCCGACAGACACACAATGAAATTGCACAGTGCGGAACACCTCCCTCCTAATCTAGCTGCTCCAGGCGGAGAATCATACGGAACTGCGACGCTCAGTTTTCTACAAGTCGGTTATGGAGAAGAAGCGCGCCTAGCGGCTAAGCGAAGCTTCCTTCCCCCCAGTGAGGGCGGTGGAATCGCTGGTCAGAACGATGTGGCTTCTGTATCCGTATTCGCTTACCAAAAGCATCTTCGTTCAGCATTCTGCCTAGAAGCATCACTGGCATTGCTGGCAACGAGTGCCAGTCAAGCACTGTGGCTTACCAAACGTAACCCTGCGAATCGACTTGCAACAATACTGGAACAAATTAGAGATCTTGTACCACCTGTAACGAAGCGTACAAATAGAAATTTAGGTCTTGAACTTAGCAACCTACAACAGCATTTCGAGGCAAAAATTAATTCCTGCTAACTTGCGCTTCTTTGCGAACAGTAAAAACCCTCAGCAGATGCTCTGCATAACTAAGTGTTTCGTCTACATTTGGTGGGCGAATGGTTGTGGCCCAATCAGGTTCTAAGAACATACCGACTGACGTTCGATTTGTGCCATCTCCTAACACACGGTGAATTGAACCATCGATTACACCTGATGTTAGCTTTGTAAAAAGATCACCGCAGTGAACAGATAACCCACCCTCGACGGGAAGAACGTCTCTCCATGCATGATCTCGACCCTTTATCTGGAGCCCAGGATACGTCTGCCAGAGCAATGTTAACGTCGTAGTATCCACATGTTCTCTACCAACAATCCATCGACCTCTGTTATCTACAACCTCGGGAATATCATTTATATCTGAATTGGGCGATCGCTCGGGTTTAGATAAATAGTTCAGCAACCGAAGAGTACCGTTACGCCCATGACATAAGTTATTAATTGCATCGTGTTCCAAATTGAGCCCGTAAGAAATTGCGTTCATTAAAACAACTGCAATATTTCTTAGATCATCAAAATACTGAAGACTGTCTGACCGCCAGCCCAATTGTGGTTCCGTCATCGGCCACGGATTTGGTTCACTCAGGATCTCAGCTCCTTCCAAATTCGGAGCGGCCAATGCTGGTTCAGGTCCAATATCTAATCGCTCCTTATCTGAATAACCACGACACACAGGTGCCGGGTAATAGCCACGATAGCAATTTGAGTTACCAGGTTCGTGTTGGTTTGTTGCCATTGAAAGCTTAACCTCATCACCAAGATCAAAATATTTCGTCAAATTCTTGGCTCGTTGATCCAGTTCTGCCATTGCGGGATAACCCGTCGCAACAAATCCACACTCCTCACGCAGAACATCAACGATCTGGTTACATGCCTGATCGTGGCCACTTAAAGATCCACCAAACAGTGCGGAAATATCTAATTCTTGAATGTTTGGCATTTGATTTGTAATGACTGCCAGCAGATTACTCGGCATCCAATAATACAGTCAGGCCAACTAAACAAAAAAAGTTCAAGTCAGCAATTTATCCTCAAAAGGATAAGTACTGAATGGTATAGCACCATCTTTTGTGACAAGAACTTGGTCTTCCAACTTAACCCCGTAGGGAGCACCATCCTTACCAGCATAGCATTCCAGGCAAAACACCATGTTCTCCTGGATGGTTCGGTTGGGAAATGAAACGCCCCAGCCACCTCTTCGATCATCATCGGGATAAGGAATGCCAGGCCCTTCGTCTTCTAATCCTGCCTGATGGGCCATTGCTCCATAGCGACCATTGCGGTATTCCGATGGCAACTTTGGCGCGGCATGTCCAAACTCTTCAAATGTCATTCCAGGTTTCATCAATTCACGCATACCATTTACGCAGTCATAGGCGATTCGATAAGCTTCCTTCTGACCTTCACTAGCGATGTCACCACACAGGAAGGTCCTGGAAATATCGACCACATATCCTTCATAAGCATTTGAATCGGTATCAATGCCCACCAAATCACCTGGTTGTATTGCCTTATCGTGCGCTTCAGACATCCAAGGGTTGGTGTTGGTTCCCGAGGCGATCAAACGGGTAAACATAAATTCGCCATGGTGATCAAACAGAGCCTTGTTCAGCACACCCATCAACTCATACTCCCGTATTCCCGGCCGAATCGCTCCTTCAAATGCTGCCAACATCGCGTCGCCGGCCCCCCCATTCACAATCATCAGCTGAACTTCCTCCGGTGTTTTGACTTCCCGTGAGTCGACTGTAGCCGCGCTTGGATCAGTAACCGTAATGCCAGCATTTTGTAATGCCATAAACCCGTACCCGTCCAACTTATCGACTGCGAGCGGTTCACCGGCGTATCCAAGCTCAGCCATACCTGACTTAATTTCTTCTGCCCATTTATTAGCTGCTGCTAAACCTTCAGTTCCCTTGTATTGCCAGTTCGGTGCAGGTCGCACATCTTTAACAAACTTCTCGGAAACATGTATCGAATTCATGTATTCAAACAGGATTGGTGCACCGTCCGCAGGCACAAGTGCATACCTGGCTAACGTAGTTGCAGTCCAGACACCCATTACTTCCGTACCTGTTGCGTATCGAATATTTGCGGGGTTGTAAAAGAGACAAACTGGGATCCCATGTTTATGCATCATTTTCTGCAATCGCTCCAGCCTACCTGTTCGCAATGCTGAAAAATCAATCTCGCTCAAATTGGGGACGCGAAATGTCTGAACGTGAGGACTTGGGTTACGATATTGACTGCCACCAACCTCCATTACAAACCTCCTTTTGATTCAATTAAATCTCTTTTTGCTCTTTAAAGATTTCGCTAGCTGGATTACATCTGATAACCAGCGTGAAGGGTATACACGATAGAAATCCAATAACTGACTTTCTACCTTTATCTGTGGCTTAAGGTAACTCAGTGGGTAACGCATCACGTAAAGGCTGAATGTATTCAATCTCGAAACCACAACAGCCGCCAATAATCTGCGCACCTTGATTTACCCACCCCTTTGTTATATCGACATACTCTTCCGGAGCTACGGCAGTATCTGTCATACCATCACGATATTTTGCAACGTAGTCGCTACGGTCTGCGTCTGGATAAAGCCCGATCGGTCCCTTCCAATGTTTTTGCATCACGGGCAGCGCAGCTGTCGTCGCCTCTACCGTTGAGTGAAATATTGTCGCCACCTCGGCACCTAAAGCTAACAGTGTATCGAGTGAAGATTCAAATGTATCTTCGGATCGGTAACCTACCATTAGGTGACCATTAGAATCCAGACGACACTTAAAGCCTGCCCAAACAGGCAATCCGGTCGACACACACGCTTCAATCACCCAATGTCGTTGTTCGGTGCTGCCCGTTGCTTCTGCTACCAAAAGATCAACCCCAGCTTCAGCGAGAATCTCCGCTTGCTCGCGTAAATTGCCTCGCGCCTGAGCATCGGACGTCTCGGAGCGACGATGCATCAGTTTCCCTGACTTTCGGACAAAGTCTTTCCATTCTGGCTCTCCACCAGCAATAAGACCAAAGTTGGATACCGATCCTGCTATGTAGACAGGCCTGTCTTTCGCACGAGCATCTCGCGCATCCTGAGCCAACATTACGGCACGCAAATTCAACTCTTCAAGTTTTTCGGTTAAGCCCAGTGGTTCTAAGTTCTGGCGCCCTGCGGAGTAGGTATTAGTCGTAATTACATCAACACCCGCATCGATGTAATTCTCATGCATTTTTCGTACAGTAAATGGGTGCGTTTCAAGAGCAGCAGCAGCCCAGGCCTGATTATTCATCGGTGCCTGCATATTTTGTAGCTGAGTGCCGATTGCGCCATCGAGTAAGATAACTTCTTTGGCGTCCATTCGGGATCTCAGATCACTGTAGTTCGACATCGAATTCTCTCCTTTGGTTCACTTTGATTCTGATTCAAAAATGCTACTGATATATTAGCGTACAAACGTCAGTCAGTCACAAAAATCATCCAATTATTTGTGGAGCGGCCGAGTGGTCGCGCCGGCCAAAAAAAACGGGGCCTTTAGGGCCCCGTTTGTTAAGTCAAAAATTTAAAATCTATTTGGAACAGCCTAACTCGAGAGCCCCCATTTTGTGAGGTTCATATAGTCGGTCGGGTGCTTCCTAACACCAACGAGTTTGTCCGTCCAGGCGGCATAAGCGCCTCGCCAGATCGGCTGCACAAGTGGACCTCTTTCCTGCATGATCGTTTCCAATTCCCCGATTACCTTAGACCGTTCTCGTGCGTCGACGATTCCTTCAGCTTTAGTAAGCGTCGCGTCAAACTCAGGGTCGGCAAATTTTGACTCGTTCCAGGGCACGCCCGTTCGATACGCGAGTCCAAGCACCATAAACCCGAGTGGGCGGTGCGTCCACCCAGTAAAAGCAAGCGGAGCCTTGGTCCAAATGCCCCAGTATTCCGAAGATGGCATGACGTTGATGTCAGCAGTAATCCCTGCTTCTTTCCACTGTTCGACAATATACTGGACCGCCAAAATCTCCCAGGCTGGATCCGGCTTGCAAGCAACTTCACCTACGTGAATCCCATCGGGATATCCCGCTTCGGCCAGCAGCTGCTTTGCTCCAGCGATATCCCGCTCCATAAATGGCAATTCATGATAGTCAGGATGAACTGGCGCCACGT
>CEUS01058905.1_pt1 | contig 15129 bp, 16 predicted proteins | sample 427031 | NCBI WGS metagenome assembly CEUS01 (sample SAMEA2622837, study PRJEB7988) | marine metagenome | biome: marine biome (ENVO:00000447); feature: marine epipelagic mixed layer (ENVO:xxxxxxxxx); material: "saline water (ENVO:00002010), including plankton (ENVO:xxxxxxxx)" | depth 140 m | reverse complement strand
ATTCCATTGGAGGAACAGAAAAAACTCACAGGGGTTGCTGTTGATGCTGTTCTTGACAGTGTTTCAGTTGCCACTACTTATCAAGATATGCTGGAGGATGCGGGAGTCATTTTCTGCCCTATTAGCGAGGCAGTTCAAAAATATCCTGAGTTGGTGCAGAAATATCTTGGATCGGTAGTACCCTACAGCGACAATTTCTATGCCACCTTGAACTCTGCTGTTTTCAGTGATGGTTCCTTCTGTTACGTTCCCCCGGGGGTCCGTTGCCCTATAGAATTGATGACTTATTTCAGGATCAATGAGGTTGATAGCGGTCAATTTGAACGTACTTTGATAATTGCCGATGAAGGTAGTTATGTAAGCTACTTAGAAGGTTGTACGGCTCCGATGAGGAAGACTCACCAACTCCACGCCGCTGTGGTTGAGTTAGTAGCTCTCAAAGATGCGGAAATTAAATATTCCACGTTACAGAATTGGTATCCTGGCGATAAGGACGGTAATGGTGGGGTATTTAACTTTGTGACTAAGCGTGGTGCTGCCAGAGGGGAAAATTCCAAGATATCTTGGACCCAAGTAGAAACTGGCTCAGCCATTACTTGGAAGTATCCTAGTGTGATTCTTCAGGGGGACAACTCTGTTGGAGAGTTTTATTCCGTTGCGCTTGTTAATAATCACCAACAGGCTGACACCGGTACGAAGATGATTCATATCGGGAAAAATACCAGAAGCACGATTATTGCCAAGGGTATCTCGGCTGGCAAGGCTGAGAATACTTATAGGGGTCAAGTCTCAATCCTACCCAATGCAGACAATGCTAGAAATTTCACTCAATGTGATTCCCTGTTAATTGGAGATGAATGTGGAGCGCACACCGTTCCATATATAGAAGTTCGTAATCCTTCCGCTCAAATGGGTCACGAGGCAACCACCTCTAAAGTCAATGATGATCAGTTGTTTTATTTGCAACAAAGAGGTATTGACTTGGAAGAGGCAAATTACATGATTATTAATGGGTTTTGTCGAGGCATATTTAAGGAACTGCCATTTGAATTTGCCATGGAAGCATCACAGTTACTTCGGGTTAGTTTGGAAGGTACAGTTGGATAGATGAGCAAAAACAATCTTCTTGAAATAAAAAATTTACATGCTTCTGTTGAAGATACTGAAATTCTCAACGGAATTGACCTAGAAATTGGTGTGGGTGAGGTACACGCAATTATGGGCCCTAATGGCTCGGGCAAGAGCACTTTAGCTAATGTTATTGCGGGTAGGCCTGGATACACTGTGACGGATGGGGAAATAATCTATGAAGGAGTTAATATCCTTTCAACCGAGCCCGAAATTAGGGCAAGGTCAGGAATTTTTCTAGCTTTTCAATATCCAGTGGAACTTCCAGGTGTACGGACGTGGCAGTTTCTGAAGTCAGCTGTAGATGCTATACGAAAAGAAAATGGTGAAGAGGAGATGGGTGTTCGGGATTTCGATAAACTCTTGGAGGAAAAACGGCAGCTGGTTGAGATGGATCCAGACCTTGTCAAGAGATCAGTAAACGAAGGCTTTTCTGGGGGTGAAAAGAAGAGGAACGAGATTCTCCAATTGGCTTTATTGGACCCTAAATTAGCTTTGCTGGATGAAACAGATTCAGGTCTTGACATAGATGCTTTGAGGATTGTGTCAGAAGGAGTTAATAACTTTAGGGGCCCTCAAAAGTCTGTTCTACTAGTCACACATTACCAGCGGATTCTAGATTATATAACCCCGGACTTTGTTCATGTTTTGGTGGATGGGAAGATAGTTAAATCTGGAGATGCAGAGCTTGCACTAGAACTTGAGAAAAAAGGGTATGAATGGATTAGAGAATCTTCAGGGACAAAGGTTTAGTTTTTAATGGTTCGTAACGTCGCTGAACTCGATCATTACTCATCCGACTTCCAGAAACTGCAAGGCTCCGATAACGACAATTGGATTACAGAAATCCGTGGTCGTGCGATGGAGACCTTCACAGATATTGGCCTTCCGATTGCCAGGAAAGGAAATGAGAAATGGAAGTACACTAACGTAGCTCCTATTGCTAGACTTCCTTTTAAACTGGCAGGTTCCAGTAATACTCCTATTAACGTAATTAAGTCGGTATCTCCTTGGAGCGCCGATTGGACTAATGTTGTTTTTGTTAACGGTCATTTTAGGAAAGACCTATCTGATACGTCAGATGAGTTGGACATTTCTAGTCTGGCAGAGTTAGACCAAAAAGATAATCCGGTTGATGATCTGGGCTCTCTTATTGATATAAGTGACGATGGGTTTGCTGCCTTAAACACCTCTTTTCTCCAGGATGGAATAGTACTGAGAGTTGAGGAAGGGAAAAAGGTTCAATCACCTATAAATCTTGTATTTTATTCAGATGGGACTCCAGGGGTGGTGTCACATCCTCGTATTTTTGTAAAAGCTGACCGAGGGAGTTCAGTATCTGTTATAGAAAACTACGTCGGAGGAGGCGGAGATTATAGCCTAACAAACTCTGTATCTGAGATATTTGTAGGAGAAGATGCCGAAGTCAATCATTACAGGCTACTGTCTGAGTCAGAGCACACGTTTGACGTTGGTTATGGCAGGGTAAATTTGTCCGACAATAGCGTTTTTAACTCCCGTTCTTTTTTCAAAGGAGCGAATATAGGTCGCTATGATCTTAATGTTTTGATTGACGGGGAGCACGCCTCATGCGACCTTCAAGGATTATATTTCACCAGCGGCGATCAGCATATGGACAATTTTATTAATATTGACCATGCTCAGCCACATGGTACAAGCAATCTATTCTATAAGGGTATTTTGGATGGGAAATCTAGGGCTGTTTTTGGTGGGACCGTCCTTGTTAGGAAAGTTGCTCAAAAAACGGATTCGGTACAGTCAGACAAGAATTTGATTTTGTCCCCTGATGCAGAGGTCGATAGTAAACCTGCATTGTTTATTTATGCTGATGATGTTAAATGTGCGCATGGGGCGACAGCTGGTAACGTAGACGCTGACACTCTCTTTTATATGAGAAGCAGGGGGATTGACTTAGAGACTGCTAGTAAGCTCCTGATTTATGGCTTTGCCGGAGAGGTTATTGACAAGGTCGAAGTGTCCGAATTAAGAGATTACTTAGAAGAAGCTTTTCTGACATCACTACCAAGCTACAGGTTTGAGTTTTAACGGTGTTTGACGCTCAAGATCTTTACCAAGAAATCGTGATGGATCATAACCGCAGGCCGAGAAACTTTGGTTCCATTGCCGATTCGACTTCAAGTTCGGAAGGCTTTAATCCACTTTGTGGTGATCAGGTAACCGTATTTTTGAAGGTTTCAGATGAGATTGTTGAGGATGTTTCTTTTGAAGGGGTTGGATGCGCTATTTCGAAATCCTCTGCTTCTATGATGACTGAGGGAGTAAAGGGTAAATCTGTTGCGGAAGCACTCACAGTTTTTCAAGCGTTCAGGAGAATGCTTACGACAACTAGTGATCAAGTGGAAGACTCTGAGGTACTAGGAGATTTGGAAATACTTAAAGGAGTATCTCAATATCCCACGAGAATAAAATGTGCGACTTTGTCCTGGCACACCCTACAAGCAGCTCTTCAAGGTAGTGGGAGTAATGTCAGTACTGAGTAACTATTCTTTGAAATCAGCCATTGACAGCGCTATGAAAGGAGGTATTCAATGCACGTACCCATCAAAGTAGATTATGGCGTTCGAGCTCTCATTGATATAGCGATGTATGGGGAAGATGGCCAGTTTGTACGTGCTGCCGATACTTCTAGACGGGCGGTTATACCACAACCTTATTTGGCTCAGGTGCTTCATACGATGAAGAAATCCGGGCTCGTTAGCAGTACAAGAGGTCCAGGAGGTGGACACTCTTTGGCTATGCCTGCCGATCAAATTCGCCTCAGTGCAGTTGTTGATTGTCTCGATAGTTCTGAAAATCTTGTGGAATGCCTAGATAACATTGGTTTCTGCGTTCATTGTCCTGACTGTGCTCAAAGAGAAGTATGGAGAAGTGTGGAGGATGCGGTTTTTGGGATACTTGATTCCGTTACGATTGATCAACTTGTAGAAAAAACGAAAATAAAGAAAGATTTGGGCTCTTTTCAAAATGAGATAACCCTGAGCCTATAGTTTTTATTAGCTTCATAGTAATAGGGAGCCAGTGTATTTAAATATGTTGGACGTAGAAAAAATAAGGGATGACTTTCCGATTTTGAGTCGAGAAGTTAACGGTCACCCTCTCGTTTATATGGATAATGCCGCAACAACACAGAAGCCTAGGCAAGTGATTCAGGCTCTGGTTGACTACTATGAAAACTTCAATGCCAATGTTCACAGAGGTGTACATACTCTCAGTATGGAAGCAACGGATATGTATGAGGTTGCTAGAAATAAAGTAGCAAAGTTCATAAATGCTGGTGATCCCGATACAGTCATTTGGACTCGCAATGCATCCGAGAGCCTAAATTTGGTTGCACACTCGTGGGCGAAGGACAATATTGAGAGTGGAGATAATATAGTTCTAACCCCTATGGAACATCATAGCAATCTTGTTCCGTGGCAGGAATTAGCTAGAGATAATAACATCGATATTAGATATATTCCCATGGATGACGAAGGTGTCCTAGATTTATCAACTATTGATTCAATAATCGATGACCAGACAAGCCTTGTATCTATCGTACACATGTCTAACGCTCTAGGTACTATAAACCCCGTCAAAGAACTATGTGACTTGGCACATAGCAAAGGAGCTATGTTCCTAGTTGACGGGGCACAAAGTGTGCCACATATGGCGATAGACGTTAAAGAAATAGATTGTGATTTCATGGCGTTTTCAGGTCATAAAATGATGGGCCCTACGGGTATTGGGTGTCTTTACGCAAAAAAGAATCTTTTGGAAGGAATGGAGCCTTTTCTGACGGGTGGAGAAATGGTGTTGGAGGTTTCATATGAGGAAGCTTCATGGGCTGATTTACCCATGAAGTTTGAAGCTGGTACTCCGAATATAGGAGATGCTATTGCTTTAGGAGCTGCTGTAGATTACTTAGAAAATATAGGCATGGAAAATGTAGATGAATATGAACGGGAACTAACTAGATATGCAATGAATAAATTTGTCGACGTTGAGGATGAGGGGGGGAAACTGTTCGGGCCTAGAAATCCAACTCAAAGAGGTGGAATAATCTCCTTTGATACTCCAGACATTCATCCTCACGACTTGGGCACATTGTTAGATCAGATGGGTATCGCCGTCCGCACTGGGCATCACTGTGCGATGCCATTGGTCAGAAGTTTGGGAGTATCAGCAACTTCTAGGGCCAGTTTTTATGTGTACAACACAAAACAGGAAGTTGATATATTGGTTGAGGGAATTCTTGAGGCAATGAGGTATTTCCGGGATGGCGTTAGGTAGTCTTAATGACTTATATAGGGACAAGGTGATTTTGGATCACTGTCGTCACCCTAGGAATTCAGTTGTACCGAATTCACCTGATATATGTTGTGAGGCCGTAAATCCATTTTGCGGTGATGAAATTCGGTTTCAACTTAAGCTTGACTATAAAAGTAGGATCAAAGAAGTTGGGTTTCAAGGTGTAGGTTGTGCAATAAATCAGGCAGCCGGTTCCATTGTTTCCGATTCCCTCGTTGGTCTTACCTTGAATGAGGTGGCTGAGCTTTCAAAAAATTTTGCGAACCTTATGAGTGCCTCTTTACCAGAAGACGTTATTGCGGCAGACGAGGAGGCTATAAATCTTGGTGAATTGTCAGCTTTGTATAAGGTGAGGGAGTTTCCCGTAAGGGTTAAATGTGCTCTTTTAGCCTGGACAGCACTCGACAAGGGTATTTCTGATTTGGCTTAGGGTTCAATCCAAACATGTTGCCAGTGAGAGTATTCGCCAGATGAAAAGTTTGGGTGAAAATTTATCATCTTGTCTGGCCAAGCCCATGCTTCCATATTGGTAATTGGCATGAATCTATAAGCATTTTCTAGTAGATGCCTATTTATCATTTGTATGATGGTTGTTCTGGCATCTGAGTCGTATTCAATTGCTTGTTTCTCCAGCAGGGAGTCCAATGTGTTGTCTTTGTGTTTAGTAGTGTTCCATTTCCCATCACTGTGTAATACTGGTAGTAAGTATCCGTTGGGAGTGGTTTGTGGGAAAGTAGGGCCTGCCAATATTTGGAAATCGCCTGTTTGCCAGTGATTGGCATAAGTTCTTCGGTCAACATAATTGATTACGGGAGTGAACCCCGATTCTGTTAGCTGTTTGGATAGTAATTCCACAGAATCATTGTGGTTTTTGTTGAAATTACCTACCGTTATATCAATACGTAATCTTTGATTTTCATTGGTTACAATCTTGGGGTTGGTATTAGAGAAAAATGTTTGTAATAAGTTGGGGCTTGGGGCCCATTTTGAGTCTGACCAGGGGAAACCAAATGAGAAAAATCCCTGTCCTTCCCAGGCGTTGTCTATGACCAGGGTTGGGTTTGTTGAGGCCATAATTGCCTGTCGCACAACTTTTGAATCTAGTGGTTTATGATTTGTATTGAAAGCTAACTCAAATCCAGATCCAGGAACTGGATTTTGCAAACGCGCTTGTATATGTTTTGAATTAGTGTTCGTGGTATGAAGATTAATTAGATCAAGCAGTCCTACTCTATACCCAGCTACACGTGCAGTGGAATCTGGGACAAAATTAAATTGAATAGCATCCAGACGAGGGGCATCTGTTATTCCTATTCTTGAGATCATTTTAGCTATCCCGTTTTCATCATATTTGTCGAGAGTCCAGGAGCCTGAGGTAGCTCTCTTAAAATATGATTGATCGGCCTGATATGAGTCGGTTATGTGTGGAGAGATTATTTTCGTTCTACCATTCGCTAATGCGGCAAAGAAATCCGCGTCCGGCCACACCAGATTGATGTGAAGTTGATCGTCTGACACGGCTTCAACGTTCTCTATCATATGGATGATGTGTGAGTTGGGAGAAGAGTTATGACCTTGCAATTGCAAACTGTATGCAATGTCTTTTGCGGTTACGCGTTCGGACTTCTGGACATTGTCGTAATGCCAGTTGATGTCTTTTCGAATTTCAAATAGAAACTCGTTGGGTGACACCATTATCCAGTTAGAACATAAATCGCATTCTGTCGAAAGAGATGGTAGTGATATAGATTCATTTGTTTTAAATTTCATAAGTCTACTGTAGGCAATCCCTGGCCCCCATGCGGCAAAGGCATCGGATCCTTCCATGTGGGGATTTAAACTCTCAAACCAAGCCTCCGTGGGAATGGTTAAAGTCCCACCATAATTTCCTATCGATGTTATGTGAGGAGTGGGAATATTCGTGTTTACAGTTGCTATTTCCGTTGGGACACTCGTTGGAAGAATGGGCTTTGATACTTCTATGTGCGGTTGTGTCGGTGGGTCTGTTGGTTTTAGGGTCGGTTCATTTAATGTTTTATTATCTAAAAAAATTACCGGTGTGGGCGTTTGAATGGAAAATTGCTGCTCCTGTGAGTTGTTACATGAGACGGCTGAAAATATTGCAACAAGCGAAATATAAAAAAACCATCTCCATTTGTGTGATTGAATAAGCAATGTTTTAACCTAGAATCCGCTGTATTCATATAAAGCTGTTCTTAGAGTTAAGTATAATCTGCAACATGGCCTATAACACCTAAAAAAGTAATCTGAAAGAATAAGAATAAATTGATTATAGATACTCACGTCCATATTCATTCCTATCCCGAAGATGAAATCGATGAGATCCTACAAAGAGCCAATTCTGTGGGTGTAAGCTTAGTAATTGATGCAGGAACCACTCTAGAGACCTCTTCACTTTCTGTAGAGCTATCCTCTCGCCATGATCGTTTTTTTTCAGGAGTCGGGGTGCATCCAATGGATATAGAAGATCCACTGAGCTCTGCAGATTGTGATGTACTTCAATCTATGGCTTCCAGCAACGAAAAAGTGATTGTAATGAGCGAAATAGGATTAGATTATCTAGAATCGTCTCCAGATCGAGCTTTGCAGTTTGATGCTTTTAGGAGGCAAATTTCCATCGCTAAGGAGCTAAGTCTCCCAATTGTATTTCATAGTCGGGAGGCTCACGAAGATTGTTTTCGAGTTCTTTTAGAAGAGAAAGCATATGAAGTACCAGGGGTGATGCATTATTTTCAAGGAACCTTAGACGATGCGAAGAGGGTTATTGACCTAGGATTTTATATTTCAATAGCTCGACCCATTTTCCGACTTGGTCATCTGGCCGATGTGGTTAGCCAAATATCGCTCGATCACATAGTCGTAGAAACGGATTCTTCTCCCCAGCCTTTTAAAAATAACCGTAATAATTGGACGGAACCAAGACATTTGAGGCCCATTATCGAAAAAATTGCCGAATTGCAGGAAAAATCTGTGAATGAAGTTGAAGAGAAAGTATTTACTAACACAAAAAAAATACTATCTAAACGCTGGGATATAGTGGAAAAATATATTTCCTGTGACTAGAGCATTACACGAGAGCGAAAGGGTATATAACCATCCAACCCATGAGAAGTATCCAAGACATGAGCCATCCTAGAAATCCTGGAATAAGGGCTTTCAGGAAGCCAACGTTATTTGCCGATCCGATTGCTCTTGTTACTGTTACCATCAGCCAGATTGAAATGATGAGAAATAAATAAGATCCGATTAATGGAATGCTCGCAAATACGAGAAAAATTCCAGGGCTATAAGCGATTCCAATTGATCGCATACTTGCCCTGAAGTCAATTTCACTTCCCATCATGTTGCAAATAGCTTTCGCGACAAACGCCCACATCATCCAACCTACCATCACAGTGCTAAATGATACTAAGACTGGATATATGCGTTGGATTCCTTCTGTCGGAATTGGATTACTTCCCGAATATTGAACCCAAATCGCTAGTGATAACCCTGTTGCAGCCACAGCTCCAAGAGAATGAAGAACTAACTCTGCTTTAGACCGAAATATAATGGGTATTGACGGGTCCAATGTGGCTGCTCTGAACCCATATTCTACCAGTGAGGGATTCCCACTTTTAGGAGAGTTGTCACCGTTAGATTCATTTTTCTTAGGCGGGGGGGTTGTGCTTTTTGTCATGATAATCGATTTGATTTAAGAGATATAAACACCAATAGTGTAAACTTTTCAGACTATATAATCCCACCGTAGGTAATATTATTCAAATCGATTCTTCTACTCTGACTCAAGCCCTGTATTTGACCGTTATTGGTATGGTAACGGCCTTTTCACTTTTGTTGATTCTTATTGGGTCTATTATTGCCGTCCGAACGTTCAAACAGAAAATAGTTTCGAAATATGAGTTATATATTGCCGAAAAAATCTTAGAAACCCACAATAGGTCTGTTGCCGCCGCCGCTGCCGTAGCTGTTATCAGTGCGAAAACTAAGGATCACGGCTCAAACACCAAAGATTGATAAGATTGTAGAAGTAAGATGCAAGAATTTTCTGATTTTTTCTCCAATACTGGAATAGCTAATCTAGATTGGCGTCAATCCATTATGATACTGATAGGTATTTCGTTCATTGCGCTTGCGATTCGGAAGAAATTGGAACCTTATGAATTATTGCCAATTGGTTTGGGAATAATAGCTGCCAATTTACCTCTTACTGGGTTGGTGGCTTCTCCTATGGATACAAACGAAGTTCAAGGAGCGGGGATATTTGGGATATTTTTTCATTATGGTCTTTCCTTTTGGAATATATTGCCTCCAATAATTTTCTTGGGGATAGGAGCTCTAACGGATTTTGGTCCGGTTATTGCTAATCCAAAGACCTTGCTTTTAGGAGCTGCGGCTCAAGTGGGTATATTTATTGCTTTTTGGGGAGCACTTTTTGCTGGAGCATTAGGTATGGGATTTGGGATAGAAGAAGCGGCTTCCATAGGTATTATAGGTGGCGCGGATGGGCCTACGACAATTTTTCTATCCGCTCAGTTAGCTCCTGAAATTCTCGGAGTGACGGCTGTAATCGCCTACTCGTATATGGCATCGGTCGCATTTATACAACCACCGCTGATGAAACTATTCACAACAGAAAAAGAACGCCAAATAGTGATGGCTCCTCCAAGGGATGTTTCGAAGTTTGAGAAACTTGTTTTCCCACATATCGCGCTTATAGCTATAGTATTGCTGGTACCAAAATCCGCCCCATTGATTGCTATGTTCATGATTGGAAATATTTTTAAGGAAAGTGAGGTTGTCCCGAGGCTCACGAAAGCGGCGTCAAATGAGGTGTTGAATATAGCTACCATATTTCTCATGATTACCGTCGGTACTCAACTAACTGCTGAGAGAGTGTTTGATTTACAAACTATTGTTATTTTGATACTAGGTCTTTTAGCTTTTTGCTGTGGAACTATAGGGGGTATTTTATTTGCCCGTGTAATGAATATTTTCCTAAAGGAAAAAATAAATCCACTCATTGGGTCCGCTGGTGTTTCTGCTGTGCCTATGGCAGCTCGAATTTCCCACCAAATAGGCCAAGAGGAAAATTCTGATTCTTTTCTGCTACCTCATGCTATGGGGCCCAATGTTGCTGGAGTTATTGGGTCGGCCGTCATAGCTGGCGTATTCATTTCCTTGGTTAATTGACATGAGTAGTAAATTACAAATTCGTGTGGGAACCAAATGGTACCGAGTAGAGGTGGAAGATATCACTTCTTATCCTGTGAAGGTTTGGGTTGAGGGTGAGGTGTACGAAGTATCCCTTACAGATGGAGTTTTGGCCCCTGAGCAGGTACCAGATCCTCAACCTGAGACAGATTCAATTAATGGCGATGATATTGTCTCTATTAAGGAGACTGAGAGTGGGGATCATAAATTCTTCAATTCACCCATGCCCGGTTCCATAGTATCAATATCAGTCAAAGTTGGGGATTTAATTGAAATAGGTGATCCCGTTTGTATTTTGGAGGCTATGAAGATGCAGCAGACTATTATTGCTGATATGTCCGGTGAGGTAATGAGTGTGCTGGTTGACTCAGGAGACCAAATTTCTCAGGGTGATGCTATCTGTACTCTCCTCTAGGCGTTATTCATTTATTTTTCATTCAAATCTGTCAAGGCTTTGACTGCCACCTCCAGTTCCCATCTCTCTCGGATTGGGTGTATTAGTTCGAGGGCTCTGGTCATATATTCCTCAGCTCTGCTTAGGTCTCCCTGATCCCGGTATATCATGCCAAGATAGAGGTAGGATCCCCCGAGATTTGGATCTAGGGATACAGCGTATTCGAGATCTTCAGTTGCAAAATCTACTCTTTCTGAATAGTAGTATGCACCTCCTCTGCCCTTATATCCTATAGATAAGTTCGGCATACGTTTGATTACCTGCGAAAATCCATTGATGGCATCATCGTATTCTTCCATTCTTAGAGAATGAACGGCTCTGTTGTATATAAATAAGGCATCTAATTCTGGCGTAGGGGATTCTTGAGGAATTGGAGTACTAAGTATTGGATATGGTGTCGATGTCGGATACGGTGTAGATGTCGGGTATGGTGTAGATAATTCCGCAACGAGTTCGGATGTTGTCTGTTTACATCCTGACAGAGTTAGTAGTAGGAAAAAAGTAATAACTATACATTTAAGGTTATTATTAATTGTCAAAGTTTAGGGACTCCGTTGGATTAAAGGTGTTGCATTGGTTAGTTGACTTGGACTCTATTATAGAAGTTGTGTTAGAACAACGCGCTGTCTTCTTGAAAATGAGCTATGTGTTTTAAATAATTCTGGTTATTAGTTGACTGTGTCACGGGAGGTATGTTTGATTAAATCACTGGGAAATAATATTCCAAAAATTCATCCCACTGCTTTCGTTAGCGAAGCGGCCTATGTGGTAGGTAATGTGGAGATAGGAGAGGGGTCAAGTGTATGGCCTGGTGCGGTAGTTCGAGGAGATATGGGGACAGTCATCATTGGTAAGTATACTAATATTCAAGATAATTCCATTGTTCATGGCGACGCGGACGTTGTCATTGGGGATAGTGTAGTGATTGCCCACAGAGTTTTGTGCCATGCATCGGAAGTAGGTGACGGTTGTCTGCTTGGTAATGGATCCATCATCAATGACGGAGTGAAAATTGGTAAAAATACGATTATTGGATCAGGTGCCATGATAGTTGAGAACATGGAAATTGCTTCCGGCTCTATCGTCATGGGGATTCCAGGTAGGATTCGGGGGGAGGTCCAGCAGAAACATCTAGACTTGCAGAAATGGCTTGTAGGGGTCTATTCTGAAAACGCTAAGCGGTATAAATCTGATGGTAATCTGGAATGATTTTCGATAATTTTATTTTACTTTAGGGTATGCATTTGAAACGGGTAGTACTACTGGAGAACCACCCTCGGGATGAGGGATAACGGCTACCTCAGCGCCGTAGGCTTGTAGGATGTTGGACGGAGTCAGAACTTCTTTTGGTGTTCCATCTGCAAATACATTTCCTTCTGATACCAAGATCATCCTGCTACTATATCTTGCAGCCAATGTGAGATCGTGAATTCCTATAACAGTTGGACCCTGTCTCTTGTCGTGGGAATTAGATACGAGATTCATCATCTTGGATTGATGCGATAGGTCTAGATTAGACGTGGGCTCGTCAAGCAGCATGACGGGAGAGTCCTGTGCTAAAGCTAGAGCTAACATACCTCTCTGCAGTTCTCCCCCTGATATATTTCCCAATTGGCGGTTTTTGAGATTCAGGGTGTCGGTGACTTCCAATGCTTTGTTGACTATCTGAACATCCTTGTGGCTTTCCCACTGTGACAGACTTAGATGCGCGTTTCTCCCCAACATTACGAATTCAGAAAGTCTCATATTTTGCGGTAACCGAGGATTTTGAGGTACTTTTGAAACAATCAAAGCTCGAGATCGTGGGCTAATGCGAGCTATCTCCTGACCCATTACCGATAGTTTTCCTTGTGACGGCTTTAACAAACCACTCATCAGTTTTAACAAGGTTGTTTTTCCGGCACCATTTGGCCCAACCAGAGAGACTATATCTGTATCTTTAATTTCTAAATTCACATTTTTAATAACACAGTTTTTGCCATATGAAAATCGGATATTTTCCAGCAATATATTCGACTTCATGTTGTATCTTGCCGATTCCTCAGTAACAAATATATGAAAAATGGAGCGCCGCATAACGCAGTTACTATTCCTACTGGTATCTCCCCTGGACTTAATATGGTACGAGCGACCAAGTCTGCTATTACTAAGAAACAACCTCCCACAATGGCCGCCATGGGAATAAGTGTTCTGAAATCAGAGTCCCAAATAAGCCTTGCTACGTGTGGTGCAACCAAACCCACGAATCCGATTAAACCACTGAATGAAACAACGGCTGCCGTCATCATTGTTGCAACCAAGATTAATATTTTTTTTGTCCTTTCAATATTTACCCCTAGACTAGATGCATATTCTTCGTCTAACTGCATTGTATTCAGGATTCTGCTGTAGGAGAATGTCACAACGAGTCCTGGTATCAGGTAGGGTATTAGAAAGAGACTATGGCTCCACTGTGCCTTGATAAAGCCTCCAAGGATCCAACTTAGTACAACCCTCAAATCAGGATCACTTTTTATCATCAACAGACTGGAAATTGCGGTAGCGAAAGAGCCTATCGCTACCCCGGCTAGAATAAGTGTCGTTAGATGAGTATTAGAAGAACGTACAGCTATCCCGTATGCGACCGAAACCGCTACCAAACCTCCCACAAAAGACGCAATAGGTAAAATGCTTATATTTCCGTAGCTAAATGGAATTCCCGTAAGGAATACTATAGTAGCACCCAGAGATGCTCCGGAAGCTACTCCTATTAGATAGGGATCTGCAAGAGGATTGCGAAACAGTCCTTGAAAAGTCGCTCCAGAAACTGAGAGCGCAGCACCGACTATTAGAGCTAAAACTACCCGTGGAAATCTGAGCTTCCACAATATGGTGTCCCAAGATTCTGGCCACGTCTGGGAAATGTCTATAAAAGGTACTCTGGATAGTGCAATCAACAGAGTAGAATATGGGCTAATTCCAACTGATCCTATAGATGCTGCTACAAGGCAGCAAAAAATCGTTCCTGCTATGCCTAATGACAACCTTAGCCAAGGGAATTTCCAAGATTTTTCGTCATTATATTTTTGATGAGATAGTTGATCTGTCATATGTGGTTCATTTTGCCAAAATGCATTATCTCTTCCAAAGTCCTGGGTATATGGTTTTGGCTAATTCTTCAACTCCAAGTATAAAACGTGGTCCAGATATTGAAAGGAAATCGTCAGAAGGAATTATTACAGCACCGTTACGAACAGCTGTTATGTCTTTGAATTTGTCATCGGGACTTATGCTATCGCTGTAAGAAGCAATAATATATTGAGGATTTCGTTCTATTAACATCTCTGGGCTGAACTGTGCATAACCTTCAACGTCATGTGCTACATTCTGTAGTTTTAGAGTTTTGAAAACGTTTCCAACTAGAGTATTGTTTCCCGGTGTCCAGAGACCTCCGACATCCTGAAATACTTTAGGACCTGCGTTGAATGGGGATAACATATTTTTGATCGAGTTAACTCTATATTCAAAGTCGGTAGCGAGAGCCTCCGCTTCGTCCGTTGCATCTGTTATAGAACCCCACATCCGGAATATATCAGCAGTTTTTTGGAAATCGTCATCGATTGTTTTTATCAACAAAACTTTAAGTCCCGCGTTTTCCAGTTGTTCCTTGAATGTTGGGTAAAATATGTATACAAGATCGGGTTCTAAATTCACTATCGCTTCTATATCCATGTTGAAGGCATCCCCAACTTTTGCTACAGAATCCACTTCTGGCGGGTACGAGACATAGTCATGTGTTGCTATTACTCTGTGCCCTTGACCTATAGCAAAAATAGTTTCAACAGCTGCCGCGTCAAAAGCGACGATTCTATCTGGAGCACCCTCAAAAACAACTTCATTTCCTTCACGGTCCACAATTGATAGTGGGAAATTACTTGGCCGTATGTTTTTTTTATTGCTGGGTATATTTTTTGGATTGGGAGTGATTTGCGTATGCGTAT
>CEUS01001571.1_pt1 | contig 15131 bp, 15 predicted proteins | sample 427031 | NCBI WGS metagenome assembly CEUS01 (sample SAMEA2622837, study PRJEB7988) | marine metagenome | biome: marine biome (ENVO:00000447); feature: marine epipelagic mixed layer (ENVO:xxxxxxxxx); material: "saline water (ENVO:00002010), including plankton (ENVO:xxxxxxxx)" | depth 140 m | reverse complement strand
ATTTCTTTGGCCTAGTTTCGCATCCATTACACCCCAAGGTAGAGAGCCACTTTGGCTAGATAGTGATTCCTTATCTATTATTCTCTGCCTAAAGTTTCCTACGTTCGCTCCAGAGCAAAATGATGGTTCCGTGCCAGTAATAACTAATACACGTTCTTCAGATGTTTCTTCAAACGAATCCAGCCTATCAACAAGCTGCTTACACATTTCAGTACCTAACGCATTTCTCGTCGCTGAATCATCTAATGTAATTATTAATACACCGGATTTGACCTTTGTATGTATGTATTCATGGTCACTCATTGAGATCTTCACCCCCGGCAAATTCGGGTTCAGTGGCAAAAAACTATTTGTGGTAATATTTACCAACCAAGGTCGTTCCAAGGTCGTCCCAAATCAATGGGCACCAGATTAGCACAACTCTAATACACCTACAACATGGAGAAGACCGATGCAAAACGGGAATATTACAGCACTACATATAGCGAGAGTAAAAGGCACTCCATCAGATCCAGTGGACACAGCAACGTTAATCGCCGGATCAGGCATAGAAGGTGATAGAAGCTGCAACCCTGAAAATACTAGACAAGTATTAGTCATGGATCAGGAAACTCTAGAAAAATTTGACCTAGACCCAGGGCAGATCAAAGAAAACATCACTACCTCAGGTTTAGACCTAAGCACAACACAATCAGGACAAGTTTTGTTTGTTGGAGACAGCGTAACACTAGAACTCGTCGGCCCATGCGTGGCATGTGGCAAAATGGATGTTATCCGGCCTGGATTACTGGACGACATTCAAGGTCAACGAGGGATGTTAGCAGTAGTGATAAATGGAGGAGACATTAACGTAGGTGATACCGTACGGATAGAGCCATAATCTTGAAAATCACACTAGATATACAAAAGGGAGCTTAAAGCTCCCTTTTGTATATCTAAATTATGTATGAGGTTTATCTCACCAAGGTTTTTCTGATATTCTCCGCCAGATCGGCAACCTGACCAATATCTAGCCACGTGTCCATTGTCTGATCTACTCGTTCCGAAGACAACGCCAAGCCAGCATTTTGCTTGAACTTATTTTTGATATTTTCTATGCCCCAAGGATTACCATATGCTCCAAGAATATCTCCCCGAGCAGTTCTATGTTCTATAACACGGCCATCTTTCAAAGTGATTCTGATTGGCAATCCTGGTCCGTGATCTGCTAAACCTTCTTCTGCCTTAGCCATCACTCTATTTCGCACTTTACCCATCGCCTCTTGGATTTTCGGATCATCTATTTTCTCTTGACTAAAAGTATCAACACTAACTTCACCATCTACCAATGCTGCAGCGACATTGTACTTTGCACTAAATTTTCCTTTTAGGTCGTCGTCTGGTTCTTCATACAACATCACGATAGATAAAAATGACTGATCCACCTCAGCGTTCTCTACGTCGTCATAGGTAAAGTCATACTCTCTCATCAAGCTAAACAGACTATCTAACATAGCGTGGTTACCACCACAACATGGGTATTTTTTGATCATTAACGCATCTTGTACTCTAAATGGTTTCCCCATGTTGGCCGCCATATCATCCAAATCATATATTCCTTCCCCTAGAACAGTTGCGGCAAACCCGAAAGGGTGTTCTAGTATCTGGTCCCCGGAAGTTAAGCCTCGTTGAGCTAACTGAGCGGCCGTGACACCATCACGACATACCAACCCTGCGTGCAGAGGTTTTGTCATAGTTCCAAAATTGTGAATTAATCCGCCAGCCATCGACCCGGCTATACCAAGAGCAGTAATAGTTTGACTTTGATCTAATTTTAAGAGCTTACAACACGCTGCAGTACATGCGAGACGTCCAATAACTGCGGTCGCATGAAAGCCTTTAGCCATTTGATTATATTTGGTGGTGTGTTGAAGAGCCAATCCTATCTCACAGCCAACTACATAAGCCTCCAACAAGTCCTTCCCAGTAGCACCGATATTTTCCCCAAGAGCTAACAAAGCTGGGAAAATAGCGACGGTAGGATGTCCAAATCCGCCAAAGTCATCAAAGTCCAAAGCATGCCCCATAGTTCCATTGGCGAGCGCGGCATTTGGCAATGAGGTCATTTCTCCGGAAGATAATATTGTCGCCTCAGAAGACCCACCTATATCACTGACATACTGTTTTATTATCTCTCCTACTGGTTGCATGGAGCCAGCGAGGATAACTCCTAACAAATCAAAACATGACTCGTTAGCCACTCTTATAGCTTCAGGTGGAATATCTTCGTACGTAGTGTCTACAATCCATTTGGAAATGGTTTCAGTGGCTCCCATATCAGACCTCCATAATTAACTAAAATCGATCGTACATGATCCGCTATTATATACACTGTTATTACCAATACAAGGTCTTTAACACGGACACGAAATCCAGCATTAACACCATGAGATCGAGATCATGACTTGTACTTGTAGCTACAATCATGAACGTCTATACTACCGCATCATGGATGAGCATACGAACATATCAGACAATGAATTACTAGAACTTCCGCTATTTCCACTCAATAACATTGTATTATTTCCTGGCATGCAGTTGCCTCTGCATATTTTCGAAGAAAGATACAAAACCATGATAAATCATTGTATTGAACATAACACACCGTTCGGAATCCTGTTGATCAAAGAAGGCCAAGAAGTTGGAGAGCCGGCAGAGCCTTTTACTATAGGAACTAGTACACGTATTACGAATTCCCAGACTTTACAAGAAGGAAGGCTAAATATATCTACTACTGGAGAACGACGTTTCGAACTAATGCGAATTCTTGAGAAAACTCCCTATATGACTGGATTAGTCAGATATCTAGACGATTCATCAGATCCAGTACCACAAAATATTATAGATTCCACGCATCAAGAATTCAGAACTTTTTTAGAGCATCAAGCTACAATAGCGGGAGGATGGAATTCCAACGTAAATTTGCCAGATGACGGGCACGAGTTATGTCTGAGAGTGATATCAGCAATCACCGTAAGCATAGAATTACCAGGGGAACTGCGCCAGAAACTCCTCGAAACTGACTCCTATTCTGACCGGCTACAAAAACTTATCCCCATATTGCAGAGGGGCAACGAGATAATGTCCGAACAATCAAGGAAAAGCAATCCCTTCCAAGGACACCGTTTAAACTAGTCAAAATGCAGGGGATTCCATTCTCATAGCCAACAATTACGATTTGGTCAAATCTCCATATAACTTCAAAGCCCCTGATTCAGGAATACAGCCAGAAAATATTTCCGGATGTATCATCTCTGCCATGATCTCCAAACCTGTTACTAATCTCGGCCCTGATCTACTGGTGTATGCACTTGCGTCTATTACATAAACTTGATTGTTCATCACAGCTGGTATTGAGTTCCAGCCTTCTTTATTTGCGAGTATCTCCACATCTTCCAAACCTCGTTTTACGTCAAAGCCACACGGCATAAAGATTATGACGTCTGGCTCAGACAATAGAATCTCTTGCCAGTCTAACTTGAAAGAGCCCGTATCCTTATCTCCAAAGCAATTAACGCCTCCGGCTATTTCAACCATCTCTGGAACCCAATGACCGCCGCACATTAGTGGGTCTACCCATTCTAGCGACAAGACCTTGGGCTTGTGTGGTATCAATTCACATTTTGACTTAATACGTTCTATTCTCTCTGACATCAGTCGAGTAATCTCACCAGCCTTGTCTTCTTTGCCAGTTAAACTACCAACTTTTTTAATGTCCTCGAGAACATCATTAATATATTGTGGGTCTAACGATAATACATTAGGATCTGTTCCGAGTAATGATGACGCCTCAGCAACCTGCCGAGAAGATATGGCTCAAACTTCGCATATAGCCTGAGTTATGAGTAAATCAGGCTCAGAAGCAACGAATACCTCTTCATCTATTTCATATATCCCAAGGCCTTTTTCAAGTCTTTCCGATATAACTTGATTGATCTCTCCACTCGTTGGTTCCGTACCGTCAAACACACTCCTTACTACCCACGGCTTTTCTTTAGCCCGAGGCGGGAAATCACACTCATGCGTAACTCCTTTTAATTCATCCTCCAAACCCAAAACATATACTATTTCAGTTGCACTAGGTAAAAATGAACAAATATTCATGAGGACACTTCCTATAGATTAATTTCCGTGTTACGAGTGGAATACAGCTTGCATTTCAATATATCAGAAAAAAACACCGCTCCGGGAGATTATCCCAGAACGGTGTTAATCAAGCCAGACTTATTTATCTAGTCAGCAGCATGCATCAGAGTTTGTCGTTTTTCTTCCATGCCATCAAGGAATCCCCACCAGGCCTCCAAGGCTGACTGTAGGGCCATCTCAACTTCAGATCCACAGTCATCTGAGGTATTTGCAATAGCTTCTGCTTCCTTGTCAGAGTGATCTTCGTCCAATATGCTATGAACTTCAAAGAATTTTAATGATGAAGGATTATCTAGCCCGTAAAATTCTTTCAAACCATTCATCTTGTCCAAAGCTATTTCTGGTACTTGCGCTTCGTAGGCATACATAACGGCAAGCCCTTCCTGAAATGTCCCCTTGTCACACGTGTTTGAGTAGATATCTAACAAATTCTGTGTAGAGGGCATAATCTCAGAATATTCTACTTTAGATTTATCTAATCCTAATCCTGCACAAAAATCTAACCACATAGCTCTATGGTTATAATCTCCATGTTCTTCGTCCCAAAGATTGTCCAATATGCTTTGCCGTACTTCTCGATCTTCGCATTTCGAATGAATAGCACTTAAATATCGTGGAAAATTAGCTTCGAAGAAATAATATTGCTCCGCATAAATTTGGAGGTCTTCAATAGTTAATTCTCCCGCCTGCCAAGCTTGGTAATAAGGGTGGAGCAACAAAGACTTTGCCTCTATTCGCTCCTCTAATCGCTTGATTAGTGTATTATCCATGACCGTGATCCTCCTCTACACACCTACTTTTTTATATATTTCAATAATACTACACATTCCCAAAACTAAAAAATCGCTTCACAGAGGATCTCTAACTAGTGATTGGTCTGATATATTTCTGATGTCACTGTTGTATTGGGGGTTGCCACGGCAACCGAACCATACAGCGGTCAACGGCTTTTCCACAATTCAATCAAATTATGAGCCTCATCTTCATCTACGCCCCACATCTCAAAGTGAACCCTTACATTATCATAAAGTGTGACTTCACCTTGTTCCTTTTCAGGATCTCTGTAGGCTTCCACGCTGACATCCATCCAATTCAACGCAATGCTATCTTGCGTGGCCATCCTCTCCACCATATTTACAGCACAAGCAGCTATGCCAGCAAAAAATAATTCTCCTGCACCGACTTCCTCTCCACCAGCATCATCTGCAACCCAATGGTGGTTCCTTGCGTTGCATATCGCACGGCCGACTGAACCAGTGCTATAACTACGGGACTTATACGCTAAGCTTAATTCTGCCATTTGAGACATCTCCAAAATCATTCTTCAGATTAAATAGTTGACTATGTAAGACAATTCCATGCCACACCAACTGATACGACGAACTATATCAGCTTTCCATAATTTATCTCAATGACATTCAGTCCACATACTTTAGCCATCTTATATTAAATAATACTAAGTATCTCCATATCATATATAATATGCGTATATTCGACCAGAAGATGCAAGAAACAAACAGATTTTTATATAATCCAAGAATAATTAATAATTCTGGCAAACTTCAGAGGTGATAATTGGTTGCAAAGGTAGCTATACGATTGGTAGCAGCAATTGTATGCGCGCTGTTGGGCTGGATATTATCCGGCTATGTGGTTTTACCACCCAGCTTCTTTAATCCTGAATGGCCATTAAATCTTGTACTATCTGGTGTCGGAGCTATTATAGGAGCTACAATAGCTCCTTATGTCATACTGCAGCCGATTCGATACATAACAATCACTGTCAACAACTCTCCTGGGTCTATGTTGCTATCAGGTATCCTAGGGTTACTACTAGGACTAATAGTTGCATCTCTATTTTCGATCCCGTTCTATACATTGGATGGATGGCCTAAAATCATAATTCCCATGGTTCTAACTGGGACTCTAGGATTGATTGGCATATGGATAGGTATACAACGGTCCCGAGATGTTCAAAGCATATTCCCATCCCTAGAAACCGCTAACGCAAGAAGCATTACAAAATCAAATGCATCTACAAAAGTCCTGGTAGACACCAGTGTGATAATTGACGGCCGAATCGCTGATTTACTAACCACAGGGTTTATGGAAGCTACTTTTGTCATACCAAGATTCATTTTGGATGAACTCAGACACATTGCTGATTCCAGTGACCCACTTCGTCGAAACAGAGGAAGAAGAGGCCTAGAAATACTAGGTAGGCTGCGCAGGGAAGATCACATACAACTAGAAATAATAGACGTGGGTGTCAGTGAAGGCATTGAAGTTGATTCTCAATTAGTGCAACTAGCTTTATCAATGAACGCTGGAATCCTCACTACAGATTACAATTTAAACAGAGTGGCTGACGTACAAGGAGTGCAAGTATTAAATGTAAATGAACTGGCTAACTCTTTAAAAAGCATCGTTCTACCCGGAGAAGAACTAGAGGTGCACATCGTCCAAGAAGGAAAAGAGGACGGTCAAGGAGTAGCGTATCTAGATGACGGGACAATGGTTGTAGTTGAGGGAGGTCGACCATATATCGACTCGTTTGCATACGTCGCCGTCACCAGAGTACTACAAACAGGAGCAGGACGGATCATTTTTGCTCACCCAACCAGAAAATAAATCAAACCAATGTGAACAGGCCCTGGCAAACGATAATGAATCTGTACCCACTACTGTTGGAGCAGTGATTGTCGCTGGTGGCCAAAGCACGAGAATGAGTGGCCAAGACAAGACATTTATAGATCTGTCAGGCAAGCCGTTAATTTCTCATACCATCCTACCATTTCAGAAATCTCACGAAATAACGGAGATAGTGTTAATACTACCTTTACACTCTGTAGCAAAAGGAGAAGAGCTTGTTTCACAGCATAAATTCGACAAAGTCAGTGGAGTTTACGCTGGAGGAGATACTAGACAAGAGTCTGTCAGAATCGGGTTGAAATCCCTAAATGCATGTGATTGGGTCCTTATACACGACGGTGCAAGACCATGCGTAAATAGATCTCTAATTAGTGAAGGAATAAAAACAGCCAAACTAAAAGGGTCCGCTGTAGCGAGCGTACCAGTTACAGATACCATAAAGATTATATCCGAAGACAAGATTATTCAGGAAACTCCCCCTAGGGACCGCTTATGGGCATCGCAAACACCCCAGATTTTCGAATACCGCACCTTAATTGACGCACACGACAGAGCTCCAGGTTCTTTCACAGATGACTCATCTCTTCTTGAATATCTGGGGTACAATATCACGGTATTTGAAGGCTCCTATTCAAATATTAAGGTCACTACACCAGTTGATATACCCATTGTGGAGTCTATCCTGAAATCCCAATATGAATAGATTTAATGGAAAACATTGTGCAAGATATTTTTAGGGTAGGAATTGGTTTTGACGCCCATCCACTCAGCAAAGACCGAAAGCTAATTATCGGGGGTGTAACTGTCCCCAACGACACCGGACTGGAAGGCCACAGTGACGGAGATGTTCTAATTCACTCCATCATCGATGCCATACTAGGTGCAAGCAATTTAGGTGATAAAGGCAGTCATTTCCCATCGACTGATGATGCATATAAAAATATATCAAGTTTGATACTACTCAAGAAAACAGCTGATTTACTTGCTGATGCTGATTGGCGGATCTCGAATGTTGATGCTACAATACTCGCGCAAAAACCAAAGCTAGGCACGTTTATAGCCGAAATGCGCAAGCACATAGCTGGAGCTTTATCAGTATTCCCAGATAAAGTCAGCATAAAAGCTACAACAACTGATTACATGGGATTTATTGGCAGAGAAGAAGGAATCGCATGTTGCTGCATCGTGTCAATATCGAGGTAGGATTTTTCCGGTTGCCACTTTATAGTTATCTAAATCGGGCAACTCCTAATTAAGTAAGCATAAATTACGCCATATGAAACTTTATAACACACTGACAGGCACAGAAGAACAATTCGTCCCAGCCAACGGCATGGACGTTAACATGTATGTTTGTGGTGTAACACCATATTCATCTACTCACGTGGGACACGCTCTGAGTTATGTCATATTTGATGTACTTAAAAGATATTTGTCTTATTGCGGATACAATGTGAAACATATTCAAAATTTTACTGACGTAGACGACAAAATAATACAAAAGTCACATGACGAAGGGATTACAGAAGATGAATTGGTCACCAGATATATCGGTGATTTTTTCACAACCATGGATGCTCTTAACGTACAAAGAGCCAATGAGTACCCTCGTGCCACACAAGAAATACCAAGAATCATCGAGACTATAGAAGGACTAATCGACAAGGGTTTCGCTTATCCAGTTGAAGGAGACGTGTATTTTAGGGTCACTCAAAGTGGTGACTACGGAAAACTGAGTCATAGAACCCTGGATGGAATGATAGCGGGAGCCCGCATTCAAATTGAGGAAAATAAAGAAAATCCAATGGACTTTGCGCTATGGAAAGGTGCAAAAACAGGAGAGCCCTCATGGGAAAGCCCGTGGGGTCCAGGCAGGCCAGGATGGCACATTGAATGTACTACCATGTCGATTGATAACCTCGGAGTCTCTATAGACATTCACGGCGGCGGTCAGGATCTAATATTTCCACACCATGAAAATGAAATCGCCCAAAGTGAAGCCTATACTGGTGTCAAACCTTTTTCACGATATTGGATCCACAATGGTTTATTGCAATTCGGACAAGACAAAATGAGTAAATCAATCGGAAATCTAGTATCCGTAGAAGAAGCCCTTACTCATTACAGCGCTGATACCCTCCGAGTGTATTTTTTGAGTTCCCATTATAGGAGCCCATTAACTTACAGCGACGAGGGCGCACTAGCAATTGAAAGAAGTATCGATAGGTTTCACTACGCACTATCACTACCTCACGCAGATGGCCCGCCACTCGACTACAGCGAATACGAATCCAGATTCAAACAAGCTATGGAGGATGATATGAACACTCCTCAGGCCATAGCATCATTGTTCGATCTCGCCCGTGAAATCAATCGATCGCAACCCAATGGAATAGATGTTACACAAGCCCAAGACGCACTTCGAAATCTAGGTGGTATTCTCGGATTGACATTCGCATCTAAACAAGTAAATGATGTAGGTGCAGGAGCATTTATACAAATGCTCCTTGATATCAGAAATGAGCTACGCTCGAACAAGCAATATGACTTATCCGATAAGATACGGGACATGCTAATCGAAAATGGGGTGCAAATTGAGGATACGCCAGAGGGCGCCCAGTGGAGTTACACAGTTAGTCGAGAATAACACTGTATCTATACGTCCCTACGGACAACTTTCCCAAAGCATCCAAAATAGACCAGACAAAAGGCTTCACCGTAACAACTAAGTCATACCAAGTATTAACATTACATCATTATGAATAATAAAACTCTGGTAGATTCCCTGATAACTATCTTAGGTAAAGACAGGGTATTATCTCAGGATGCAGATCTCGACAGATATTCCATAGATGCCTTAACACCATTTCGTAGCTTTGGCATAACTCACCATTTTGATCAACTAGCCGATGTTGTTGTCATCCCACAGACCGTTGATCATATCTTACAGATTGTAAAGATCGCTAACGAAACCAACACTCCTATCATTCCCTACGGCAGTGGCACAGGTGTCATGGGGGCTGTCATGCCATTAGAATCCGGGATTATCTTAGATACCAGAAATCTAAACTCCATTATCAATATTAATACACAAGATCGCACCGCCACAGTTGAGTCGGGATTAATCATTGAAAGCCTAGACATAGAGTTAGAAAAGTACAGTTTTAGTACGGGGCACGACCCCTATAGCCATCCGATCGCGACAATAGGTGGTGCAATATCTACAAACGGTGTCGGTTATAAAGCAGGATCGTATGGACCTATGGGGGAACAGGTGATATCCATTGAGGCAGTCCTGCCGTCAGGAAAATTAATCACTACAAAATCGGTACCAAAATATTCTTCAGGTCCGAATTTCAATCATTTGTTCATAGGTACAGAAGGTGTATTTGGAATAATCACTAAAGCTACAATCAAAATATTTCCGATACCCGAGTCAAGAATATTTTCTACTTGGGCATTCAATTCTTTCGAAGACGGATTTATGGCATGCTCGAAACTACATGCATTAGGAATCCGGCCCACCTTGATGGACTTAACTCAAGAAAACGACACAACACTCTTATATCTCCTCCATGAGGGATACGCAGAAGGAGTCTCTGCACAAAAAACTAGAACTGACTCTATATTGCCAGATTTTGGCGGGCGTGATATCGGAACTATAAAAACAGAAGAGTACTGGAATAAACGGCATGATTCTGCACTAAATTACAAGGAGCAAGCTTTAGCACAAACGCGAACCGTGAAATGGAACCGATCTTCAAATAGGTTGTTCGACTATCTTCACATATGCCTGCCAACATCTAAGGTACTCGAATATAAACAGGAATGTGAAACGATATTATCTTCCAGTAATTTCAAGGTTGTTGAATACGCTATATGGAGCAGACCTGAGATGTTCTCTCTCATGATAGAGCCTAAACAATCTCAATCTTCGGCCTCTAAAGAAGAACTATCAGCTATAGTGGAGAAAATACTTCGGCTAGCGCAGAATATGGGGGGCATCATGGAATATTGTCATGGGCCAGGAACAAAATTGAACCACTTGGTGCAAGAGGACATGGGAAGCGCTCACGACACTTTGAAAATTCTCAAGTCGAGTATTGATCCAAACAACATAATGAATCCAAGCAAACTCGGCCTTTAGGCTTCCTATTGAACGACACGATCCTCTAAAAAAAGCCATCTCCACATCTGTAGGCAAATGAAACCGCGTATTGGAATGTTAACATTCTGTAAATTAATAATGATCCTGCATTAATATGCCTTGACATAATACAGTTGGTTCTAGTATATTATATATAGCAATTATATACGGGCTTGAGTATTACATTATCAAATGAACCCGGGTGCGATACTAATTGCGACAAATATTAAGGAGGTTCAAAGAAACCTACTGTGAGTACTTCAGGAGAAGAAACCGATTTAGGAATCCTACCAAAACTCGGGCATCAGATTGCCCTAATATACGACCTGCTATCCGGTCCACCGATGACCGAGCAGCAGCGAATAAACAGAGCCCTCGCTGAGAGTGATGCAATACGAAAATGGGAACGGTTTAGCATATAGAAATAAATAAAGAAGCCCCTGAACATTCAGGGGCTTCTTTATTTAGCAGACAGCATCTTTTGATTAAAATGGCAATTCTACCCCAACGCTCTGCTCAATAGCTTTTTTGTATACCAATTGCGCTGCCGCTATATCTTCCAACCCTATTCCCATGGACTCAAATAACGTAATGGAATCATTGGACGCACGTGCTTTGATTCTCCCGCCAACAACATCCTGCAGTTCAGTAACCATATTCCATCTAAAACTACCTCTTGCTTCCAACCATAGTAAATCACCACATTCCAGCTTAGCTTGTTCTAGGCTGTCAACTACAATTAGGTCAGAGCGTTTCATAGTATCTTCATCTATTTCGCGCCTAAGCCAGTGATTACCGCCAGCAGCATTAACGTGGCACCCAGGGGCTAGGTCTTTTCCTTCAAAAACAGGATCTCGAGCAGACGTTATAGTAACTACTATGTCAGCATCGGAAACACATTCCTGCGGATTATCAACTGCTTCTACAGTCAATTCTAATCTCTCGCTCATCTGTGTAGCGAAGTTATTGCGTCGTTCTTCACGCCTGCTATAAACTTTTGCCTTCTCAATGTTACAGGCACAACAAATCGCCTCGAGTTGTGTACGTGCTTGAAACCCTGACCCAAATATCGCAACCGTACTCGCCTCTTTCTTAGCCATGTACTTGCTTGCCAATCCTGACGCGGCGCCAGTCCTGATCTGACCCAAACGACCTGATTCCATGCACGCCAAGAGTTTTCCAGACTCGTAGTCATATAACATTACAATGAATTTACTACCATCAGGTCCAGCAAAAGACGGATATGCCTTATATCCAAACACCTGATGGGCTTCGTCTGCCGCAGCCATAAAATGGAAAAATCCATTTGGCATGCGCATTCTGGACCGTGGTTTGATTTCCACAGAACCAGATCCGGCATGTTTAAAAGATTCTTCTAGCGCAGTAATGCATTCATCCATAGGCAGCAACTGCGCCACTTCGCGTTCATTCAAAAACAGGGCCATTCAATCCTCCATATATCGAGCAAAATTCCGGTCAAGTATAGCATTCGACAGACAACTGGAAAATCGCCAGCATTACTGGTTACAATGGATTTAAATTCATATTGCTGGAGGCGAAACATTATGAATAAGCCAAAAGTATTAATAACGAGACAATTATTGCCAGAAGTGCTAGACCTTATATCGGAATCCACTGATATGGAAGTTTGGCCGGACACATACCCTCCCTCAGCAGAGAAACTCAGAGAACTCCTTTCAGATAAAGAAGGAGTCCTGACAACTATCATGGATCGTATAGATGCCGAAGCCCTAGACGCTGCTCCTAAGCTTAAAGTCGTTAGTCAATTAGGAGTGGGGGTGGACCATATTGACATCGCAGAAGCAACCAAAAGGAATATTTTAGTTGGAAATACTCCAGGAGTATTGGCAAAAGCAACTGCAGACATAGCATTTGCATTGTTAATGTCTGCCGCACGCCGAGTTTCGGAAGGGGATCAATGGGTACGAGAGAAGCAATGGGAACTCGCTTTCCACCCGCTCCACTGGCTCGGAGTTGATGTACATAGCACAACGTTGGGGATCGTCGGACTCGGAGAAACAGGCCTTGAGATGGTAAAGAGAGCTCAAGGATTTGACATGGAAGTCATATATTTCTCCAGGACCCGTAAAGAGGATTTAGAAAGCCAATATGGTATCAAGTATGTTAGCTTTGAAGAGCTTCTCCGGAACGCTGATTTCGTATCTCTTCACGTGGCCTATACTCCTGATACTCATTTCCTTGTAGGCAAATCTCAATTAGAAATGATGAAAGAAACTGCGATTTTAATAAATGCAGCACGAGGTCCTGTAGTAGACCCTGAAGCGCTTTATGAAGCATTAAATACTAGAACCATTTATGCAGCAGGGCTCGATGTCACATACCCAGAACCAATATTGCCCACAGACCCGCTACTAACATTAAATAACATAGTCATAACGCCACACATGGGAAGTTCTGCTATTTCAACCCGAAGAAACACAATGTACATGGCAACCCAAAACATGCTGGCAGGATTAAACGGGCAACAGCTTAAAGCTTGTGTGAACCCATCAATTTACCCTGAATTAGGGATATCGTAATGGCGGAGAGGGCGGGATTCGAACCCGCGAGAGGCTTGCACCCCTACGCGATTTCCAGTCGCGCCCGTTCGTCCACTCCGGCACCTCTCCACATATCCCAAAGGCAACTATAACGAACGTGGGGACACCATTATATTATCAGTATATTCGAGTGTCTATCACACCTTCACATCACACATCACATATTGACTTTATTTATGCCTATCATTAGCATAATTTATATCTAATATTAAGGGAGAGACTGAAGTGGGGAAAAAATACCTTGGAATTATCCTCGTGATACCGTTTTTAATCATTCTTGCAATTTCTTCGATATCATGCGCTAGTGACGACACACCTGTATTAAAAATAGGCGGCATTCCTGATCAAGACGCCGCCAGACTAGCAAGAAGATATGAAGATTTCTCCAAGTATTTATCAGATCAGCTCCAAGTCCAAGTGGAATATGTACCTAGCATTAATTATGCAGCAGTAGTAACAGCGTTTACACAAAACGAATTACAGGTGGCATTCTTTGGGGGTCTTACGGGAGTCCAAGCACGCCTGCAAAACCCTGGAGCCGTCGCTATAGTACAGAGGGTAAACGACGCTAAGTTCAATTCCATATTTGTGGCTAATCCAGATCTTGAACTAACATCTCTAGAAGATCTGAATACTGCATCAAAAGATCTTACTATTACTTTCGGTAGCGAAAGCTCAACATCGGGACATTTATGGCCTCGACATTTTCTTGAGGAGGCTGGAATAGATCCAGCAGTAGCCTTTAAATCAGATCCTAATTTTTCTGGGTCACACGATCTTACATGGAAATTAGTGGAAGGCGGGTCATTCGATATTGGAGCTCTCAGTGAATCTGTGTGGAAAAGGGCTAAGGAAACCGGCAAAGCAGACCTTTCAAAAGTTGAAGAGTTCTATATAACTCCGGATTACTTTAACTATAACTGGACTGTTAGGCCTGGACTAGACAAGATATACGGGCAAGGCTTTACCAACAATATTAGAAAAGCCTTGTTAAATTTGAACATGGAAGAACACTCTGAGATTTTAGAGTTATTCAGTACGGACCAGTTTATCGAAACTAATAACGCCAATTACACAGCAATACAAGAAGTTGCTGAAAATCTAGGTATCATAAAGTAGTGATCGAATCGAAAGAGCGTCCAGCAGTATCTTTAAACTCCGTTCACAAACGCTACGGTACTACTGACGCTCTAATCGATATCAACTTATCGGTCAAACCAGGAGAGGTAGTTGCATTAGTTGGACCGAGCGGCAGCGGAAAGACTACTCTCCTCAACACAATCTGCGGACTGACAATCCCAGACTCCGGTGAAATTTCTATATCCGGACAATCTCTCACTAATATAAAACACCGGAAGACACTGGCCACATTGGTTGGAATAGTAAGCCAACAATACGGCCTTATCCCCACCCTGCCTGTCGTTCAGAATGTCCTAGCCGGCAAATTAGGATCATGGACCAATCTCAAATCTGTTCTGTCATTAATATGGCCTCAAGACCGAAAACAAGCAGCATCAATCTTATCTTCCTTAGGGCTACATGAAAAAATAAACGAACGCACTTCA
>CEUS01277545.1_pt1 | contig 15136 bp, 13 predicted proteins | sample 427031 | NCBI WGS metagenome assembly CEUS01 (sample SAMEA2622837, study PRJEB7988) | marine metagenome | biome: marine biome (ENVO:00000447); feature: marine epipelagic mixed layer (ENVO:xxxxxxxxx); material: "saline water (ENVO:00002010), including plankton (ENVO:xxxxxxxx)" | depth 140 m | reverse complement strand
AAAGTGTTATCAAAATTTGTAAACGTTTTTGTATTTCGAATAAAATTTTTATTTAAAGTATTTTTATTTTTATTCCATATTTCTCTTTTAAAAATAGACAAAAACATTCCTCCTAAAAAATCAAATGATACATTAGGATTAATCAGTTGATAAAATTTTAGTTTTTTTTCCTTATCATATAAGGAAAATTTGTTTAATTTTTTTGGTAACATGTTTGTATTAAATGGATGTTTTTTTGAAAAAATATATTTTGAATCAACGCATGCAGAATTCAAATAAAAAAAATCTACATCTTTATTTTTTTTTTTATTGATTATTTGTTTAACAATTTTAAGAGAATTTGGCATAAGCAAATCATCATCTCCGATTAACCAAATAAACCTAGCTTTAGAAAGATTGACAGCTTGAATCATGTTCATGACTCTACCTATATTTTTTTTATTCTTTTTATAAGTAATAGATAAATTTTTCTTGTATTTTTTTATAATTTTATAGTTCGTATTTTTGGTACTATTATCTGAAATACAAACATTAAACTTAATTTTAAAATTCTTTTTTGCAATCTTGATAGAATTAAGACAGTTTTCAAGACATGCTGGTCTGTTAAATGTTGGAACACAAATTGATAACATCTATATAAAAAATTAAATTATTTTTTTAACTTCATCAAAAAAATTTTCTGCAAGTTTATGCATTCCCTCTGGGGTAAAATGAATTGTATCGACAAAGTATGTTTCATCTTTTTTAATTTTTTCATTATTTCTCACAACTGGAATATTGTGTTTTTTGGCAAGGTTTTCTAAGATCTCATTTTCACAGTTTACTAATTCTTTATATTTTTTTGTTTCTTCATCTAATAAAACATCATCGCTAATATTTAAACAAAACGTACTTAAAATTATTTTAATACCGTTTGCCTTGCAAAGATGAATGATGCTTTCTGTATTTCTTTTAAAAGTTTTCAATCCTTCATCGGTATTGGAATGGATCTCTGATTTACCTTTTGATATTAATTCGAGCAATGAATTTCTTATACTCAATTTTTGAATTAAATATTTATAAAAATTAAGCTTTAAAGGAGGAAAATATTCTAATACTTTCAGTTTCCAAATATCTTCACTTATATTTTTTCTTGAATGCGAATAATCTGGTAAAAAACCAGTTGTTAAATACGATCTTATGTCATTATATCCATGATATAATATTATTAAATCAGGATTTGTATCCAAAACTTTTAAAATAAAATTAATTAATATTTCAGCACTATTGTATCCACCTTGACCAAAATTATTTACTTCGATTTCTTTGTTTGGATATTCTTCGCGTAACTTGTTCTCGAGAATTAAAGGATATGAATAAACCTTATTATCATATTCTATATAATTTCCTGTTGTAGATGCTCCTAAACAATTAATCCTTATTAAGCCTTCTTTTTTTGGAATATTAACTCTTCGTGATCCATTGTCACCATTACAGAAACCAAAATTATTAGTTTTAAGTTCAGGAAAATAATAATTTTTTTTATAGTTATTTAAATAAGCGCGCGTTCTATATGAAGCTAAAAAATTCTTTTTCATAACATATGGAAGATATGGATGGCTTTCAAAACAAAATTTCTCTTTTTCATATACATTATTTTTTAATAAATAATTTTTATTAGAAATTTTCATAATTAAGATATAAATAATTTCCGAAAAAATAATTAAAGATATAAAAATTAAAGTTGAATAGAATATTGAATTCAATTTATTTCCCGTATAATTAAAAAAGAATACAATTGGTATAAATAAATATGATAATAAAAAACCAAAAATGAATAAAAATTTAAATTTTTTTATAATTTTCATTTAATTTATAAATTGTATAGAAGATAATATTTACCACAAAGGATATATATCATCTCTCTTGATTCCTTTAAAAATACTGGATAATTTTCTAAACGATTCTTCATCTCCTCTAATATTAAAATTATCATTAAATTCTTTAATCTTTTTTTCCGTTAGACTATCAAGCCACCAATCATTAATATTATCCCAGTAGTTATTTAAATGTTTAATTAGATCTTCTTCCTTAGTAAATAATATTTTCGCTTCTACAAGCAAATTGTAGCGATTTACAAATTCTGGGTTTAAATGATTATATGTATCATCCCAATAACATACTGATGGAATATTAAGAGCCAAATTTTCTAATAACCCTGTTGAATCATAATTAAAAAGCGTTACCCTTGTATCTTTTAAAATGTTTCTTAAACTTTTCCTTCCAAAGTCTATCTTTATTTTTAGATTTTTAAAATATTTTTCAGTAATTAAATTGCCTCTCGATAAAAATGAATGATGAAGTCTTAATAGAGTCATTTTTTTTATTTTTAAATTTAATTTTTTAATAATTTCTGTTGTAGATTTAATATTCTTAGTGGATTCCAAGTACCTATCATATGGTTTAGCTCTATAACCCAAAGATCTTACTACAATAGTAAAATAACCGTCTTTTTTAAATAATTTTTTTCTTCCTAGAGTTTTAAAATTAAACATTGGAATATCTTTAGAATATTTTTTCATACCCCATGTTAGATATTTTGTACAAGTATTTAATTCTGAAACGTAATTATTATCGATTAATGAATGATTACCATTTCCATGTTGACCAATATAGAATGGAACTCCAGCATCTACTTTATTAGCAGCGTATAATTTAAAAATTTCGTCTTGATCGTAAGCACAAGAAGTGAAAATAAACTTTGGGTTTTTTGGATAATCACTATTATTTGATATATGAAGTATATCACTAAAAGATTCAATTAAACAAATTGGAATTGAAATAGGAAGCATATATCTTATAAACTTTTCTATGTCAGTGTAATTTTCATAATCAAAACTAATTTTTTGTCTTAAATTATTATCGTAAGACTTAAAATTAATATTTTTTGTTTTCCAAAGTTGAGGAAATTGTTTTAAAGATAATTCTAATTGTTTTTCATAAAAAAAAGGAAGGTAACTATCAAAAATAAATCCGTCATTTTCAGATTTAAATTTAGTAAATATATTCATGACGAATTCTGCAATTTTCATTTTTGTTAATTTGCGATCTTTATTAAAACCTGAAAAAACTATTTGATTTTTTAAATATTTTTCGTTTATTTCGAAGTAAGAAATCTTATTATTAAATTTATAAAATTTTAGAATTTTAGAATACAAAGCATGATTCCACTGATCGTCTATGGATGCATAATAAATGCCCCCAGTATCTTTAGTTGAAAATTCATAAGAATCAACATTTACTGCAAATATTTCCTTTATTTCATAGTCTTTACATGCCTTGTTTAATAGTTCGAACCTATCTAAGCATATATATATAAATCGTCTAAGCCATTCACCAGCTATTATTTCCCATCCCCTTAGAGAATAACTTGTTTGATGCAGATTGTTTAAATTTTTTTTGAAGTCTTTTATTATTGATAAAAAAATATTTTCACATACATCATATTTCATTTTTCTATCTATATTTTTAAAAGTATGAGAAGTACAAATTTTGTAGTCCAATTTAGATAAAATTTCTTCAGGATGCTTTAGTAAACACCAATCTCCAATAAATAATAAAGGATTTTTTGATTTCAAATATCTTTGATTGTCCGATAAAATAAGATCTCTTTTCATTTGCTGCTTAAAAAAACTTAAATTTAATTTTTAGAATTTAATATCTTAAGATCGGATATTCTATCGATCTCAAACCAAAATCCTTCGTAGGGCACAACTTTAATTTTATTTTCACTGCCAGTAATAAATTCAGAAAAAAAATTCGTCATATCCATCTTTTTTATATTTTTAATAGTTTGACCTCTTAAATATTTTTTAATCTTTAACCAACCATTGGGTGTAATTTTAAAAATACCCATATACTGTCCGTTTATTATGTCCAGATTATTCGTTTTACTTCCAATTGAAGTAAGATTGTTTTTGCTATCAAACTCAAAAGTTTCTGCATCTTTAGTGGGATCTTTAAATCTTTTTCTCCAAAGTTTAAGCCAATTTGGATCATATAATAAAACAATGTCACCTTTTTTTTCTTTAATCTTTCTAATTGCTGACTCTTCATAAAATATATCTGAATAACTAACTATACACGTGCTCTTTTTTAACCAATATTGAGCACAAATTAGAGAATAAAGTATGCTCGTTCTTTTCCAATTATTATTATGAAATTCTTTAAAATTTTGTAAATTAATTTTTTTTCTTTTATATCCAGTAACTATCCCTATTTGATTGATATTATTTTTTTTTAAATTCTCGATTGTATAATTAATAAGTGTTTTATTTTTATATAGATTTAAACATTTGGGTTTATCTTTAGTAAAACTTCTCATTCTTGAGCCTCTTCCAGCCGCTAAAATAATTCCTTTCATTTTATTTACTAAATAATTTTTTTGCCCTTTTAATCAAAGTTTTTTCAAATTTCATTGCTCTTTCTGGGTGCCACATCCATCCTTCGCATTTAGATTTTCTGTTTTCTATAGCCCATATTGTTCCAATTTCATCCTGCGCAATAATATCAAACTTTTTTGGACAATTTTTTAGACTATAATTAAAAAAACATTTTGCTTTTTTTGGAATGCTTTTAAGATTTTTATTATTAAATATTTTATAGTCTTTTGAAGTTTTTAATTTCGATTTTTTTAAACCTTGATTAAAATATTTTCCTAGTATTTGCATTCCTCTACAAATACCTAGTACTGCTTTTCTTTTGCTAAAAAATTCATTAATCATAAATAACTCTGTTTTATCTCTTTTTATATTTTTTCCTATATCTTCACCTCCTGTTAATATTAGACCTTTAGGGTTTGTTTCCTTAATAAACCTTCTGAGATTTAAAAAATTTTTTTTATCCAATAAATTGTTTGGAACCAAAACGGGGTAATATCCTAACTTTAAAACCCAAGAAACAATTCTTTGATCAATACAATCTCGATTTTCATTATATTTTTCGTATAAAAAGGTTCTTTGAGAAACTAATAATTTCATTTTTTTAAAAATATCTTTTTTATAATTTTATCTGAAATTTTTTTTGAAGTAAGATTTTTTTTCCATCGAACCAAGAGAGTCGGATTAATTGGTTCATCAAATTCGAGATCTAAACCAGCAACATTCGTAATTTTTTTTAATTTATAATCTCGATAAATTTTTTTCGGATCTCTTCTAACCAAAATTTTCATGGGAACCTTTAAATATACATCTAAATAATTTTTAAGGTTTTTTTTATTCCATCTGTGAACTGATTTGATTAATGCCATAACAGAGATTATAACAAAATACTTTTTGTTAACATACCTTTGACAAATTTTTGAGTATCTTAAACCAATTTTTTTTCTTGAATTGTAACTATATGTACCTTGTTTTTTTAAATTTAACATTTTTCTTAGTTTGTCACCATCCAGCAAAATAATATTGTAATATTTTTTTCTTAACTGCGTATAAATAAGTTTTGATATTGTGGTTTTACCAGCACCTGAAAGCCCTGTAATCCACAACACGCCTGGTCTTAATAAAAAAATTTTTTTCACTCAGTTAACTAAATTTATTGTATGTGACAAACAGTCAAGTTCGATCATTTTTGATTTTTTTAGTTCCTCAAATTTTTTTTCGCCACAACCAATAGCTGCCGGTAAATTCAATTCTGCACACCTAATTGCCATATGAGAATTTACACCTCCATATTGTGTGACTAATCCTTTTATTTTCCTACTAAATATCCAATCATATCCGGGGTCGGCATTTTCTATCAATACAATTTTATTCTGAATATTAATTTTATTAATATTATTTTTTATATGGACAATAGAAGATCTAATCTTTTTGTTTGAAACATAATTTGGAGAGTTCACTTGAAAAGGAACTATAAATGTACCAGCGTAATCATGTAATATTTGTGGTAGCTTTATTTTTTTGTTTACCTGATAAAACTGTTTGTTTTGGCTAATTATTTTTCTTTGTATTTTTTTTGATTTATTTAAATCTTTTAAATCTAAATATGACATATCATTTTTTTTTATGTTATTTTTTTTTCCATAATTTGAAATTAATAATAAAATTTCGCTTACACTTTTAGTAAAAACAAATTTAGAAAATTCTCTTGCTACAAAAGACTTTTGTATATAATCCATTAGATCTTTAGAATTAAAATTTTTAATTTTGTTTAAAACAATAATTTTCTCAATTCGATTCATTGTGGATTTTTTTAATAAATACTTGCGATTTTTTCCCATTTTTTGTTTTAAAAAAAGAAAAGATTTATACTCATCATATCTTCTAGATTTAATATCATAAGTCCCAGGCCTTAAATGTCCGTATTTAATCATAAAATTTTTTTTTCTTTCTTTTTTTATTGCAACTTGATGCATGTCGTAAAGAAAATCTGTAGTAATTGTATTAAAGCTAGATTTAAATTTTTGCATTTCATTTATAGATATTGCTTTTTTATTTACCAAAGAATTTAATAATGTTTGACCAATAAAACCATGTCTAGCGCAAATAGCAAATGGTATTACTCCATATTTTATACAATCTTTTATTATTTTATTTATTTCTGAAAAATTTTTTTTTTTGGCTTTGTCAATTTTTTTAAATTCTTTTTGTAAATCATTAAGCTTATTTATGCTCTTCATTGAATTTTCTATACTAGCAATATGATCAGAATTTATTAATTTCAAAGTGTTTTCTTTATGTTTTTTTATAAATAATTTGATCTGTTTTTTTGAAATATTCTTTGGAAGAAATCTTTTAATCTTTTCTTTAATATCAAAACTAAAACATGTTATTGCTATTTCAAATTCAATTTTATCGTGTAATTCTGGATTTTTTATTAACTTGTTTAGCCAGAAATTTACTAGTTTATTTCCTAGTTGTTTATTCAAACCTCTTGGTAGAAAAGAGTTAAAACTTAATCTTGTATTTATGTAAGGCTTACCAGAGAATAACTTCATTAAATTTTTTTCTTGTGGGAAATTATAACCCATTAATTTTCTTGCTATTCTCCATGAATCGTCAGTTATCAATTTTTTATATAAAGAATAAGATAAATTTTCAGGATTTTGGCCAATCATTTCCGCTGGATTCCAATCGGGCATTTGTCCAAAAACTGTAGACTTACCAAAAATTTTCTTATGTGGTTTTAATTCTTTTAAAAGATTTAATCTGCACTTTAATAAATTTCTATTAATTAATTTGTTTGAAACAATATTCCATTTTTTATTTGAAGTGATATTTCTTGCTTGAAATAAATATGGTCTAAGTTTTTTATCAACGGCAAATTCTATATCTAAAAAATTATTTTTGAGTTTTTTTTCTAAATCTATTGTTGCATCAATTAAACATCTAAATCTTTTTGATTTTAAATAATTTAATCCAGATCTAAAAATAAATATTTTCTTATTTGAGTAATTGTCGGAACCAGCTGTTACAGTATCTGTTTTTCCTGTCATATCATCATAATTAATGACATAATAGGGAGCTCCAGTATTTAGATCGTAGGTGAACATTACTCCGCTCATAGACACATTGCTTATTTGCTTTTGAACAATTATTTCATCTTTTTTAATTTTTCTATTTTTTAATTTATAGCTTTTTATGATTTTAGTAGCCGATTTTATTATCTGATTTGTATTTTCAGAATTAATATTCTGTATAGATATATATTTTCCTGCACTAGATTTAAATTTTCCATCTTCATCAAAGGCCGAAGATCTAAATATCAATTTAGTATTTTTAAAATTTTTTTTTATTTCTTTTATTATTCCTATTTTTCTCTTTTGCCATTCATCTACTGGGAAAACATAGGTTTTTGGAAGAGAAAAAAATAATTTTTTCTTCATTAAATATTTAATGATTCCGGCTTTAGAATTGCGCATTATTTTATTAGGTATAATTTTGTTTTCCCAGTCCAGGAAATAGTCTTAATTTTATTAGCCTCGGTATGTTAACTAAATAAGTAAATTTAGAAAATAAAAATGCTATTATTGCAATCCAACCAACTTTCTTAACTCTTGACGACCTATAACCCCTAAAAGCAAAAGCAGAATATATTGCCCATATTTTCTCATTTTTTGAGAATTCTAATTGTGTATCATAATCATATAAAAGATTTTTAGGAATCTTAGATAAGTTGATAGGGGTACTTTTGTCGGAATCTAAAAATTCAATTAATTTTGAACTTTTCTTTCTAATTAAATTTATCTCTTCTTCTCTTAATACTTTTTTATAGTAACTTGATAAATTAATTCCTGTTTGCTTTCCAGTATGTGAATTCCCTAACCAATTTAATCCACCTATTGTTGGTTTAAGTAAAATTGGATCAAATTTCAAATTCATTTTATTACAAAAACTTTTCATAACGTTACTAGTATCATTGACAAGATTTTCATATCTATAAACAATAAATTTTCCATCAATACCGTATTTTTCTTGTAATATGACTAGTCTCGTCAACGCTACCAGCCATGTCCTGATTTGTGTTTCAAGGTCATACACATCAAAAGCTTTAACCAAAAAATTTGGAACTCTTGGATTTTGAAATCTTCTTGAGCCAAAATATATTCTAGCAAGTCGAGTTTTTTCTGAAGCAATATATGTTTTTATGTCTCTTATTGGGCAAAGAATAAAAGAGTCTTTAAATTCCTCAAAATATTTATCAAAACTCTTCATAAAGAGACCTCCGCTAGATTGCATAACAACAAATTTTAAATTTCCTTTATGTAATCCATTATCCCATGAATTAAAATAAGCTGTATGCATGGCATCATATATTTCATGTACTGATTTAACTTCTAGATTAGATTTTTTTATCAGCGAAATATATTTTGAATAATCAAAATCAGTTTTTACATTTTGATAAAAAGCTTTTTCTAAATAATTTTTTCTTACTCCAACAGGATCTGATTTCTCTTTTCCCCATTCATGTATAATTTTATTTTTTTTTTCTGGGATTTCTAAAAATTCACAAATATTATTTTTATAGTCTTTAAAATCTGGAATATAAGTTGGGGAACCATTTAAAAAATCTCCAAAATTATAGATTTTAAAATCTTCTGGAAAGCCACTTTCCAAAGGATAACTTGCAACGTCTGGATGATTATCTAGAAGTCTTGCAAGTAAGGATCCTCCATGCCTATTAATACCGACTATATGAATATGTTTTATCATTTTACTAAATCTTTATGTTTTGAGCTTCATATTCCTTTATTAATTTTTCAATTTTTTTTTGAAAATTATATGTAAGATTCTTTTTTATTTTAAATAAATTTCTTTTTCTTAATTTAAGTTCAATTTTACGAGGGCACCTCTGTTTCTTTAGTGTTAAATTAGTTGCAGAGGTTTTTTTTACTTTTAAAAATTTACATATCTTTTTTAGTTCTTTATTCGGATTTGTAACAAATTTATCAAAATTTACAAAAAAAATTTGTTTTTTTTGTTTTTTTGACAATTTTTGATAATTTTTTTTATGACTCATTATTATATTTTCAATTGTTTTTATAATTCGTTCTAAATGATTTAATTTTAAATATTTTTTATAATATCTTAGAGAATGGTAAGGTATAGTTTTGTTATTTATGTTAAATAATAGAAATAAATGTCTTTGATTTAAGAGGCTTTTTTTGTTTTCCAGATTTTTTTTAAGCCAAGAAATAATAATATCAATTGGATGTCTTTGAATATGCAAGATCTTAACATTCTTAAAATTTCTTAAAAGCAATTTCGAATAAATAATTCCGTCATGAAGCATAAACGGTGATAACGTATTTCTTTTCAAAAGTTTTTTATAAGCAACATCACCATCTTTTAGATTTAATTTTTTTATGTATAAATTCGCTTTTGGATAATTTCGTATACTAGTCCAATCCTTAGGTCTAAAGTTAAAATTTCTACCAATTGAGTTTTCATAAATAAGATGATTAAAATTTATCTTAATTAAATAATCTGCAACATCATTTTTTATATAACCAAGGCTATTTAGTCTTAAAATTTCTTCAATAAGAGGAATTATATGAAAATTTTCTACATTATTTAGTGATGAAACAATTGGACAGAATAGACTTTTTCCTGACCTAGATAATCCAGATATAAATACAATATTTTCCGAAAAATTTGATCTAAATGAAATTTTTTTATTCATGAATTTCTTTTGAAAATTCTTTTATCATCTTCATCAAAAAAATTACAGACTCTTTAGGATATTTTCCTATCGCAGTCTCAGCAGCTAATACTAAACCCGAAGCTCCCATCTCCAAACAATTAAAAATATCATTTGCTTCTGCTCTAGTTGGATTAATATTTTGTGTCATGCTTTCTAACAAATTTGTAGCTATAAAAATTTCCTTTTTTTTAAATTTTTTAATTAAATTAATAATTTTTCTCTGGTATTTAGGAATTTTTTCTATTTCAGTCTCCTTTGATAAATCCCCTCTGTCAATTAGAAATTTGTCACCTTCTTTTACAATTTTTTCTAATTTTCTTATAGCACTCAATGTTTCAATTTTGTAAATCTTATTTTCTTTTTTCAAAATTTTCTTAAATCTTTTTATATCGTTTTCAGAGTTTGTAAATGAAAGGGCAAAATTATTTATTTTATTTTTTTTTCCAATATAGATTGATTTTAAATCTTTATTTGTTAAATAATTTAGCCCAATATTTCTATTTTTTATATGAACCCCTTTGTTTCCTTCTAGGAATCCTTCTGATGTAGTTTTAAGTAAAATTTTTTCCGTATTTTTCTTTATAATCTTAGCTTGTAAATTGTCAAAACCTATTAATAAATTATCATTAATTTTTAGTTTATTAAAAACTTCTTCTGGATATAAACTAATTTTCCTTTTTGATTTATATATTTCAAATTTTTCACCTAATTTTAATAGCTTTTTTTCTGAAGTTTTTGTTCGTATTTGAGCTCCTTCCGTATCGATGCAAATTGGAGTTTTATCGTTATATTTTCTAATAAATTGTATCGTTTCTTCTAATTTATTTAAATCAATATGAGACATATTAAGTCTAAGAAGAGAGATTTTACTTGATAAAGAAAATTTTAAAAAATCTTCCGTCAAAGAGCTTGGGCCTAGAGTTACTAAAATTTTAATTTTTTTTTTATTTTTCATAAATAAATTATAACTTTATAGATTATATATTATTGCTAAGCTTAAGTTATGTCTTTGAATTTAATTTTATAATCTTTTTTTAAATTTTTTTTACTTTTTTTACCAATTACTTTATTTAGATATTTTGGATGCAGTCCCTTTTCTGGTCTTTTAAGTGCTATGTTTAATTTAGAAAATTTTTCTCCCTTTATGATGTTATCTTTAACAGTAATACTTCTTCTAAAAAGATTTCGATTTTTTATTTCTTTTACTGATGGTTGAATTTTTTTTTCACCTAACATTAATTTCGCTTTTCTTATCTTCTTTACATATTCTTTAAATTCTTTTGGATCTGATGATATTATATGATCTGGTCCAACTAATTTTTTATTTAAAGTAAAATGCTTTTCAAATATAGAAGCTCCTAAAGATAAAGAAATCATAGCAGAATCTGCTCCGAGTGTGTGATCAGAATACCCAATTTCAATATTTTTGTACCTTTCCCTTAAACTGGTTATACGTAATAAATGAGCTTCTTGCTCTGGAGTTGGATAAATTGAAACGCAATGCATTAAAATAATGGGTGTTTTTTCTATTTTAAAAATTTTTACAGCTTTGTCTATTTCCTGTTGATCGGCCATTCCAGTCGAAATTATAGTTTTTCTTCTTAATTTAGCTACATGCTTCAATAAAGGATAATTAGTTAAATCTGGTGAACTAATTTTTATAAATTTAAGTTTATTATTATTTATAAAATTTGCTGAAGCTTCGTCTCCTGCCGTACAGAAAAAATCTACCCTATATTTTTTGCTAATTTTTATAATTTTTTTGTACCACTCGTTTGATAATTCGAGCCTTTTGAACATTTTATACATATTTTCTGTTTTCTTTCCTCTGCTTGTTTTATAGGTATAAAATTCTTTACCTTGAGACATGAATTCGTCAGCATCAAAACTTTGGAATTTTACTGCATCAGCACCACTTTTTGCTGCAGCTTTTATTGAATCAAGCGCAATACCTAAACTGCCGTTATGATTGACTCCAATTTCAGCAACAATATATGGTTTTTTAATTAGCATAAATATTATTATAATTTACCCAATGCGTAGGCTTTTCTAGACTATATTTAGAAATATTGTCTTCTAGAAATATTTTTTTACTTTTTTCAGGACCTGCATTTAATAGCAAATCTAATACACATAAATTTGGAATAAAATTATTAAACATTTGATTATAAACTGGATGTTGATAATTTTGATAGTAAACTAAAATTTTTTTTTCATTAAATTTATTAATATCAACATAATCTCTTCCATGCTTTCCAAAAACTACTCCTGTTCCACCAAGTTTTGTACAATGATCTATGATCAATTCATCTTTTGTTCCTGTAAAATCAAATTCTGACATTCTGATAACTTCCTTGTTTTCTAAGTTTAAGTATTTTCTAAATAAATTAAATTGATACCAACAAATATCTATAAGATATTTCCAATTTTTTTTTGTATACATATCCTCTAAATCTTTTGCATAATAATCAAAAAAGGGGGATTTTTTATAATTTAGCTTAATGCTTTCCCAATGAACTCTTTGCCAAAAATCTTTTTTATTTTTTTGCTCGTATCCATGTATTATAATCTCATTTAGTTTTTTATTTTTTGATTTTTTTTTACTAATTGGAACAGTTAACATTAATTCATTTTGTGATGTTTTAATCTTATTTCTGTTGTTCCAATCACCATCAAGATATTGCACGGTATCCATATAAACGAATTTGTCGCTTAAATATAGCTTATGAAATAAACCCAACCAAGGAAGGTACACTGGTTGATGTCCTGATATAACTTTTAAGTTTTGAAAATTATAATTACTAAATGACATATTTTAATTTATTAATAATTTTGCAAATATAATTAAGATCACTTTTAGTTAATGACGGATAACAGGGTAAAGATACTGTTTGTTTTGTCAATGTATGTGAAATTGGTTGTTTATTAGAATCTCCCAATAATTCCCATGTTTCCAGCGGATTGATTGTTTGAATTCCATATTTTTTAAGTTTTCTAATTAATAAATTAGGGTCTTTACATAATAAAATTGATCTGTAAGCAACAGGTTGCACTAATTTATTATTTTTTTTTACTTCTAAAAAATTAAGATTTAATTTTTTGTAAAAATTAAATATATAATTTCTTTTAGCAATGAAATCATTGATCTTTCCTAATTGAATTCGTCCCATTGCTGCCTGTATATCTGTCATTTGGAAATTAAATCTTGATTTTTTATCTCTTCGTAAATCAAATTTTAAAAAATCTTTGATCTCTGTTATGAGAGATTTATCCTTAGAAACTAACATTCCTCCTTGACCAGCTGATGTAATTAATTTTGTAGCATAAAAAGAAAATACACCAATATGGCCTTGTAAACCGCTGTAAGTACCTTTTACTTTGCTTCCTAAAGACTGACATGCATCTTCTATTAAGTTTACTCCCGCTCTTTTTTTTATTTCGGTTGGCAAGCCGTACATTTGTGGAAAAATTACTGTATCACCTCTTTTACCAATATCTGATCGCATGTTAGGTGAATTTAGATCAATATCACAAATTTTTTCTTTACCGCCGGCCATAGAAGTAGCATGTCTTAATGACGAACAACTATAAGAAGGAAAGATGACATTTTTACCTTTAGCTTTTAAAACTTTCAGAGCTACGTATAAACCTGCGGTGCCATTAGAAATTGCAACCACGGATCCAGAAGAAAGTTTTAAATAATCTTCAAACTCTTCTTCAAATTTTCTTACTTCAATAGACTGCGAAATCTGTTTTGAGGATATAACTCTATCTATAGCCTTTTTTTCCTCTTTTCCTAAAGTTGGTCTATTATGGGGTATCATTACTTTTTTTTGTAATACGATTTTTTTACAACCGCTGGATTTCCAATAACTAATGAATAAGGTGGTATTACACCTTCTCTTATAATTGTGCCTGCTGCCACAACAGTATTATTTCCGATTTTTGCCCCACCAAGAATTGCGCAATGGGAACCTACAAACACATTATTGCCTATTGTTATATCTTTAACTGATTTATTTTTTTTTATTCCAATACATTTTTTATGTGAATCCGCAACATTTATTGAAACAAAAGATGCAATGTCACAATTGTTTCCAATTGTAACTTTTGCATCTTTAGCATTAATTTCAGAAAAACCTCCTATATAAGTTTTTTTTCCAATTTTTGGTTTTCCATTTATCCACACTAATGGATGAAAAGGATTTTTCTTATTATTTATTAGTTCTAAAAATAAATTTTCAAATTTTTTTAATTTCATTTTTTTAAATTAAATATCTTTAAAGCATTAAGTCCTAAAATTTTATTTTTATTATTTAATCTAATATTTAGCTTTAAAAATTCTTTTAATACTGATTTTTGATCAAAACAATGATTAAATGGATAGTCCGTAGCAAAAAGTAAGTTATTAGAATTAATTTTACTTGAGCATTCTATCATTTCCATAGTTGAAGATACCGAAGTTGTAAAATATGCTTTTTTTAATAATTTACTGACTTCTTTCTGTGATGAATAAACTGTTAATCCCCCTCCAAGAGCTGTGATTATAGTTTTCAAATTATTATTTTTTTTCAAAAATTCTAAATAGCTATAGGGATAATTGATTTTTGATTGATGTGAATGCCTTCCTATGATTCTAAGAAACAAATCATTTTTTTTTATCGCTTTAATTATGGATTTATATTGTTTATCGTTAATTGTTTTCTTATCGACATAAGGATAAATTTCTACACCAACATATTTTTTTTTGTCCAAATTATTAATTTCTTGAATAGTCTGCTTAATATTTTTAAAATTAGGAAGATAAAAAGCTCTAAATTTATTAGGATAGCGATATAGGCAATTTTTAATATACTCATTATTTAATTTTGTAATATTATAATTTTGCCAACTTAGACCGCTTAAAATACCATATTTGATTTTACTCTTTCTCATTGACTTTAATACCGATTCG
>CEUS01089021.1_pt1 | contig 15140 bp, 15 predicted proteins | sample 427031 | NCBI WGS metagenome assembly CEUS01 (sample SAMEA2622837, study PRJEB7988) | marine metagenome | biome: marine biome (ENVO:00000447); feature: marine epipelagic mixed layer (ENVO:xxxxxxxxx); material: "saline water (ENVO:00002010), including plankton (ENVO:xxxxxxxx)" | depth 140 m | reverse complement strand
GCCCCTCCTAACATATTGAAGGCTGCTCCAAAGCTTATCCTCGTCCTAGTGCTGGGTTCAAAAAACATATTACCTAAAATAGCACCTTCCAAAACTCTGGTGATCTTATTTCTTAAAGAGTAAGGCTCTAAATCTTCAGCTACCAAGAAAAGCTGGTCTATATCTGAGCGATCAAATTGATTTATCGAGAGGATGTGACTACCGTTAAAATCCACAAAAATTTTCAGTCTTCTTTTTTATTCTAACATCCTTAAGAAGATTTTTTGTAGGAGATAAATATAGGAGAAGACCAAGCTCTTTCTTGTATAAGTGAGAGACAATCATCCTTAGCATCAAAATTATCGCCACTAGCGTAACAAGGTCTAGTTTTTATGCACTCGCCTTTCTCATTTAATTCGCACCTCAGAGGGTCTCCTCCAACAGCTAAAGAAGGCTCTTGGATGGCTCTAACATAGTAAACAGTATCTATTTCTTCTGAACTAAGATCAGAATCTATAAACTCAAAACTACAACCTTCTCCTTGATCTTCGCAGTTAAAAACTTTCCAAGGGTCATTTATGGCTTCATCCAAATTATCAATATCTTCTGTCACAATAATTTTAACCACTTCTATTCTGTTTATTTTGTTTCTTTTATCAGAAGGGTTATAACACTCGTTTAAACATAGTCTTGAAACCTCATCTTTACTTAAGGAGTTATGAACATATTCAGGGCAACCTGGTTTTTGTTTAAAAGAACCAATAGCTTTAACTAAAAATTTAAGTTCAGATTTATCTGAAGAAACCTCGCTTCCCATTGGTATTTTTCCTAATTTAGGATGTATCATGTCAAACCAAAGTAGGATTCTCTCCCCGGAAGTCGCATATACCTCTCTGTTATAAAGGGAAGTAAATAATTCCTCTCTTCCTAATGATTCAGCATGCACAGCTACAAGACCACCAGTCGAGTAAAAAGAAGCCCCTCTTTCAGGTGGAATTAACCACGTTAAATTATCTTTTGCTCCCCAAGAATCTCCCATAGCTTTCCTAGCAAATTCTTTATATCCAGCTCCTGCTCTAGCTTTATGGTTATCAGAAGATCCTATAAGACCTAATTTAAATCTTTCAATTGAATCTCCTGAACTAACTTTAGAAGCTAAAGAGGATTGTGCACTCATTAGGGGTCGATAAGTGTAAGCAGGTAAGAATTCGTTCTTAAGTTGACCGCATTGTAACCAATCTTCTGGTTTAGAATTCTTTATAATTCCAAATCTACTAATGTCTTTAATTCTGCTCACAAACTCATTTTTTACTTCATTGGCTTTTTCATCACACAAGCTCTCTTTATTAAGTTCACATTGTTTTTTAACAATTTCTCCTGCTCTCCAGCAACAAGGTTCAAAATCTTCTGTAGGGTCGGGGCAAACCTTATTTCCATTTTTATCGGTAATGTAATGCCTGAAGTCTTTATAAATCTCTGAATTTCCATGACCCGAATAAACCTCAAACAGCCTTTGTTTATTTTCATCATGTTGATTTAATTCTAATTGAGATAAAAAACTTGAGTTAACAGGAGAATGAATTCCCCAAGCTGTCCCATGAGGTATAACTAATGCTTCTAAATTTAGTTCATCAATTCTATTAAATAATTCTTTAGGTGTAGCTGCTGCTTCTTTGCATTCCTTATAATTTAACTCTTCTTTACTAAGATCAGAACAAAAAGGGATTGAGTATGTTTCTTTTCTATAAGCAAGGAAATCCATGTCTATTTTTTCAGGAGGGAAGTCTGCTAGAAGCAATATCGGGGGAGTTAATTTACTTTTTAAAATATAATCCATACCTGTTAAACCAGCCCCTATAGGAACCGAAGGAATGTTTTCAAGATCTTTTAAGATTACATTCTTATGCCCAAAGTGTTCTTCTGGATTACCGGCTTCACCTGCCATTTGAGTCCACTCCCACCCAGCAAAAGCAATTAAATCCTTATGATTATCGGAAGAAACAGAATTACAAGATTTAGTAGCCTGAACAGTCTTATTCCACATATCTTTAGTTAGACCTTCAGCGTGATCTGTAATTGAAAAGAAATCTAAAGCAGAACAAAATCTGGCAAAGTTGCATGCATCTGAAGGGGGATGAACTCCTTCTCCTTGTAGCATTGGAAGGCTAAAGAAGAAGGCGTCTTGAGAGAAAGTAGTATGAACATGAAGGTCTCCAAAAAATATTTGTTTTCCAGTTTTTCCTTCTAGGTGGGCTATAGGTCTAGTTTCCGCAGATATTTGTCCATCTTCAGGAAGAGAACCTAGATATCCTCTTGCCATCAAGATGTATAGAAAAATTAATAAACAAAAAAAATAAAACCCATATTTTAAGAATTTCATAACTAAGCTAATCCCTTTCCTCTAACTGAAATCCATTCATTAGTTGGGCTATCTACTTCTCCAAATTTTGTACCAGTTTCTGCAAAATGATAAACCATGGCAGTCCTTCGAATATTTGAGTTGTTGTCATAAGATTTATGCATAAGAAAACTATGAAACAAAAGGAGGTCTCCAGTTTGAAGCAGTAAAGGCATTTCATTTTTAAAATTATGATCTTTTATCTCTGTATATCCATAATTCGCTCCTGGCCTATCATCTGGTAAATGTTCATGCAGAGGTTCCTGGTGTGATCCGGGTAACACAACAAGACATCCATTTTCTATGGTCGATGGGCTAGTTGCCAACCAAGCTCCAACTTGCGGTTCTCTATCAAAAGGAAAGTAAGAAGAGTCTTGATGCCAGGGTTGACCCCAGGCTCCTGGATTTTTAAAAATAAATTGGCTTAAGAAGCAGTCTATGTTTTTTCCTAGAATATCTTCTAGCAAGTTAAGCAAATCATTTCTTTTTACGAAATCATTAAATATTCCTTGATGATGGAGCCTGAAGACTTTTGACATTTCATCCTCAATATCTTTAATTTCCTTAGATGGTTTCATTTCCCTAATCCCTATATGGCCATTATCAATGTAGGCATGGCTGAATTCTTTTGTATTCTTGACCATAGAACGAGTTATATTTATCACAGTTTCATTCATTTCATTACATAGATTCTCAGGGTAGAAATTAGGAATAAGGATGAAGCCATTATGGTTCCATGAATCCTTTTGCTCATCAGATAGAAAGTTGGTCTTTTTTAAAAACTTAGAAGACTTTCTTCCTTTTTGTACATTAATTATTTTAGTAAAGTCTTCTTTAGAAGAATTATCTTGATCTTTTCTGGACATTAATTAGTTCCGAATTAAATTTTAAATATTATTTAACCAACTTAGTGGTTAAAAAGCATTTTATTTGAGAAGATGGATTCTGCAAATTATTTAAAGTAGGAGTGTGCATGGCAACTTTTGATGAACTTAAAACACAATTAGAAGGCTCTTTTGTAGCTGAAGGGGCATCTGGATTAGAGGCAAGCATTCAAATTAACATTGAAGGCTTAACAAATTTCTTTATAGATATAAATAATGGAAGTCTCAATGTTGAAGAAGGAGATTATGATGACCCAAAGCTAACATTAACTTTTGATAGCTTCGAGACTATGGAGTCAGTTTTTTCAGGAGATCAAGCAGCTGCCATGCAAGCTTTCATGACAGGAAAAGTAAAATTTTCTGGAGATATGACATTAGGACAAAAGTTGGGTGATGTGTTTAAAGCACCTGAATAAATCTTAGCCCTTGTATTTAACTGAACAACCGTAAGGTTTACTTACTTTAGTTGTTATCTCTTCACCTTTCTGTAACTTAGAGAGAGCATCTTTTACATGATTGTCTGCTTCAAAGAGATTTTTTGTCCAAAAACCTTTTCCCCCAGCATCATCTATTGCTCCTTGATACCTGAGTAATCCTTTTTTATCAATGATATACATGTGTGGGGTAGTTTTGGCTCCATACATTCTTCCTACATTTCCATCTGGATCAAATAGTACATGGTTGGGAAGGGCATCTCTTGATGATGAAAGTTCATTGGCTTTTTCAGGCAGAACGTAACCTTGAGTACCTGGCGCAGAAGAAATTATTGTTAACCAAATAACATTCTGATCTTTCGCTTGTTTCTGGGTACTTTGCATATTACCTGTTGCATAATGCTTAGCTACAAACGGACAGTCATGATTTGTCCACTCTAGGATTATCGTTTTTCCTGTAAAGTTATCTAAAGAGATCTTTTTTCCATAAGAGTTTAATAATTCAAAGCTAGGAGCAGAAGAGTCTGTAGCAATGGATGCAAAATTGAAATTAATAAATAATAGGAGTATTAAAGATATTATTTTTTTCATTCAGATCCCTTTATTAATAATATTAATTAATTTCATTTAAAAAAGCTAACAACGTTTCCTCTGTAAGTAATTCGGGCAAAATAATTGGATCACCTTTGGAGGGGAATAACAAATACAAAGGCACCCCGGTTCTTCCATATTCAGCCAATATGTTAGCTATTTCTGAATCCTTTCTAGTCCAATCAGCTTTTAAATAAACTATGCCTTTTTTATTAATTAAATCTTTAACTTCTTGCTGATCTAAGGCTATTGCTTCATTTACTTTACAAGTAATGCACCAGTCAGCAGTGAAATTAACAAAAACAGGCCTTTCTTCAATTCTAAGAGAATTAAGTTTTTCTAAACTAAAGCTGTTTGTTGCTTCCATAGGCTTAAAGGTTTGCTCACTAGCATTCAAAGGTAATAGCCAAAAAGAAACACTTATTAGTCCAAGAGAGAGAGCTAAAGTCAGCCGCTTTACAGGAATGCTAGAGCCTTGAGTCTTGTCTAACATCCAAAAAGTTAAGGCAATAAGTAAAGCACCTATTAAAACTTCAAAAACTGTTTGTATTTCTACTTGAGCACTAAGAACCCATGCTAGCCATAAAGCTGAAGCCCACATTGGGAAAGCCATAATCTGTTTTAGAGTTTGCATCCATTCACCAGGCTTAGGTAATTTAGATAAAAACTGAGGAAAGATACTGAGTAATAAATACGGAATAGAAAATCCTATCCCTAATGCCAGAAAAATTGCTATGGACTTAAATCCAGGTTGCAATAATGCTAAGCCTAAGGCTGGTCCCATAAACGGCGCTGTACAAGGAGAGGCAACTATCACAGCTAAGACCCCAGTAAAGAAAGAGGACATCAAGTCTTTTCTGCCCTGACCTAAAACTCCTATACTTGCTAGCCTACTTCCTAAAACTATATTTCCCATAAATATTATTCCTATCGCGACGAACAGATAAATTAGAGTAGATACAACCCAAGGGGATTGAAGTTGATATCCCCATCCAATAGCTTCTCCAGAAGCTCTAAGAGAGATTAATAATGAAGAAATAATTAAGAAAGTGGTTAATACACCGGCAGAAAATATTAATCCATGATGAAGAAGCTTTCTTCTTGACCCTCTGCTCTGTTCTATAAAGCCTAGTATTTTGATTGATAAAATAGGAAATACACAGGGCATTGCATTAAGAATTATTCCTCCTAGGAAAGCAAAAAATATACCTGTCAACAATGACATTGAAAGTTCAGAAGACTTAGCACCATTTCCCAATGGTAAATCAACTTCGTAGAACTCCTCTTTTGTTGGAGTCTTAATCTTCAAGACGCCTCTAAGTTTATTAGTCTCTATTTGTATCTCAGCTGGACTTAGCTCTAAGCTTAAACTCTTGTTATTTTTTTCTAGCTTTTGTTCCTTTACGTAACTAATAACCCCATAATCATTAGGAAAAAAATAAACTTCTGATAAGTCCTTTGGTCTTAAATCTTCGAATTGCAAAAAAATCTTGTTGTTAATAACAACTACCCTCGAAGATTGCAGGGAAGGAATAGGTAAAGATGTAGATACATCGTTTAGTTTTTTATAGAACTTGCTCTTTTCTTTAGGGCCTTTAGATAAAATCAGATCCACTTTTCCCTCTTGTGGAATGCAGATTTCCTTGCAGGTAAGCCAAGTTACTTTAGCGGAAATAGTTAATGTGTCTGAAAAATCTTGAGGGGATTTTATCTTAGTAAGTAATATAACCTGATCCTCATAACCATAGGTCATAAGAGGGTCAACAGGAATTCTTTCAGGACCTGGCCATAAAATATTTGAGGCTTCAAATCCTTCAGGAAGATCCCATTTTATAGTTGCTCCTTCACCTGAATCACCTGGATTCTTCCAGTAAGTATGCCAGCTTGAATTCAGCTTAATTTCTAAACCAACAAGCAATGTATCTTCAGCATCTATCTGATAGCTTTCACTTATTAGTCTGATACTTGATTGACCAGCATCAAAATATGAATCACCGAAGGAAGTAGGAACAAAAAAACTGATTAAAAAAAACAATACTCCAAGTTTAAGAGAGCTTACTATCGTATATAATTTTTGCATTATTTAGTTATGGAACAAAATTTAAGCAGGCATTTTAACGAAAAGGGCTTTGTAATTGCAGAGAATCTTTTACAAAACTCAGAAATAGAAGATTACCGAAGAGCTTTAAAATCAGCTGTAAAAGAAAGAAAGAAGCTAGATAAAAGAATTCTTTCAGAAAAAACTGAATACGAACAATCATTTATTCAGTGTCAGAACCTATGGGAAGATTTTAAAAAAATTAGACAATTAACCTTTGATCAAAGGATAGCAGGCACTGCAGCTAAACTTCTAGGAGTCAAAAAATTAAGAATTTGGCATGATCAAGCGTTAATTAAAGAAAAGGGAGGTAGAGAAACTGATACTCATCATGATCAACCTTATTGGCCTATAAAAGAAACTGAGACCATTACTGCTTGGATTCCTATGGTTTCAGTTAATGAAAAAAACGGTCATTTAGGCTTCTTTCCTGGTTCACACAAAATAAAAGAAAAAAGATTTATAAATATATTTAAAGGTAAGGTAGGTCAAGAGGAGCTTGAAGACATAACTCAGTTAAAAGGTCTAGTTCCAGAGTACATTGATATGAATCCAGGTGATGTTTCTTTTCATCATGGATTAACTTTTCATAATGCTAAACCCAATAAGAGCTCAGAAGATAGACCAGTTTTTACAATAATTTTTTTTGCAGATGGCTGTACAAGAGGGAGCGATAGTTTTCATTTTAGTGTCGATAGGGCCTCTATAGAAGTTGGAGAGAAGATTGAAAGTGATATAACACCGCTAGCTTTTCCAATAAAAAGACCTCCAAGTAGACCTAAAGAACCAATTTCAGATGAGTTCATATTTCCTAAGTCTTTAGGTTTGTTACCGAGAGATAAGGACATCTTTGATTAAAAACTTTTGTTTAAATGAGTCAGGACAAGGTTTTTCCAGATGAGATACCCATTCTGATTCATATGTAAACCATCCTCCACAAACAAACTAGGGTCAGCCATTCCATTTTTTAAAAGCATGGTTTTCCATACATCTATATAGACTAAGCTATCCTCTTTTTCTGCTAGATCTTTAGCTAATTTATTGAATCTTAATTGCTTATCCCTTAAGTAATGTCTTGCAATACTGGGTTTTATACCTATAAAAAAGACCTTTGTATTAGGTAAAGTAACTCTTACGTTGTGGTAGAAGGAAAGAAAGTCGTTAAATACCTTATCTACAGATTTTAAGGCTGTTAGGTCATTTGTTCCGCAGAAAAAAACTATTCCTTTTGGCTCATAAGGTGTTACCACTTCATTAAAGTAATTATTTATGTGTGCTATGTGCGCTCCTCCAAAACCTCTATTGATTACTTCATGAGGCCACATATCTTCTTTTAAAGTTTTCCAGTAAACGATACTAGAACTTCCAATAAACAAAATCGAATTCTTTAAAGGAGGATTTGAAATATCATTTTCTTTAAAGCTTTTTATTGCATCCTGATAAAAACTGGGTTTACTCCATTCAGCTAAATAGATAGCCCTTGTTTTAATATCCGCGACAGACATAGTTTGATTGTTAGCCTCTAGTTCGTTACGTATTTTTTCTTCATAATCTTGGATTTGGTCAGAACAGGAAAATAAAATCAGGCTTAATGAAAGAGTAACGAGAGACGTGTTGATATTCTTAAGCATTACCAAAGTCAGGACTAACCATTCTTAAATCAAATCCAATTTTTTTAGACAAAATATTCACTTGATCTTTTGCAGGCGTATTAAAGATTATATTAAAGTCAGAAGGTGATTGAATCCAAGCGTTTTCATTTAATTCTTCATCCAATTGACCAGGATTCCATCCCGAATAGCCTAAAGTTATCAAATAGTCTTTAGGTCCCTCACCTTGAGCTATAGCTTCTAAGATATCTCCTGATGTGGTTAAAGAAATTTCTTTACTAACATTTATTGTACTTTCCCAATTTAATGGCTTTCCATGAAGTATAAATACAGCATCAGGATTTACAGGACCACCTAATAAAAGATTTTCTTGTTCTATTTCAGATGAGATCTTTAACTTTAAGCTGTTAAATAAATCTGCGCTTTTAATATTAGTGGACCTGTTAACTATTATCCCCATAGATCCTTCAGGATTATGATCGCAAATATAGATGAGGCTATCAGTAAAGTAGGATAAATCTTTTTCACTTGGAGAGAAATAAAGTAATTTATCTTTACATGTTTCTGGTTTATTAGACGGCATGATCTTAAAGTTCAAATTGATTCAACAAGTAAAATGCTGAAATAACTAATGAATGATCTATTTTTCCTTCAGTTATGAGAGTAGGGATTCTATTTAAATCTACTTCTAAAACTTCTATATCTTCCATGTCGTCTAATTTCTGATCTCCAATTTTTTCAACATTATTTGCTACATAAGTAAAAAGGTAGTTGGACATAAAAGCAGGATTAGGAGAGATTTTTCCAATCTCTAGGATTTCATCTGCGCTATAACCTGTCTCTTCTTCCATTTCACGTTTGGCAGCTAGAAGAGGGTCTTCTTCAGGTTCTACCATTCCACCAGGTATCTCTAAAGATATTTCTCTGTTTCCAAATCTATACTGTTTAACCATGATTATCTTATTTTCTTTAGTTAAAGGAATTATGTTTACCCAGGTAGGAGCATCTATTACCCATACGGGATGAGTGTTATCTGTTTTAGGTGATAAGACCTTATCTTCTCTTAAACCGAAAACTTTATTACCGAAGATCGATTTAGTTTCTATTGTTTTCCATTTTCTGGGCATTAACCTTCCTTTTTATTTTTTCAAGAGAGATAATAGCACTAGTTCATTATAGGAGAGAGTATGTCAAAGCACGCAGCTTTAGATCGTTTTGGTAGATCAGGTAACCCTTTAATAAGGTCAGATCTTTTTAATCAAACAGCCATTGGAGATGAAGAAGTAACTACATTAGATGGAGCTGTTAATAAAACAGCTATCCTTTTAGCTTTGACAGTATCAACAGCAGCCATTAGTTGGAATTTTCAAGGTCCTACAATGGGTTTAATTTCAGGGCTAGGCATGGCTGCCGGTGCAGTAGCTTCAATAGCAACCTTCGGTTTGTGGATATTTACTTGGATTATTAAACCGACTCCTCATAGAGCTCCCTACACAGCTCCTATCTATGCAATAGGTATGGGATTTGCTATTGGTTTAATTTCAGAGCAGATGGAAAGCCAATTTCCTGGTATTGTTATTCAAGCAGTTTCTCTAACTTTTTTTGTAGCCGCATCATTACTACTGCTTTATAAGACTGGTGTGATTAGACCAGATCAGAATTTCCTGCTGATTATGGTTTGTGCAACATTAGGTATATTTTTTACCTATTTAGCTAATTTTATTTATGCAATGGTTACTGGCAGTTCATTCTCAATTATTACTGATACAGGTCTTATGGGGATAGGATTCAGTCTTTTTGTTGTTGCAATTGCTGCTCTTAATCTAGTGTTGGACTTCGATATTATCGAGCAAGCAGCTGAAACTAGAACCCCTAAATATATGGAATGGTTTGGTGCGATGGCTTTGGTTATGACTTTGATTTGGTTATATCTTGAAATACTAAGATTACTTGCAAAACTCAGATCCAATTAATGAGTACAGTCACCTTATTATTAGCATTATTGGGTATTGCCTCCTTAATAGTATTATTTTATTTTTTAAGGTTTAAAGCTTCTTCAAGACAAACGGATAGAGATAATCGTATTCCTTGGCATAAGATATGGTTTCAGCGAGAACGATATAAAGAAATAAAAGTATCGATTGAAGAACAAAAACAGCCGAAAGATGAAACCCAACCTTCAGAGGAAGAGGACGCCAATTTTAAAAACTAACTCTCAAGTCATATAGCAACTTATCCAATAGCTTCAATAAATAGTTTTTCATAGTCCTGCAGATTTGGAATTACTGGGTTAGTGAGGGAGCACACATCTACTACTGAATGCTGAGAAAGTTCTGGAATCATATCTTCAACTATACCCATCTCTCCTAGATTTTGAGGTAGGCCAATCTGATTGTTCAAGTTTTCTACAACTTCAGCTAAATCTGTAGATTCGGGTAAGCCCATGCTACGAGAAATCCTTTGGTATTTATCTCCCACATGAGGTTTATTAAATCTTATTATGGTAGGTAAGATGACACCATTTAGGGTACCGTGGTGTAATTTCAATTCTTTATTTGCACCACAAGCATGACTCATAGAATGAACAGCTCCTAATCCTTTTGTAAATGCCATTGCGCCTTCGGTAGCTGCCATCATCATATTCCATCTTGCTTCTTTGTTAGATCCATCTTTAACTGCAGTAAGTAGATTTTTTCCTCTAAATATTCTTTCTATTCCATCAAGTCCAACAGCCTCTGCAGGCGGATCAATCGTAGGAGATAAAACAGCTTCAACACAGTGAGTAAAGGCATCCATTCCTGCACCTGCTGTCATTAGAGGGGGTAGACCAAGGGTTAGGTCAGGATCACAAATCGCTGTATCGGGTATCAAATTTGCGCTAGCTAAAATTAATTTTCTTCCATCATTCATGATAATTACAGATCCTGAAGAAACCTCGCTTCCAGTACCAGAGGTGGTAGGGATTGCCATTAGTGGAGCTGTATCTGCTATTTTTTCAACCCCACCTTCATTTACTGAATAATCAGCTATTGTTCCTTCATGGGTAGCTAAAATAGCTACTGCTTTACCTAGATCAATGCTTGATCCGCCTCCAAAGCCTATTATTCCATCACATCCTTCTGATTTATAAGCCTTTAGAGCTTCTTCAACAGCTTCTTGAGTTGGGTTAGCTGGAGTTTGGTCAAATATAATAGGTGTAAATTCGTTTGAAATCAGATTTCTTACTTTATCTAACATTCCTAATTTGACTAGACCTTCATCAGTACAGATAAGAGGTTTTTTAATCCCCATACCCCTTAAAACTTCTGAGATTTGTTCAATTGCACCATGGGCAAAGATTGGCTTATTGATGTAATTTAGCTGTGTCATTAAATCCCTCCTGTTAGATCAATAATTACTTTCAATTTAGTTTACACTTAAACTTATTTGTCAGCATTCTTTCAAAAAAAGTTTATAAGTGGAATTAGATAACTCAAAAGCAATACGAATCAAAATATTGGACTTTTTAGCCAGGAGAGAGCACACCTCTAAAGAACTATTTTCCAAACTTGAAAGAAGGGTAGAGTCTACAGATCTTTTATCTGATGAGATTAAGAAGCTTAAAAATGAAGGATTAATAAATCACGAAAGATACACGGAACAATATGTTCATTCTAGATCTAAAAAAGGATATGGACCTCTTAGGATAGAACAGGAATTGAAGCAGAGAGGAATTGATGAAACTATCAGCCAGCCAATAATGCAGAATATAGATTGGAATAAATTATCTTTAGACGTATTAAAGAAGAAACTAAATACTGATACTCTCTTAGATGTTAACCAAGAGCTAAAAATGAAAAATTTTTTAAATTATAGAGGCTTCAATTTTGAACAAATAAAACAAGCTTTTTTAACCTATAAAGAATATCAAAAATAGATTGTGGACTTAGTAAAAATCAAATCATATGATTAGACTTTCTTAAGCTATGAGTTATCAAGTATTAGCCAGAAAATGGCGCCCTAGCTCTTTCGATGAAGTCGTAGGTCAAGAACATGTTGTTAAAGCTCTATCAAATTCTTTAGATAGTAATAAAATTCATCAAGCTTATTTATTTAGTGGAACTAGGGGTGTAGGAAAAACTACTTTAGGGAGAATCTTAACCAAATGTTTAAATTGCGAGAATGGGCCTAATTCTTCTCCTTGTAATAAATGTCAGGCATGCGAGTCAATAAATGAAGGTCGATTTATGGACTTTCAGGAAGTAGATGCAGCATCTAGGAGAAAAGTAGAAGAAACCCAAGATCTTTTGGAAACTGTAATGCACATGCCTGGTTCTTCCAGGTATAAGGTTTATTTGATAGATGAAGTCCATATGCTTTCAAAGCATAGCTTTAATGCTCTACTAAAAACTCTAGAAGAGCCTCCTCCACATGTAGTGTTTATTCTGGCTACTACTGAACCAGAGAGCATACCAGCAACAGTTCTATCAAGATGTATGCAGTTTCATCTAAAAAACCTAACTCCTTCCCAATTAAGTACAAGATTAAAAGATGTGTTAATTGATGAGGGTATAGAATTTGATGAAGAAAGCATTAATCAAATTTCAAGAGCAGGAAAAGGAAGCTTAAGAGATTGTCTCACCATTGCAGATCAAGCAATTGGGTTCTGCGATGGAAAGTTAACAGATTCACTTGTATCAGAAATGCTAGGAACTCTTCCTTATGACCACATCTACAATTTAATAAACTATTTGATAGAAGAGGATGCCTTTAAGCTTGTTGAAGATTTAAAGAAAATTTCAAGCCTAAGTGTCGATTATCAAAAATTGATGGATCTCTTGTTAGAGGCTCTCCAACACATGACTATTATAAAAATCTCTCCTGAAAGTATACCTAACTTAAATTTACCTTCAGACCAAATTATCCCTTTAGCTAAAAATTTAGAAATCAATGACATCCAGTTGCTTTATCAAATTGGCTTAATAGCAAAAAGGGATATGGATCTCGCCCCTAATCTGAGTGATGGATTTGAAATGGCTCTAATTAGAATGATGTCTTTCTTACCAAAGAATGACTCAGAGGATAATAAAAAAAAAGAAACTAAAGAAGACTCAATTGGAACAACAAAGAATGTTGAAATTAAGACCAATAAAGTAGCTAAAAAGAAGGCAGTACCTACAGAAGACCATGACACTGATGAAACAGAATTTTCTACACAAAATTCGAAAGATCAAGATAAGTTAAAATTTTTAGATAGTAATAATTGGAACAAGGTTTTTAATCAACTTGATCTGGACCCTGGCACTAAACAATTAATTTCACATTCTTCTTTCTTAAGGGCTGAAGATTCAGTTATCTATTTTTCTATGCCAAAAGATAAATTAGAAATACTTACTGGGCCGCACAGAGAAAAATTTAATGATAGCTTAAATAAGATTTTAGAACTCGAATGTAATATCTTTTTTGAGCCTGGCGAAACTAATGAGTTTTCACCAAATCAAAAAAAAGAAAAAAAGAAAATTAAACAATTAAATAAGGCTACGGAAGCAATAAACAATGATTCTTCGGTTAAGAATATTTTGAGTTCTCTAGGTGGTAAAGTTATAGAATCTTCAATAACTCCAAAAAAATAAAATGAGTAGCATTAGTCCCTTAGTTGACAACCTAATAGTAGCATTTCAGTGTCTTCCTGGTGTCGGACCTAAGTCTGCAAGAAGGATGGTTTTACACTTATTAGAGAAAGATAAAGAATCAGGTGAAGTTTTAGCTGAATCCTTATACCAAACTTTATCTAGTGTTGGTCAGTGTAATCATTGCAGAATATTTTCAGAGAAAGAAGTTTGTACAATTTGTAATGATAAAAAAAGGGATTCAAACATATTATGTGTTGTAGAGACTGTTTCAGATGTTTTTGCTATTGAAGAAAGTCACCAGTACAGAGGTAAATATTATATTTTGCATGGTCATTTATCCCCTTTAGACAATATGGGTCCTAAAGAGCTGGGATTAGATGAATTACTTGATAGGGCTAAAGAGGGGGCATATGAAGAGATTATATTAGCTACCAATTCAACTTTAGAAGGAGAAGCCACAGCTAATTATATATTTGAGGGATTGAAAGAGATGGATGTTATAAAGCTAAGTCGCTTAGCAAGAGGCGTCCCTTTAGGTGGAGAACTAGAATACGTTGATGGAGGAACTATCATGCATGCTCTTGCCGGAAGAACTATTCTTAAATCTAAGAACTAATTATTGAACAGATCGATAACAGCTGTGCTCATAGCTTTTACTCCAGTTGCAATTGTTGGTTCTGGGTCAGGCAGAAAAAAAGCAGAATGCAAGGAAGGTAGAGCGATATTATCTCTCAATGAAGTGGCATAAACTTTATTATTCACAGCACCTAGCCAAAATAAACTGGTTGGAATAATTGGTTCAACTCTTCCGTACATACCAAAATCTTCTCCGCCCATAACAGGTGACAACTTTAGGACATTACTTTTTCCTAATACTTTTTCAAAACTCAATCTTAGTTGGTCTGTTAACTCAGGATTATTAAATAAAGCAGGGGTATATTCATCTTTAAGAGTGATTACAGGGTAGAGTTCTTTGGTTAATCCATTAGCTTCTGCTAATCCATTAGAAATTCTTCTAATTGTTGAGATAGTTTGATTTCTAACTTCATCAGTATACGACCTTAAAGTTAATTGAAGTTTGACTTCACTAGGGATTACATTGTGTTTAGTTCCGCCATGAATTGAACCAACTGTAACTACGGCAGCTTCTATTGGAGCAATTTCTCGACTAACTATAGTTTGCAAGCTATTTATAAGCTGAGCTGCCATAACAATGGGGTCTTTAGTATTGTGAGGATAAGCTCCATGTCCTCCTACTCCCTTAACGGTAATATCCATAGAATCTACATTTGCCATAGCCCAACCAGGTATATACCCTACTTTTCCTGCAGGAAGCTCAGCACTTACATGTAATGCAAGATTAAAATCAGGTCTAGGAAATCTTTTAAAAAGCCCTTCTTTAATCATATTTCTTGCACCGCCACTAACTTCTTCAGCAGGTTGAAGGTTTACTAAAAGAGTGCCTTGCCATTGATCTTTTTTTTCTAATAAGGTTATAACTGTGCCTATTAAAGAGGTCATATGGATATCATGA
>CEUS01281859.1_pt1 | contig 15143 bp, 10 predicted proteins | sample 427031 | NCBI WGS metagenome assembly CEUS01 (sample SAMEA2622837, study PRJEB7988) | marine metagenome | biome: marine biome (ENVO:00000447); feature: marine epipelagic mixed layer (ENVO:xxxxxxxxx); material: "saline water (ENVO:00002010), including plankton (ENVO:xxxxxxxx)" | depth 140 m | reverse complement strand
GTGTAAAGACTGGAAGGATTCCCATACAGTTGTGAAAAGTATGGCAACATAGCCTCTAGTGCGTCGGGATGGACAGGGGTCGTTGCTGCATGATCCATATAAACGAATTTCGTTGGTTCCACGCTCCTCAATACTCCTCTCAAATGTCAAGTTATTGGTTGATTATACGCTTTGTTAACCGTTTCAGTAGATCTTTCCATGATCAAGGCAATGCGCATTCTTTTGTATATACCCTAGGATAGTGTGAATAGGGGTCTTTATTAGCGGGTGAACCAGGGTTTTTTAAGCTTTGTTCATCGAATCTCAAACTTTCATACTGATTTTGTCTCGTTGCGATAGAATGGAGCAGTGGCAGAGTGTTTTTGAGGAGGCAGGCCATGGTCGAGATGACCATCGATAGTATTCGTGTCAGCATTACAAATTACCAGCGTGTCATCATCCTTCGAGAAAAAAACGCAGAGCGTCTTTTGCCAATATGGATTGGTCCAGCGGAGGCAGATTCCATCGCAGTAAAGTTGCAAGATGTATCTGTGCCTCGACCGTTGACGCATGACTTGTTGGAAAATGTGATTTCAAATCTTGGTGCGAAGATCGATCATATCAATGTTTCAAAATTAAGTGATGATACGTTTTACGCGAATATTATTTTGAATGTTGCAGGTCGCATGATTGATATTGATTCAAGGCCTAGTGACGCTATAGCACTTGCTGTCCGAGCAAAAGTCCCGATTTTTGTGGATGATTCTGTACTTGATAAAGCTGCAGTATTAATCGACAAAAAAACTGGGGGTGTCATTGTGCCCGAAAATCCAGGACTAGAGAAAAAAGAAGTTACAGATGAAGAGATGCGGAGACTCTCTGCTTTTCAAGATTTCATTAACGATTTAGATTTGGAAGATTTTGATGAGACGTAGCAACATAATTAAAAGTGATTGATTTGTGTGAATTGGCGGAGGGAGTGGGATTCGAACCCACGGTACGCGTGAACGCACAACGGTTTTCAAGACCGTCGCCTTAATCCGCTCGGCCATCCCTCCTGAGTTTTCTTGGTGAGATCACTCGTATGGAACAGTTGCTATCTCAGGTTATAACTGGTTTATTGATTTGAATCAGCTTGTTGCACCGCGACAACATTTGGTTCACCGACACCCCAATACAGGGTGACATGAGGAAAGGGTATCTCAATTCCTACTTCGTCGAAAGCTTTTTTGACGCGGAGACGAAATTGGCCCATGACATCCCATTGCCGAATTGGCACGGTTTCTCCAATAACCTTGATATCGATGCCGGAATCCCCAAAGTTGTCGACGCGTAGAACTTGTGGGGCGTCAAGGATGTCGTCCGACCAATCGGGGTCTTCTGCCAATTCATTTCCCACTCTATTCAAAACAGTGATTACGTGGTCCAAATCTTCTTTATATGCGACGTTGATATTTATATGAACCCGCGACTTGGTTTTCGTATAGTTGCTTGCAGTTTTTATCTCGCCATTTGGAATGAAGTGTTGGATGTAGTCGATATCACGGAGGACTGTGCGTCGCAAGTTAATGTCTTCAACAAGGCCGACAGTGCCAGCCACGCTCACGACATCTCCAACGCGGTATTGGTTTTCTAAGATAATAAAAATACCTGAAAAAATATCGCGGACTAAACTTTGCGCACCAAACCCAACCGCGATACCAACAACTCCAGCAGCCGCTAACAAGGGAGCCAGATTGATGCCTAATTGTGCCATGACAAGTAAAAATGTGATCGTCAGTATAGCAACGCTTGTTCCTGTCATAAGAACACTTGTTAGGGTTTCGACGTGTTTTTCTATTTCGGTTTCGAGATCTTCTTCGGAGGCTTTTCGTACTCTGTCATTGATAAATATTGGTATCAGGTGTTTGGCAAAGCGATATATCAAGTATGCGGGGAATATGACGATCACTGAATGAAGGCCGGGACCCGAAACCCAGTTAACTATAACTAATCCAAATTCTCGCGCGAGAGCCCAAATTGCTTCTTGATTATCGCCGATGCCAGCGGTAAAGGTTATTACCCCGATTACCAGAGCTCCCAAAGCAATCATGAAACGGAGTGTTTTTATCACAGGCCGTTGAATTTCGTTTGATTGGATTGGTTGTATTAATGATGGATAGTCTCCAGGAACTGTACGTTCAATCCAGGAAAATGTTTTTTTTGTTACCACCGGGATCATTGCCCATGTTGAAATTAACGTAACGAGAAGTATGACTGTCCACGTGATAAACCAAATGGGATGTGCCGCGATGCTTTCCTGGATGCTCATCCAGTAATCCTGCATTTTTCGAACCCCTTTATGCTTTGAGATGTTTCTTTAGAGTATAAAGTCTTGAGAGTCTTTTTTCTTGTATTACCGTTCAAACGCCTTATTAATTTGTGTTGTTGTAATCGACATAGTTGTTGGTCGTCCGTGAGGACATAGTCGTGGAAAACCCGCTTCACTAAGTTGTCGTAAGAGTGCATCCATTTCTTGCATTGTTAATACTTGGCCAGCACGTATGGTACTGTGGCATGCTACTGAGGCAGCAATGATTTGTTCCCGTTCTGTGAGAAGCTTTTTGTCACCAAAACCATCCAATATCTCTAGGAATGTCTTAGAAAATTCATCATCGCGTAGATTTGTTGGAACTGCGCGTAAGAGTATTGTTTGTGCACCAAAAATATCCCATTGAAATCCGAATGATGTCATCTCATCTTTGATTTCGGATAATGCCAAAAATTGACTGGAGTTGAGATCTAAAGAAAGGGGATCGAGCAATCCTTGGATGGTAGTTTCATGGTTTTGGGATTTGTTTAGAATTTCATCAAATCTGATTCTCTCATGCGCTGCATGCTGATCAATCAAATATAATCCGTTTGGTCCTTCCGCAACGATGTAAGTTGTGTGAATTTGCCCAATAGTACGCATGATTGTTCCGGTTTCCAAGATTGTGTTTTCTTGTATCTTGTCTGCGCGCACCACGCCGCTTGTTGGGAACGCCTCTTGGATGATTTTATTGGAGAACTCAATTAATGGTTGGTCTTGGGGATTTATTGCGCGTATCAATGGTGATGGAAATGTCGTTACAGGTGTTTCTATTGCGCGCGTCAGAGCTCGCTTAAGTGCAGAAAAAATAATGCCGTCGTGTTGAAACCTCACTTCAGCTTTTGTCGGGTGTACATTCACATCTATTTCATCTAGTGGTATCTCGATATTGAGAACAGCGATAGGGTACTTTCGCTTAGGTAAAATTTCTCTGTAGAACTCGTCTAATGCATATGAAAGTAGGCGGCTTTGTATCCATCTTCCGTTGATAAAAAAAGCTTGCTTATCACGTCGAGATCGATTGATTTCTGGTGGACTAATGAGCCCGGTGACGTTTATCAGGTCTTTGGGATTAGGTGGGGTGATTTCAACTAATGATTGAGCGACGTTGATACCGAGGTACTCAATTAATACGTCATTAATGTCACCATTACCAGCTGAATGGAACAACGGCTGGTCATCATTTAATAGACGGAAGCTGACATTAGGGGCAGACAGGGCGAGATTGGTCACGGTTCTGTGAATTGCGGTCATTTCGGCTCTTGGCGTTTTAAGGAATTTTAGTCGCGCAGGGAAATCCGAAAAAAGATCGTGTACTGCGACTGAAGTACCAGAAGGAGCTCCTTGTTCGCCCTGACCTTGAATCTTGCTATTTTTGATTTCAATATATGAACCTGATTTGACATCGCGTGTTCTGCTGGTGCAAATGACTCGGGACACGGCGGCAATGCTCGGTAATGCTTCACCCCGAAAACCAAACGTATTGATACTTGCGAGATCTGATTCATGAACAATCTTGCTAGTTCCATGTCTTTCGAAAGCGAGGTGTAATTCACGTTGAGATATACCTATGCCGTTATCTGTGACTCGAATGAGTTTCGTACCACCATTTTCGATATCGATCTCAATACGCGAGGCGTTTGCATCCAATGCATTCTCGATCAGCTCTTTTACTACGGATGCTGGTCGCTCAATTACTTCGCCTGCGGCAATCCGGGCAGCCACGTTATCAGGTAAGATCTCGATGCTCATCAAGCCCTCTTTTTGGTCGTCGTTAAAGAGACCCCTCTGGATTTTCTTTCTCTACTTGTTCTGTTGCCATCTCTCCACTTTGCTCTTTATTGGGGACTGAGTCACGCGTTTTTTCATACAACTCGTATAATTTCGCAAGAGCACTTAGGGGTGTCATGTTGTCTAGATCCAACTCCGCGATTTCTCTATCCATAATACTTGGAACGGAAAAATCTTCAGGAATTAGTCGCATTTGCGTAGATGTTTGAAAATTAGATTTGGTGTTGACTAAATCTTCGTGCAAGATGGAATTTTTGGGGCCTTGATTTTCTAACTGTTCGAGCATATCTTCGGCGCGGCGAGTTACGGGTATTGGGATCCCTGCCATTTTTGCTACATGAATCCCATAGCTTCGCTCGGCACCTCCGTCAACGACATGTCGAAGAAATGTCACACGGTTTCTTTTTTCCTCAACATCCATACGCCAATTTCGCGCGTGCGGTAGCTGTTCACCAAGGGTAATCAGTTCGTGATAGTGAGTGGCGAAAAGAGTTTTAGAGCCCAATTTTGGGGAATTGTGGATGTGTTCTGCTACAGACCAAGCTAAGGAAAGACCATCATATGTGCTAGTTCCGCGTCCGATTTCATCTAGGATGATTAGTGACTTCTTCGTCGCCTCATTGAGAATCATTGCCGTTTCTGTCATTTCAACCATGAAGGTGGATCGTCCAGTACTAAGGTCATCTTGCAAACCAATTCTGCTGAAAATGCGATCGGTCAAACCTATTTTTGCCTCGTCTGCTGGGATGAAACTACCAATCTGAGACATCAGAGTCAGCAAGGCAACTTGTCTCAAGTAAGTGGATTTGCCAGACATATTGGGTCCTGTGAGGAATACAAGTTGGGCGTCGTCACAAGACATTAATGTATCGTTCGGAACGAATGGCTCTTTGGACAGTTTTTCTGCTATCGGATGTCGTCCACCTTTAATTTCAATTATGTCGTTTTGACTAAGCTCTGGTCGCACAAACTGATTCCGTACGGCGACCTCAGCTAAGCTTGATAATACGTCTGTTTGCGCGATCGACTTTCCGGTTGAAAGGATTTTTTGAGACTCCTCACCCACTTGGCTACAAATTTGGCGATATGTCGCTTGTTCGAGTTGGCTTAGGCGTTCTTGGGCATTAAGGAGGTATGTTTCGGCATCTTTCAGTTCAGCAGTGAAATAACGTTCTGCGTTGGCAAGCGTTTGTTTGCGAATATAATCTTCGGGAACCCGTGACAAGTTTGATTTTGTAACCTCAATGTAATAACCGAAAACTTTGTTGTAACCAAGTTTGAGATTTTTTACACCGGTACGTTCTCGCTCTTTCGTTTCTAAATTGGCAAGGTATTCACGTTTCTTAATAGACGCGTCTCTTAATTGGTCAAGTTCTTCTGAGAATCCTTTTCGGATTACTCCTCCGTCACCCGGTGTTGGTGAAGGGTCATCATTTAGGGATTTTGTGAGCAAGAGAATGGTTTCAGTATGTGGATGTATAGCGGCTATAATTGTTCTTAGCTGAATGCCGACCTCATGATAATTTTGGAATTCTGCTTTGATGGCGACGGCTTTCTGCAAAGAACTTCGTAAATTCACAAGCTCACGAGGGGTTGCGTATCCACTTTTCACTCGATTTATGAGCCTTTCAAGGTCGCCCATGGAGTTTAATACTTCACGTGTCTTTGCGCGAGGAAGAGGATTTTCGTATATCCAATTGACTGCCTCCTGCCTCTCCTTCAGTTGCGTAAGGTCTGTGAGTGGCTGTCCAATCCAATGCTGAATAAGGCGTCCTCCCATTGAGGTTAAAGTCGAATCAAGAATTGAAAGTAAGGAGTCATCTTCACTTTTCATACTAGTACTTTCAAAGAGTTCTAAATTGCGGATAGTTTGCGGATCTAGGCTCATAAATGGGTCTAAAGTAGCTGTGTTAAGTGATTGGATTTGAGGCAATGCGCCAATTTGAGTTTCTTGAAGATAGCGTAATGTTGCACCAGCGGCTTGGATGGCAAGTGGCAACTTCGCACAGCCAAATTCTTCCGTAGATTCGGTTCTAAAGTGTTCGAGTAGTGATTCTTCTGCAACATTAGTGCGGAAAGTCTCCTTGCTTAGTGCAGTGATTGTTGTTGGCCAAGTTGTGTCTGGCACAGAAGCATCATTAGGAATGAGAATTTCAGCCGGACGCAAAAGGGCAAGTTTTGTTGCGAGTTGTGTTTTGCGGAGTTGCATTGTTACGAATTCTGATGTCGTGATATCTACATATGCCAGTCCAGCTTCATCATGGTTCGTGCTAATCGCGACCAGGTAATTATTGGAGGAGGTTTCAAGTAGATCCGGTTCAAGAACTGTCCCTGGTGTCACAACGCGGACGACTGCCCGGTCCACAAGCCCTTTTGATAGTGCAGGGTCGGATGTTTGTTCACAGATTGCCACTTTTTGTCCCTGGTCCATCAATTTCGCGAGGTGCGCTTCTAATGTATGGATTGGGATTCCGGCCAGAGGTACACGCTGTCCTTTGCCCATTTCTCTAGACGTCAACGCTATATCCAAGAGTTGAGAAAGGATCTTTGCATCTTCACCAAAGGTTTCATAAAAATCACCCATTCGGAACAAAAGAAGAATATCCGGATATTGCTCCTTGATGCGATTATATTGAGCCCTTACGGGAGTTTCTTTTGATATCGCCATGACACTCTTATTGTACCGGGTACGGCGCTCAAGAAATAGGCGCTTACCGCTCAGTTTATTGTGTAGGTTTAACTCATCTGTACCATATCTTGACAGTAGCACCGTGCTACAATTCCGATATGCGTGAAGGAGGATATTATGCCATCGGTAAAAATTAATGATGCGGAACTTTATTACGAGATTCATGGTGATGGTTTCCCGCTTGTTTTATCTCATTCAGGGAGATCAGGATTGGTGAATTTTGCAAATAACGTTGCACCTTTAGCGGAAAAATACAAAGTTATTTTATATGATCGGCGTGGCGTGGATCGATCTAAAGCACCTGATGGGACAGATTCTGCTGATACATGGGTCAGCGATTTGCATGAATTATTGAAACATTTGGGTGTAGAGAAAGCATATATAGGAGGAGTCTCTTATGGCGCTATGCTGAGTGTGGATTACCTATTTGCGCATCCAGAAATGGTTGCGGGTGTAATCAGCGCTTGTGGAAGTCCTTTTGGGTATGAAGGGTCTACTCCAATGCCAGATCATAGAAATGATTTGCCTCATGTCACAACACCGGTTTTATGGATTTTTGGGGAAACTGACGAAGGATTCCCGCCTAGCATGGGGGAAGAAGCTCAACGGTTAACCCCTGGAAGTGACTTGGTTGTGGTTGATGGAGTTGGGCATTCACCTCAAACGGAGGCTCCTGAGGTCTTTAATGACGCAATACTGGATTTTCTTGGGAAAATAGATTCTTAAAAGGACTTTGCCAGTTAAACAAAGTTTGAAAATAAGCTCCGCTTGATTAGTGGCGAAAGTGCCTTACGCCCGTAAAGATCATAGCTATATTTGCATCATCAGCTGCTTTTATACATTCCTCATCACGGATTGATCCCCCTGGTTGGATGATCGCTGTAATACCTCCCTTGGCAGCACTTTCAATCCCATCTGCGAAAGGAAAAAAAGCATCTGACGCAAGTACAGATTCTCTGGAAGCATTTCCTGCACGGTCTAGCGCTATCCCGACACTTGTAACACGGTTGGGCTGACCCGCCCCAATACCAAGGATCGTTTTGTTTTTTGCTAGTAAAATGGCATTCGATTTGACGAAACGCACTGCTTTCCATGCAAACTTGAGATCTGTCATTTCTTCTTCCGTAGGTTCACGTTTCGTCGCAGTTTTCCATTCTCCCTCAATATCGCTATCGACCGTTTGTACTAGAAACCCGCCACTGATTTCCCGATACTCTAATAGTTCTTGATCGGATTCTTCTTCATTAATGGATAAGATGCGAAGGTTCGTTTTTTTTCGCAGAATTTCGAGTGCGGCTGGCTCAAATTTTGGAGCAATAACGATTTCATAAAAAACATCTGACATCGCTTCGGCTGTCGCTTGGTCGATAGTTTTATTGGCTGCAACAATGCCTCCATAAGCTGAAACTGGGTCTCCGGAAAATGCTCCACGGTATGCAGTCGGGAGATCTTCATGGGTTGATAGGCCACATGGGTTCGTGTGCTTGATGATAGCGACAGCAGGTTCACTGAATCCATTTACTGCAGACCAAGCGGAATCAGCGTCAAGAATGTTATTGAACGAAAGATCTCGACCACCATGTTGTTCGGCATTAGCTATCGATTTGGATGTGAATTGTGGTTTTACAGTTCGATATAATGCAGCCTTTTGATGTGGGTTTTCACCATAACGTAAGTCACGACTTTTTTCTAACGCGATTGTTTTTTCGTTTGGGAACGATACATTTGCATCATCATGGTCCGTGAGAAGGTATTGAGATATAACCGAATCGTACGATGCGACATGTTGGAATGCTTTTTGGGCAAGTTGCCGGCGTTTTGTTAACGGGACATCTCCTTTTTTTAAAAGGTTTAGAACCTCGTCATAATCAGCTGGATCGGTGATTACAATCATGGATGGAAAATTTTTAGCTGCAGCTCGTAAAAGCGTTGGTCCACCAATGTCAATTTCTTCCAATGCGGTGTCAAGCGATACTGTACGGTCTGAGACAGTATTTCTAAATGGATACAAGTTAACTGCTACGAGGTCAATCGTCTCAATCCCGTGCTGTTCCATTTGCTTGCGATCTTCTTCATTGTCGCGTCTTGCGAGAATACCACCGTGAATTAAGGGATGCAGGGTTTTCACTCGCCCATCCATAATTTCAGGGAAACCAGTGATATCTGATATTCCAGTTGCATTAATTCCTGATTCAACTAGATTTCGTCTCGTGCCTCCGGTACTTATAATCTCCCAACCTAGATCCATTAATCCGAGTCCGAGTTTACTAATTCCCTGTTTGTCAGAAACACTTAATAACGCGCGCATAAGTTACACTATCTCCACTATGGGTTTATTCTCATCACGTGAAGATATTTCGCCAATGAGCCATGCGTCATCAAGGGAATTTAAAATAGTCTGTGTATCTCGGGGGCGTGTCGCTATAATCATGCCTACCCCCATGTTGTATATGCGAAACATTTCGTCGTCGGTGACGTTCCCTGTTTTTTGAATGATTGAGAATAGTGGTGGTATTTCCCAACTATCGCGTTTTATAGTTGCTTGAGCATTTGATGGAAGAATCCGAGGTAAATTTCCGGGAATTCCCCCGCCGGTGATGTGTGCGAGGCCGCGTATTTGAGGTAGATGGCTTCGAAGTTCTTTGTAGTAATTACGATGTGGTTCCAATAGTGCTTCACCTAAAGATCGGCCTAAGTCAGATTCATGGACCTCCAAACGACTTGGATTATTTGAAAGATCGAAGACGTGTCGAACAAATGTGTATCCATTTGTGTGCAAACCAGATGAAGGTAAACCTATAAGGAGGTCTCCCTCGCGGATACTTTGACCGTCTATTAGAGCCCATCTTTCAACAGCACCCACAATGAACCCAGCGATATCGTAATCGTCTTCAGAATAGATGCCGGGCATTTCAGCAGTTTCACCGCCAATTAACACACAACCTGATTCTTCGCATGCCGTGGCCATTCCACGTACTATCTCGGCTACTTTTTCAGGATGAACTTTGCCCGTCGCAAAGTAATCGAGAAAGAAAAGCGGAGAGGCCCCTAGTGTAAAAATATCGTTTACGCAGTGGTTTACCAAATCGATACCGACAGTTTCGTGTTGGTTCATCATTCCAGCAAGCAAAACTTTTGTTCCAACACTATCGGTGCTTGATGCAAGGACAGGTTCTTTGTATCCAGCCAAGTGATACAGACCCCCAAAAGGACCAATACCACTCAATACGTTTGGTGTGAAAGTTTTTTTTGCGTACGGCGCGATAAGGTCAACTGCTTTTTCTCCAGCTGCTATATCTACACCCGCATCTTTATAACTTTGAGGTCCACTCGAGTCAGGCGACACAAATGCTCCTTCTAATCTTTCTCTAAGTCCAGCTTGCTCATTTCTAACTGAATTGGTAGAGGATAATTCCCCGTGAAACAGGCATCACAATATCCATTCTCACCCCGCCCAATTGCGTTTTTCAAACCGTCGATACTGAGATATCCAAGAGAATCTACTCCCATGATTTCTGCAATTTCATCAACGCTTTTTTCCGCTGCTATAAGCTCCCATCGGTTGGGCATATCAATGCCAAAATGACAAGGAGATTTGATCGGAGGTGAACATACGCGGAGATGAACTTCCTTCGCGCCTGCAGCTCGCAACAATTCGACAACGTGTTTATTCGTTGTCCCACGCACAATACTGTCATCTACGACTATTAGGCGTTTGCCACGGATTATCTCCGGAAGCGGATTGAATTTTAACCGCACACCCTCGTCTCTCATGTTTTGGTCTGGTTTGATGAAAGTGCGCCCAACGTACCGATTCTTCACGAGAGTTTCAGCGAAAGGAATTCCGGACTCAAGAGCATACCCATTGCCTGCGACCATCGCTGAATCTGGAACATAGGTCACTAGATCTGCTTCCACAGGATGTTCTCGTGCTAATTGCGCGCCCATTTCTTGGCGAGTTGGATAGACCAAATGGTTTCCTAGGATACTGTCGGGCCTTGCAAAATAAATGTACTCAAAAATACATGAGGCTGATTCTACAGGGATATCCCATGGATGTCGTTCAATGCCTGATTCATTTAGGACAATGATTTCTCCCGGAGCAAGTTCGCCTTCTAACGTCGCGCTTACATGGTCAAGAGCGCAACTTTCAGAAGCAACAGCCCAGCCATCCTCGATTTTTCCATAACATAGCGGTCGGATCGCTAATGGATCTCGCACAGCATAAACTGAATCATGAGTCAGCAAGACTAAGGAATATGCGCCCTGTAATCGCCGCATTGCTGCTTGGATTTTTTTGGGAAAACTCTCCCCCTGAGCAGTGGATATTAGTTGCCCAATAACTTCAGTATCGGTGGAGGAATGAAAAGTGATTCCTTGGCTTTCTAGGTCTTTGCGTAACGGTTTAGCATTTGTGACGTTGCCGTTATGTGCTATAAAGAAATTTGTGTCTTCCCCGTCAATATGCAGGGGTTGTGCGTTGGCAATATAGCTTGAGCCAGTTGTGGAATATCGGGTGTGACCAATTGCGAGTGGCCCCGGTAAAGAGCTTAGGCTACCTTCGTCAAAGACACGTGAAACAAGCCCCATATCTTTGTGTAAGTACAGTTTTTCAAGGTCGGAAGTTGCAATACCTGCACTCTCTTGACCTCTATGTTGCAAAGAAAATATGCCAAAAAACGTCGTTCGAGCGGCTTGATCATTGGGTAAATACACCCCAAATACGCCACACTCCTCGTTAAGCAAATCCACGTTCTGGAAGGCCCCTTGCCTACTGCGGGTGCAGGGATAGATGCTTCGCCATTATATTTGTTGTTTTGATGAAGGGTCAACCTTTAATTGTTATTTGACACACAATTATTGACATCAATAAATTACATATCGTGCAAGCATGTCGAACTCCACATTAAGGATTAGCTCTTTATTTCGAAATTATGTTTAAAAAACTCTGTTTGAAGATCGATAACGCTGTGAGAATAGTTGCGAAATCTAGATAAGACATATGCAAGGGCATTAATGTCATGATTTTGGTGACTGATCACAGCAATTGTTGGTTTCACTGTACTGAGTGCCAAGCTAATTTTAAGGGCCTCGTTTACAGGATGGTCTAGAGCGTTTTTCTCAAGCGCGCTGAGTTCAATATCCAGAAGCTTTTTCAGGTTCCTGTTTCCACCAAAATGAGGACTAGTTGCAAGTGTCTGTCTGGCCCGTTGTAAGTAGGATACGTTTGGAGAAGACAATAGTCGTTTGCCGATCATTTTAGTCGCTACTTTGTCGATTAATTGCATTGATTGCTGAACCGCTTTTGTAGGGGGCAAATAATCTGAAGAAAAGACGACTTCAATTTCATTATAGAGAGCGAAAGATACTGGTATTTTTGCTTCAGCGGCACTAAGAGCGGACATTACCAATTGATAGGCAATCCAGTCGGCCTCATCAGGGCTTTCGGTCACAACATTTACTAGTAGAATAGTTGCTCCTGCTTGTGGATCGCGATGTTCTCTCACAATTGCTTCACGGGCTTTTGCGGTGTGCTTCCAATCTACATCACGAAGCCGATCACCTGGGTGATATGGTCGGAGACTAGAAAATTCGACACCTCGATTATTGGCAGTCATTGGCGCTATGTCGATATAACTTTCGATCCCTGCTTGATCCAAATAACGTTGTGCGAGCCATGTTGCGTATTGGGCTCTTGGGATCACTTGGGCTGTCACGGGTTGGACCAGAACCCCATGCCATAAAAGTCCTAAGTGGTCTTGGCGCGTAATATAGATGTCGGGTGTGGCCAGTCCAGCCAATTTGGTTTGCATGTCAACACTAACCACATTAGCGCTTGTGCCCTCCACGAGTGGATTTGCAACAGACACATGGACATCGGGGTCTTTTGTGGAGAGTGAAATGTAATATTTTGCAGATGAATCGTTGAGTAGTTGTATTTCGCCATGCCATTTCTTCCCTGACATGATTTGGAATGAATGATCTTCAATGTCAATTCTGATTCCCCTTAATTGGAAAAGAGAGAACAAAATAAGGCAAACCATAAACGAGGATAGCGTCAGTGCCGAGCTGATCAAGGAGATGTCTCCGAGCATAAATCCCATAAACGCAGCGATTGTGGTCATTGATACGATTGTGCTGAAAGTGGTACTGGTGCGCCATCCTTCTTGGTGTTTGGGGATTTCTGTTTTTGGGGCGAGATCACGTAGCTTACTTATTAGCAGGGGTAGGCTGGGTAGGACAAGTACACCGACAAAAAATTCGGTTAGCACTTGGTCCCATACGAGGGGCCCGATCAAAGTTGTTACTAGTATTAAAATTATATCTTGTTCTACGCTATACGCTCGGTACAAGCTGAAACCATGTAAGAGGAATAACACAATAGGTATGAGTGGACCTGAACTTAAAATAACGCTTCCTGAGAGGATGATCATCAAATACACCCTTATGGAAGAAGACAGGAATTCTGTCCTCATTCATCATCACCTTTAGGGATTGGTATAGTTTCAAGCGCATTTTGAATAAGGTCTTGCGCTGTGATCTGATCGAATTCCGCTTCGGTCGTTGGCCGCACTCGATGTTCTAGTACATTCGGGGCTAGTTTTCGTACGTCATCGGGAATGACAAAGTCGCGGTTCTGCAGGAATGCTGATGCCCTGCTGCCTCGATAGAGAGCAAGACTTGCTCGTGTGCTTGGTCCACCTTGAACGGATTCGTTCTCTCTGAGTGTTGTAACGATGTCAAGGATGTAACCTCGTATTGACTCTGCCATATGTACTTGCTTCACGAGTTCTCTCAAAGAGAGGATGTCGTTTGGGGTTGTTACGGCATCAACGTGGGGATCTTCCAACTGGTCTGCGTTTGCTAGGACCAGCAATTCAGCTGTACGTGTTGGGTAATCACTCCAAAGACGCAACATAAATCTGTCTGCCTGTACGTCCGTAATCGGGTACGTACCGTCTCCTCCCAAAGGGACTTGAGTTGCAATTACAAATAATGGTTCTGGTAATGGATATGTGGTGCCTTCTATTGTTGCTTGGCGTTCCTGCATTGCTTCTAGGAAAGCGGATTGCGTGCGAGGTGTTGTTCTGTTCAGTTCGTCAGCGAGCACTACGTTTGCGAACAGCGGTCCTTCAACAAATCTGGAATTGCCATCTGGGCGATAGAGTTCAAAACCCGTTACATCTGATGGCAACATGTCCGGTGTTAACTGAACGCGGCGAAAAGTTCCTCCTATCGATTCGGCGAAGCTACGTGCTACAAGGGTTTTAGCGGTTCCGGCATGACCTTCTAGGAGAACGTGGCCACCGGCGAGCAGGCCAATTGTCAGAAGTTCTATAATTTCCTCGCGTGCCTGCGCAATTTCAGAAACAGCCTCTTTAATCTGATTTGGGATATTAATTAAGGTGTTTTGGTCCACACTGGGGCTCCTTTTTTTCGCCAAGTTGGGTAGAGCAAGCTGATCGTTAGAATGGTTATTAGCAAAGTGATTGGAAGTGGCTGAGATAGCATTGCGCGTAGATTAAAAAGCAATTGTTTCGATTTTTGTGTTGTTGAATTGGATAAGTGCATTTCATCTATATAAATCAATGTTTCTTCACCAAGCATGCGCGTGAGGTTATCAAAGAAGACTATGTTATCTCCGGATTCGACCATTGCGTTAATTAACAGGCTAGGATCAGCGAGCAGGATCAATTCTCCACCACCAACTCTGGTTTGTGCCAGAATTGTAAATGGGCCTCGTGGTTCATCATCATCGGCAAAGGTGTCATTGTCTATGTCTAGAAAGCTGAATGATGAAGACCGTGCGATTTTTGTCAATCCATCTCCTTCAATAGTCGTCGCATGATTTAGAGAAAGAGATTTCACCCCTTTGGTAAGTGGTGATGCCAGCAAATCTGTTGCCAAGGGTAGTCGAGGATCACCGGCATTGATTAAGGGGTCTAGTAATGGTTTATTTGAGAATTGCGCTAAAACATCCATATGTTGAAGAATAATGTTACCTGTTCCATAATCGTTTGCTAGCAAAAGCATGCCACCATTTTCGACATAGGCATTTAGTTGGTTAAGCTCTTCCGTGGTTGGTTCTATTTCTGGGATCATAATGAGAAGTGAATTGTTGGAATTCTCGAGCAATTCGTCAAATGAATGGATTGGGTTGATACCATATTGCAATTTTATATCTTGCAACCCGTTCCAAAACTCGTTCTCGGTTCTGAAATCATCAAGTGTTGGGAAAAACCACGTTGCGAGTGATATTGCCGTCCCGGTTCCCAAAACAACCAGGGTGATGAAGCGCCACAAAGGCACATGCCTTCTCCTTGCCCGAACTAG